>WNFG01000668.1_pt1 | contig 28710 bp, 18 predicted proteins | sample 5400431 | NCBI WGS metagenome assembly WNFG01 (sample SAMN13153346, study PRJNA577476) | soil metagenome | isolation source: 120 cm saprolite under Douglas fir tree site 2 hole 3 replicate 2 | place: USA:California | collected 2015-04-18 | reverse complement strand
TGTTCCAGGCACGAATCGCTTTGCGCATTCATACGGGCATGTGAAATGCCAAAAAGTCGCTGCTCCTTGTGCCTTAGTCAAACACTTGAGCGAACGAAGGTTAAGCAACCGAAGCAGGAGACTGCGCGGATAAGACTGTCGAGCGTGTTGACACGGATTCGACAAGTGACGAAACTCTACGACATTTCTCGAAGCCTTCTGCCTCTTCTTCACATCAGATCAAACATATCGATGGATCGGGCAGTCGTCCTTCCGTCCCAGCGGTGGGTCGGGGAGCAAACAGTTTGTAATCTCCCGTGACGACCGCGGTGCATGAGTAATTGTCGGAACTAGCGTCAAGAGGTGTACGCGCAACCTTGCATGAGTACGTGTGTGCGCGGCTATTACTCGGAATGTGCAGCAACTACGAGAATGAACTTCGGGAGATTTATAAGGATGAACTCTTTGCTGATACCGGACCCTTCGTTCAACCTCCAGCAGTCGCCGGACTCAAGACCAGAACTGCAACGTGAAAACGACCGGCTGAAATTACTCCTGGACATGACAAATGCTCTGGTTTCGAATTTGGACTGTCGCGATCTACTGCGGTCGGTCTCGGCGAGTATTCGGCAAGTTATGCGCTGCGACACTGTTGGCGTATGGCTGCCGGATGCGGATCAGGTCCATTTGCGCCAACTCGCTATGGATTTCCCGGAAAGTAAGGGATTCGTGCGGGAGGATTCACTGCACCCGATCGAGGGATCCGTGCTGGGCAGTGTATTCAAGAGCGGCAAGCCACTCGTTTTAGGCGTCATGAGCGAGCAGATGCCTCCCGAGGAGGCTCCTGAAGCGCGTGCCGAAGCCCTTGAGTCTGGCTGCGCTCTGCCCCTGATCAGCCGGGGGCGGACCGTTGGCGTTCTGACCCTCGGCAGCCGGGTCGAGAATTCGTTCAGCCCCGAAGATGTTGATTTCCTGGTGCGAGCGGCAGGACAAGTGGCGATCGCCGTCGAGAACGGCCTGGCCTATCGCGAGATCGCCGAATTAAAAGACAAGCTGGCTCAGGAAAAACTGTATTTGGAAGATGAAATTCGTGGCGAGATCGACTTTGAAGGAATTGTCGGACAAAGTTCGGCTCTGCGCCATGTCTTGAACCTGGTGGAAACCGTCGCTCCCAGCGACTCCACCGTGTTGCTCTTGGGCGAGACCGGGACAGGGAAGGAATTGATTGCTCGCGCCATCCATGAACGCAGCCGGCGTAAGGAGCGGACTCTGGTAAAGCTCAACTGCGCCGCGATTCCGACGGGGTTGCTCGAGAGCGAGCTGTTTGGACATGAACGAGGCGCTTTTACCGGAGCGATTTCACAGAAGGCTGGACGGCTCGAGCTCGCCGACCACGGCACGCTGTTTCTCGACGAGGTGGGAGATATTCCGATCGAGATTCAGCCGAAGCTCTTGCGCGCTTTGCAGGAGCGTGAGTTCGAAAGGCTGGGCAGCAGTCGAACCCAGAAGGTCGATGTGCGACTGGTAGCGGCGACCAATCGCGACCTGGAGAAAATGATGGAGAACCGCGAGTTCCGCAGCGACTTGTACTATCGCCTGAACGTGTTTCCCATCCGCATCCCACCTTTGCGCGAACGCCCGGAGGATATCCCGCTGCTGGTCCGCTACTTCACACAGAAGTACAGCCGCCGCATGCAGAAACAGATTGAATCTATTCCCGCTGCGGCCATGAGGAAGCTTTCGAGCTGGCATTGGCCGGGAAACATTCGTGAGCTGGAGAACTTCATCGAGCGTTCGGTGATCCTTACTCCCAGCACGGCACTGCAAGCTCCGATCGCTGAACTGAGCCATAACGGCAGGACCGCGCCGGTCGCGAGCGCGAGGGAGACCAATGAACGCGATGAGATCCTCCGCGTCCTGAAAGTCACAACCGGGCGTGTGGCAGGCCCCAACGGTGCCGCAGCACGCATGGACATCAAGCGCACCACATTGATCTCGCGCATGAAGAAACTGGGCATCGACCCGCGACAAGTGCTTTGAATCTCTTCGAAAGGCCTTCCTGGATACCTTTCTGCCTGGGCTCGTGACACTTCTGTGAATTGCCTCGCCTAGACTTACCAGCTGTTTACATTTCTCGACAATTGTCGATTCTGACTTCGACATTTCCGACACATCTTTACGCCCCCGTCGGTGTTGCCAATAGACTCAATAGTTTGCCAGGCGTACCACGCAATGCGACTTTGGCAAGCCCGTTGCGATATCCAGCTCGGCACAAGAGCACATGTTCAGGATTTCCATCGCCGATACGCCCTCACGGCGCACGCTCATTGTGGAAGGAACCCTCGTCGGACCCTGGATTGATGAGCTTGGCAAAACCTGGAGACATGCAAGCCAGGATCTGGACGGACGCAAACTGGTCGTCGACCTGTGCAGCCTGACCGTCGTCAGCCGAGAGGGAGAAGACGCGATCTTCGACCTGATGAAAGAAGGGGCCATGTTCTCCTGCGGCGGTGTTCTCATCAGCCACGTGCTGAAACGACTTGAGCGGAAGAAACACTATGAATCACAACGGAGGTGAGCATGCCCGAGACAAGGCACATTGCGGGCCCTACGCCATACGCGAGCAGCGGCGACTTCCACCGAATCTTCCACGAAGAAAAAGACAGCCTGTACCAGCTGTCTTTCCTGCTGACTGCGGATCACGAGAAGGCTCAGCAGTGCTTTGTCTCCGGCCTGGAGGGCTCGGTGAAGGGAAATCCCGTTTTCAAAGAATGGGCACGCTCATGGGCTCGGCGCGCGATCATTCAGTGCGCGGTAAGAGTCGTCAACCCGCGGCCAATGGACGAAGATGACTCTTCGAGCTTCGATAGCGCGAGCCAAAGAATGGCAGCGGAGGCGGCGGCGGAGACTGTCGCCATCCTTGAACTCGGACCCTTCGAGCGCTTTGTCTACGTTATTTCGGTTCTTGAACGCTATTCCGATCAGGATTGTTCGCTTCTCTTGGGCTGCACCCGGCAGGACGTGATCACAGCGCGAATTCGCGCATTGCAGCAAATCGAAATGCGATCGACTCTCGCCTTAGGCAGCAGGTAAATGTTTTGGATCTGAGGAACCCGGGTTACATGACAGCTGCGGTTTGGTTTTGAGTTGTAGTTTCCGGTACATCTAGAAACTATTGGTGTAATTCGTAATTTCCTACAGCATTTGGCGCGTTATATTGAAGCACCTCCTGGTGGAACGCACTTGACACAAAATATGAAACGTAAATTTCTGCCGCTATTTTTACTATCCTGCCTGGCAGTGATCGCTGCCGCCGATTCCACCTCAGTCAGTCCCGTGGATCCCACTGAACTGGTAGCCTGGCTGACCGCCGGAATATCGAGCAAACGTTTGGTTCGGCTCGTTCATGAACGTGGTCTCGCCATTGCTCCGACAGCAAGGGAGATGCAGCAGCTCGCAGCGGCGGGCGCCGACCAATATCTGGTTAGAGCCCTCACCAACCTGAAACCGGTGGCTGTCAACGCCCCGAGACCTCGCGCCCCAAAAGCACTGCTCCGGGCCGCCGAGAATGTCAGAATCGGCCGGTACCGTCAGGCCGAAGTCCAGCTGCGAGCGGCGCTGCGACTCGATCCCCAGAATGCAGCCCTTCATTTTGCGTTGGCCGCAATGCTTCGCCAGCAAGAGCAATGGGACGATACTTACGACGAACTAAGGACATCGGTCAAGCTCATGCCAGATTTTCCCGAAAACCACAGCGGCCTCGCCTACGTTTTTTATCGAGTGGACGATGGCCCGAATGCTATTGCGGAAGCGCGCACTGCCCTCAGCATGGATCCTAAGAATGCGGAGGCCTATCGAGACCTCGGCCTGGCGCTCCAATCGACCGAACAATATACAGCGGCGGCCCATGCCTTCTCCGAGTCCCTGTCGCGCGATCCTGACAGTCCCGATACCTATTATGACCTGGGCATTGCTCTGCAAGCCGAAGGAAAGATGTCCGCCGCCGAGGCCGCCTACCGTCACGCCAGTCACTTGCGGACAGCATCAATTGTTCAACGTGAGGAACACGACTTACCGCCAGCGTCAACGTCCATCCGCGCCTCGCATGTCGAGAATCCTCGTTGATACAGATTGGTTGGGCGTTCCCTTGAAATCCTCCGTCAGCTTGAACCTCCTAAATCGAAAATAACTCTGGCCAATGACAGCTGCCTATCCGCTGATGCAACCCAGGGATCTATGACAATTTTGGTGACGTTTTGTTTCTTGTCGCGCCAGACCTCATACCTCTCCGGCGCCTCCCCGAGGCGAACGCGGTGGGAAATGATGTAGCTGGGATCGATCTGCTCCTTCTCGATCCGCCAGACTATTAAATCCGAATGGCAAGTTTCTCTTCTCTCAAATGCGATAGCTCCGTCTCCGACCTAAAACGTCGCCCACTTATTTATTCTCCAGGAGAATTGGTTTGTATCCAATTGGAACGGTGCGCCCGCTGATAGCAGTTACAACGCCGTAAACGTCGCGACGGTGAATATAGTTTGGGCTGACGGGTGTAAATGTGAAAGTTGAAGTCGTGCAGAGACCGTTGGTGCAACTCTGGGCAGTATCCCAAACCGCAAGCGCTTGGTATCCATCTGGCTTGGTGAGCCCGCAGGTCCACACCGTACCGTTTGCCGAACAGGCCTGGCTCAACGTGGTGCCTACAAGCCAGTTTTGCACCTGGGCGAAGGCGAGACCCGACTTACAGGTGAATCCAATTCCATTCGCATCCGGCGTAGTACAGCCGCTGGTGCTGGTTTCGCTCCACATTGTCCCAGAAGCGTCCCAGGCATACCAGTAGACTCGGCTGACGCCCGCGCTCCAATGCAGAAGCAGTGACCGGACTACAAATCCAGCGCGTTCCTCTTGATCTGGGAACACCGCATTCAACCCCCAACTGAATTCGGTGTCAAATAGTGGTTTGCTGGTTTGATTGAAAGTAATTAGCGCGTTATTCCTTAACGTGCTAACCAGCGTGGAAATTTTCTCCGCGTTGGTTCCATTGTAGCCGTGGAATGCAATTACGTCGGAAACCTGAGTGCCGCCGGCGCCCAGGTAGCCCAACATCCACGTGTTAATGGCAGAGCCCCCCAGCGTCGGTGCTGGAGTAACCATGACCGCCTTCGGATCGATGCCTACGTTCGTACAACCGGGTCCAATTCCCTTAATGATGCACGCAGCGTCTTGGGCCATGCGTACTAACTGAGCAGTGGTACCGCGCCAGAACCCTGTGTCATTAGGCTCATTCCAGATTTCGTAATATTTGATGTGACCTGTACCGCTATTCACGCTATGAGTGGCGACTGCGGTCACCCAGTCTTTCCAGTGTTGGTTCGCTCCCGTGCCGTCCTGATTTAGATCGGCAGGCCAATAGCATTGACCCGGACCGGCTCCATAGGATGTCCCAGCAAAGGCGCAGCCCGATGTTTGTACGCAAGATGACGCTGTTGATTTGCCACATTGGGCCCATACCGGAGTCATGCCCATGTCGTAGAGCACGTCCGCGCCGTGAACGTGCGCCTCAGAGAGCCGTTGATCAAGCAACGTCCAGTCGTAAACCCCTTTTGCAGTATTGATCAAGGGCCACGAAACTCCAGAGTCCCACAGTCTTTGGCCCGCCACCGGCGAACTGGGCCAGGGCGTGCTGGGATGGCCAGTATGCATATTAAAAAAATTGGATGGAACTGAATTTGTACCGAGGTTCAAGTTCACGTTAAGCGTAAGGACCTGCTTCGCCTTCAGTGGCCACACCGAAGAATCGGTTACATGGACGTTAAAAGAGAATGCACCTGTCGCGGTAGTCGTACCCGAAATAACGCCTCCCGCACTCAGCGTGAGTCCAGCAGGGAGTGCTCCCCAAGAAATACTCCATGTATATGGAGCTGTTCCTCCTGTGGCAGCCAAGACTGCCGAGTAGTGCGTTCCAGTCAGCCCCGACAGCAGAGTCGTTGTCCCAATGTAGAGAGGAGGCACAGGCGTGACCGTCACAATCGCGGTTGCCAATACAGTCCGATCAGCCACACTCATCGCGGTCACGACAGAAGTCGTTATCGTGGAGACAGAGGGTGCCGTGAACAATCCGGTGGTTGAGATCTTGCCCACCGACGCTTTCCAGGTCACAGCTGTATTGCTGGTATTGCTGACCGTCGCATAAAACGCGTACGTTGTGGATGAGGTCAGGCTTACACTGCCCGGAGTGATCACAACCGTGATTGGCAGATTCAGCAGCTGGGAGGCTGCGCGCGGAGCCATAAGGATGTGCATTTGGCCTCGAGGCGAACCAGCATGTGCGAAAGGCGTAACACAACCAGACACAAGAAAGAAAATTGCGAAAAGCTGGAATATAGCCAGTCGAAAGCCGGAATCGTTACGGTCTCGCGAAGTCCAAGTTGGGGGAAAACACAGGGGGAACATTGGTAACCTCGAAATCTGAAGTGGTTTTAAGTTGTTCCCCCACTGTAGGCAGATCCCACTCCCATGGCTAGATTCCAGAGGGACAGGCGCACGGTGCCCACTAGTACATGGTGCGGGTGAACCGCAAATTAACAGGGCATTAATGCTTTCCGGATTTGGGACAGCACTTCGAAATAAAAAAGGCCGTCAAGAAGACGGCCTTCAATTCAGGATTCTATGGTCAGACTTATCCTAGGGAATATTTCCCGTCTCCAGCAGGATCGCCTTTGCCCCTATCGGTACGTTCCCACTGACCGCATGAGTGGTGCCCGCCAAATCCTGATATTGAACGAATTGTGGCGACGAAGGTAGCGAAAAACTTGAAGTCGTACACGAGCCGTTGCTGCAGGTTTGAGAAGCATCCCAAACCACCAGCGCCTGATAGCCTCCGGAGCGCGTGTAAGAGCAGGTCCACACACTCCCGTTAGCCGCGCATGGCGTGCTCAAAGTGGCTCCCGAGAGCCAGTGTTCAGTCTGCTGATACGCTACTCCGGCGAGCGTCAAACCGGAGGGCGTCCACAGGGTTCCGTTGTCTGATTTTATGAAGTCCCACCCGTACCAATACAGGCGCTGTATGCCGGCTGATTGTTGGACGAGGAGGTAGCGAGCTGTAAAGGCCGCCTGTTGATCGGGATCCGATATGCTGGGAATGCCATTGCTCGCGCCCCAACTCCCTTCCGTGTCGAAGACAGGCAGACTCAATCCCTGCAGTAGGCCGCTCAACGTGATGAAGATTTTCAGAACCTGCTCCGGAGGATTCTGACCAGGGTATCCGTGGAATGCCGCAATATCCGCAAGGGAAGCTCCGGTACCGACGCCTCCATTCAGCGGTGTGATCAGATACGGGCCAATGCTGTCAATTGGATTTCCCCAGCCGGGAGTCAACACCTTAGCGGAAGGATCAATTCCTTTTTGCGTATAGGAACTCTGCGAATTGCATCCCTTATCGCCCACAATGATGCAGCGGGCGTCCCCCGCCAGGCGTACCAGCTGCGGATTGGTGCCTTGCCACATCGCGATGTTATTGGGCTCGTTCCATATTTCGTAGTATGAGATTTTCCCTTTGTAGCGGGTCACTACTGCGGTCACCCAATCAATCCAGCGCTGGTTGGGGCCGCTTCCGTCAACATTCAAATCGTCGGGCGGGAAACACTCGCCGGGACCGCCCTCCCCTGGAATCGTGGCATACGCACAAGTGATAGTAGTATCGCCGGATCCGCACAGTGGATTATTGTTCGCACACTGAGCCCATGCCGGAGTTCGTGCGAAGTCATACAGCACGTCCACCTTGTTGCTTAGCGCCTGATTCACCCGAAAATCAAAACTGGTCCAATCGTAATTGCCCGCGGAAATATTTGTGGTTGCCCATGATGTTTGCGTGTCCCAAAGGCGTACCCCTGCAATCGGTACACCCGCGGTCGATGGAAATGTCGAATTCGGGTTGTTGATGTGCATCGCAAAAAAGAATGGAGCCACGGTGCCACCCCCGCCTCCACCTCCACCTCCGCCACTCGGTGGGGGCTGGGAGTGGCTGCCACCTCCGCAGGCGGCCAAACCTCCCAGGAGTAGCATGACGCCGACGATTCCCGTTAGCCGCATTCCACGCCGAGCAAGCAGTCTGTCAAACATAAATTTATCCTTTCAATTCCGACGGGGGGTGAGGCCTTCGGGTAAGGCCCCCCAGACCTCGCTGCCAGCGGCGAGGCATTCGAGAGGGGCTTCTTACCAGACAACTTTCTGGCGCAGACCACGAAATCTCACCCGGGGTTGGCTAAGCCGGTCAAACCCAAATTATGCAAGAAAGTTGCGAGACTAACCCTTATTTACGGTGTTTTGGGCCGTTTTTGCCTGATGACCGCCGCCCGCGATGGGAGCCAAAACGGGAAGCATCGTGCTCAGCGACAAACAACGGCAGCATCACCAGCCCAGAGTATGAGACGCTGACTGATACCGGGCAGTAATCAGGTAGGCTGACCTTTTCAATAGCTTCTGTATCCCGTCATGCTGAGCGGAGTAGTGGTGATCGCGACGCGATCATCGCTGCGAAGCCGAAGCATCGCTATAGCTACCCATGTAGCATGGTCGCGCGAGTTTCCGAAGCTATTGGGAATGGAGACATGACGGATCATGCCTGAGGTAGGGATGCTTCGACTGCGAATGAGCTTCGCTTCGCGAAGTTCATTCTTCGCTCAGCACAGGTGGCCCAGCCGCATTTCCATCCACCCGAGGCTGATTCACCCCGGCAAAGCCGGAGGCACGTCGGTGTTATTTCTCCCCACACCAGCCCGTCCTACGGCAGCAGCCCGTAGACATCCAGTTCGCTGGCCGTCCCCACGTAGACTCTGCCGTTGGCGACGGTCGGAATGCCGAATTGCACGCCCAGGCCTGTCGTGGTGCCGGTGCTGTTATAGAGCTGTACGCTGAGATTATCGGCTTCAAATGCGTACAGGACAGTCTGAGCCTTGATCGGAGTGGCTTCCCAGACGACCCACACGATTCCGTTGGAGTTTCCGTTGGAGGATATTGCAGGCAATCCGCCGGGGTATCCGAAGGCGAAATTTCCCTTCGAGATGGGAAGGGGCGAGAGTTGTCCGTTGTACAAACGGTAGGCCTTGGGAACGTCGCCGGTGCCGACGTAGTAGATCTGGTTCTGCCAATATGCGCCCTTGGGCCAGATGCCCTTGTCACCTCTGCCGGTACCGCCTGCGCCGTGCACCAGGTCGCTCTCGACCTGATTGTTGTTGGACGAGGTGTATCCGCCCAGGCTGTCGCGATTCAGCAGGTAGATGTCCCCTGACTTGCCTCCACCAAACAGCAGATGAGCAGGGCCCGTAGTCTGATCGGGAACAACAGTAACGCCACCAGAGCCGAGGTCGAGATCCGGTCCGATGAGATAGAACTGGTTGAATGGCGTGAAGTAGTCGACTAGAGACAGTCCGCCGCCGTTCGTCGAAAGCTTCAGAATGCTGTCGCCGTAATTCGGCCCTGCGAAATCCGAGTCGAAGGTGCCGTTGCCGGTGGATACATAAATATTCCCACTCGAATCCGCTGCCGGAGCCGCGCCCGATCCCCAGATTCCATTTCCCCAGCCGTTCGGAGAACTGTTGAAGGCCTGCAACTGCTGAAGCGAAGCGGCATCATACGCCAGCAGCCAACCATGATAGTTCGGAGGATCACAAAACGAAGCAAAGGCAATATAGACCACACCATTCATTAGCAGCAGCCCGGAGCGCTGGTTCGCGATAAGGGGATCCCACAAAACGTTGCCCTGCCCGTCATAGCCGGTTCCACTCCCCGGAACTGATGCCTGAATGACTACCGGGCTATTGGGTTTGTCGGTGCCGGTAGTGATGTCGAGCATATGTAGCTTGTGGACGAAGTTTGTATTGCCGCCATTCACCTCTTTGGTACGCGCTACCAGGTACATTGTGTTAGTGGCCGCATCGATGACTGGAGTCCCCGTGATGCCAACTTCCGGCTGCATGCTGTCACAAGTGATATCGAGGCCGCTCGCGGTACCAATCGAAAGCGTCGTGATGCCGTCCGCGGGACTGATAAAGCTTGTCTGCCACAGTGGCGCGCCCTGCAGGTTATCGGCGTCGAAAGCATAGATGCTGTCATGCTCGGTGGCGACATAGATCACGTTGTGCGCGCCCTGTCCCGCAATGTTCACATTGGGAACGTATAGCGGTTGGGCGTAGATCTTGCCGTCTACGGGAAACGAGAACACTTTCCCGAACTGAGCGGAGTTCACGTTACCGGGAGTCAGAACCGTTTCGTTCTGGTTTCGCCCGGTACGCATACTGTCGTTGTGATACGTGAAGGTACCCGTGTAATTCGTGACGTAGGCGATGGAAATGGCGATCTGAGTGATGTCTGCAGTGCTGGTAGCTTTAATCGCGTGATGCCCGCTGCTGCTGGGAGGCGTATATAACCCCGAAGCAGAGATGGTGCCCAGGCTCGCGTTGCCTCCAGTCACTCCATCGACGGCCCAGGTTACGGCGTTGCTGGATACTCCGTTGATGGTCGCCGAGTATTGCTGGGTCTGCTGCGACGTGAACGAAGCGGTGCGGGGACTGACCGCAACGGTGCTGGCTGGGATCACGCCGACTCCCGATATATTCAGCGTTTGAAGATTCGAGGGATCGGTGTCGTTGAAGGTCACGCGGCCAGTTCGTTTCCCCGATCCTGTCGGTGAAAAGGTAATCGTCATGCTGCAGGTGGCTCCAGCGTTCAACGTGGTGCCGCAGGTGTTGGTCACCGTATAGTCGCCGTCACTGGTGATGCTGAGGAAGGTGATTGGGGTCGTCCCATTGTTCGTCACGGTAACATTCTTGGGCGCGCTTGATTTGCCGAGATTCAGGTTCCCGAAGGTTAAAGTGGCGGGTGAGAAGCTCAAATTTGAAACCGCACCCACGCCGGTAAGTTGAACGATGTGGGGACTTCCGGGAGCGCTGTCGGTGATGGTGATGGCGCCGTTTCTGGTTCCAACGGCCGTAGGTTTGAAGGTCACATCGAGTCGGCACGCTGCTGAAGGCGAAGGCGCTAGCGGACTCGTACAGCTGTTGGTTTGGGTGAAGTCGCCGCTGGCCACGATACTGCTGATGGTCACGGAAAGTCCGCTAATGTTGGTCACGGTGATGGCCGCCGGACCCCCAGCTACGTTCAACGACTGAGTACCAACGTTAAGACTGGAGGGACTGAAACTGATCGGGCTATTAACTCCAGTGCCGCGCAGGCTGACGACGTGAGGGCTGCCAACCGCACTGTCGGTCACGGTCACAGTTCCCGTCAGCAGTGTAGCGCTCGATGGTTTGAATCGGACTGAAATCACGCACGAAGCACGGGGGGCAACCGAAGCGCCGCAATTATTGGTCTGGGTGAATGGGACGCTCGCGGTAATCTTGGTGATACTAAGAGAAGTAGTGCCGTTGTTGGTCAGCGTAACCGGCTGGCTGGGACCGAGAGTTCCCACGAGTTGATCGAAGAAAGTCACTCCTGAGGGATAGAGGTTGATTGTGCCGGTCGACGGCGTGCCGGTCTGCGTCAAAGCGGCTCGGCCTCCGGACGCAAATGTCAGGCCCGGTGTGCACAACATGGCAGCCATAACGAACACGGCCGCAAGCAAGGAGATCGCTGGTTGGTCTTTAATCTTGATCTTCACAAGAGATGCCAAGTATTTCGTGTACATAGGTCCCCGCTAACTGGATTAATGAATTTGGGCTGCCGTTGCCGAACCGGTTCCGGTCAAGTTGAGCAGTGCCGGACTATTGAAGTCGCTGCTGACAACGCTGGTTACTCCGGTTCTGGTGCCGATAGCCGACGGCGTGAAGGTGGTGGAAATTGTGCACGTCCCCCCCGGAAGCAACGACGCAGGGCAGTTGGTGTTCGAGGCAAAATCCCCGGTCGCAGAAACTGAGCCGAGTACAAGGCTCTGTGTAGTGGAAGGATTGCTGATGGTAACAGTCTGCGGTGCGCTGGTGGTCCCCACAGCCTGACTGGTAAACGTCAGCTTAGTGGGCAAGAGCGAAATGGCCTGACCTCCGCCTTGGAGCACAACTGTGTAGGGACTGTAAGCATCGTTTGAGCGCACGAATAATGCTCCATAGCGATTGCCTGATGCGGTCGGAGAATACTTGACGGTGATTTTGCACGACGCACCAGGCGCCAACGTGGCTGTGCAAGTCGTCGTGTCGCTGTAATCACCGCGCGTCGAGATGCTGGAGATGCTGAGAGGTGCCGCGCCGAAATTAGTCATGGTATAGGTCTGCGAGGAAAATGCCCCTACAACCACGCGAGGGAATTGTTTCGGCGGTGTCAGAAAGATGGAGGTTCCAGTACCGGTCAGGTGCACCACCTGGGGACTGCTGGGATCGTTATCTGTCACCGTGATGGTACCTGTTCTTGCGCCGGTCGCCGTGGGATTAAATGCAACCGTAAGGGCACACGTGGCTCCTCTAGCCAGCGTTGCCGGGCAAGTGTTGGTCTGGGAAACGTCGCCACTGGCTGTGATGCCACTGATGGTCAGCGTGCCGGCGCTGCGATTGATGAAATTGAGCTTTGAAGTTACCGTCTTGCCCACGACGCCGACCCCAACATTGGCTGTGGCGTTGATGAATGGGCAGGTGCGCGGTTGCAAAATGAGGGGTCCCCGAGCCGATTGCGTGAAATCGAAACTGTCGCTGGTGTCGTTTGCCTGGGCGTCGCGCGCAGTCATTGGGGACAAGCCAAAGCGCTCCTCGATGAACTTGAGCACGGACGAAAACTCATACTGGGTGTGCGAGACATAACCAGTCTTCGCATACGGTGAAATAACCAGCAAGGGCACGCGCGGACCCAGCCCGAACTTGTCGAGCTCCGGGCCTGGGACGTGATCGTAGAAGCCCCCAAAGTCATCCCATGTGATGAATACTGCGCTGGTGCTCCAGTCGGAACCCTGCATCAGGGCATTCATCTGGGCGACCGTCCAGTTTTCGCCCGTGCATGATCCGCTGGGCGGATGCTCGTTCGTAGTAGCGCGAGTTACCAGCCAGCTGACGGCAGGGAGGGTTCCGTTCTTGGCATCGATGGCGAACTGAGTGTCACTGACCACGTTAGTGGACCACAGGGGCCCAAAGCGGATGTGGTTAATGCCATCCAACGGAGAGTACACATATGCCGGGTCACTTTGCGGAGGCGCATAAAACTTCCAACTGATTCCGGCGGCCTGTAACTCATCTGCGAGGGTCTGGAAGTCAAAGCATGGAAATGGCGCCGTAACCGTATCGTCGGCATCCCAGACCTGTACCGAAGCCGTGGGATTGGCATCGCAGCCCCAGGAGTTCACGGTCGTCTTCGGAATGGTGAATGCTCCCCCCGCCTGTGCTCCTACGATGTAAAGATGATTGGCCCAGCTGGCGCCTTTCATCGAGGAAAACATCCGATCGGCAAGCACGAAGTTCTGAGCGTAGGTAAAGTAATTGGGAATGTCGGACTGAGTGAGCTGCGTGAGGCCCAGCATGTCCCCGTTCACGTTGGCACCTGGGATGAGATCGAATTCGTCCATCAACCCATCGTCGGAGCCTCCGATTGCGTCGTACCAGCCGTGTCCGGCAATGTCTCGCGGCGTTTGGTCTGGCGTCCGGCCCAAAGGAACGATCTGCCCGGTAGAAATCTTTGCTGTGGTCACACCATCAGCTCCGGGATACGTGCCGAAATAATTATCGAAGGTACGATTTTCCTTAACGATGAAGACGATGTGCTGAATAAGGGTCATATCTCCGGGAGTCGCAGCCTGAGCTGGTATCTTGCCGGGCGCCGGCACTTGCGCCCAGCCCACTGACGCGGTAAGGAGGAAATATAAGGCGAAGGTTACCTTAATCCCGGTTGGGCTTGGTGCAGTGGAATTCAGTTGGGTCATCGTTGAACCTCCGGAGAAGGGGAAATTTGTTGGGCAGAATAGCGCCCAATCGAAAACGCAGTATTTGAGGGGAGGACAGCGGACAGAAGGGAAATCACTCCATCCGATTCAGATCACTAGATTTAACTACCGCCCGGTACACTGTCAAGATGAAAGATTCTGCACAGTGGCGGCACCGGGCCTGGTAGATCTGACGGACTCATTTGGTGCGAGGGCCAGCTAACCTTCGACTTTAGTCTCGAAGTCTCCAGGAATTGCACGCTATCCGAGTGAACCCGGCGCAGACCACAAAATTTTGGTCTTTATTTGGAACGGGATCTTATTGCGCCAGGAACCAGGGTACGGTGGTGTCGTCGGCCTTGAAGAAGTTAAGCAGGATGTTCGCTTCTTTCTCCCGCCCCTGCGGATTGGTCGGATGGACGCCGTCTTGGTTCACGTCCTCACAACTCCAGGTCAAACCGTCGCTTCGCGCTAACATTCCGTTCGCCCAGTCATACGGTCCCCAAGACATCCACGGGGCCATCACTGGGCCAACGGTGGAATCGTAATTCAGTGTTGGATCGCCATCGATCTGGGCTTGGATCGCCCACTTTACCGCGAAACCGGACTCGTACGCATACGGCTCAGGATATGAGGGGTGCGCGAGCCCGTTGGCATACCCGTCGTAAAACTTGCTGGTGAAGTACAGCAGTTTGAGATTGGGGAAAATAGTGTGCAGGTTTCTGGCGATTGATTCATATTCGCCCGTCAGGCGCGACATATCTTTCGGGAAAACTCCCGCCGGATAGCCATCGACAGCTACCACCCACGCAGCGACTACCTGGTATTGAGTAAGCCCAGCCTGCGGAAGGTAGAACTGGGTAATTGCATTCCACACTCCGTTGTTTGCATCGGCGAACCTCACCGCTCCGGCGTCGGGCTGCGCGCCCCGGGCGATCACCAGGTGACGGTTTAGGGAAGGATCGGCGTTCCCGTCGAAGCTGAACTGATCCCAGGTATGTGAGGTCGATGACATCCCGATCGACATGAGGCCGTAGAGGCCGTTGGGATCAGGATTTCCGGCCGCATCCAGAGGCTGAATCGATTGCGCCAGAGAAATGCCGGCGGCCTCGTGCGCGGTCGGCCGCACGTTGCTCCCGTTCCCATATAAACCACCCATCGAGCCCAGATAAGTGCCCGTACCCAGATCATTGAGCGGAACCGTAGGAGTCGAACTGTTGGCAACATTCCAAAATAGATTGTTGCAGTTCGCGCCAGTTGGAACCCCCACGGGCAAATTAATTTGCGCCGTCGCGGTGGCCGACGCAGAGTCCGTCACCTGCACAGTGAAATAGTGGCTGCCGATTGCAACGGTTGAAGCGATGGTTCCGGTAATCTTTCCGGAACTGTCGAAGGTCAAGCCACGCGGCGGATTCGTGCCTGAAGTCACACTCCACGTGTAGGGCGGCGTTCCCCCGGTGGCCGACATCGAAAAGAGGTAAGGAGCGCCAACTGTACCCTTGCTCAGCTGCGGGAAGGTGCTCACCACCAGCGACTGGGCCGGTGTGGTTGAGCCGGAGAGCGCAACTCCGCTGGCAGGCAATACGTCAAAAGAAAAAGTGAGCAGCCCGGTATTTATCCCCGGATTCGTTCCGGTCTCGGACACTTGCGCAGAAAAGGAGTTGCCGGGCTGAAGGACCGCAGGCACGGCGAATCCGGAAACCGAAAACGGAGGATCCGTGTTGACGGCAGTCACCGTGACCGGACTGGTTCCAACATTGGCCACACTGACCGTTTGTGTGGGACTCGTAGTACCCACCGCCTCCGTGAAAGTGAGCGAGGAAGCACTCATGCTTATCGCGGCGCCGGTGGCCACCGCCGTGCCCTTCAGCGGAATATAAATCGGGCTGACGCCATTAATGTTGATGATGAGATTGCCGGTAAAAGTTCCCGCCGACGTGGGTACGAAGTTGATGCCATACCGGGCGGGTTGGGTCGGCACCAAGGGGTAGGGAGCCCAGCCCGTCACCAATTGAAACGCTGGAGAGTCGATGCTAATGCTCTGCACCGTGATGTTGGTCGTTCCGGTGTTGGTGAGGACAAAGTTGACGTTATGGCTGGCCAGGCCAACCGTCGTTTGCGCAAAAGTGGACGATGTGGGTTTGAGTGTGTAGGAGACTTGAGAACTGGCGAAGCTCACAACCAGGCACACAACGAAACTACCAAGAATGAAGCGAAGAGTACCCAAGTTCCTGCCTCCCATTTTGTCGTCAACGCCGCAACCGAAAACTCCGTCTCAGTTCCCAGCTCTTGCCTCTCGGCAAGATGAGTGAGAATTATTTGCCTGATCCAGAAGTTTGAAGATTCAAGGCGCTAAGGGAGGGAGGGCGATAAGATCGTAACGTCGAGTTAAGATAACTTCAACAAAATACTTCATTCAGTTTCGACTCGTGGAATTTTCCCGAACAGGCTGGGCTATCTCCTCCGGTTGCAATTTTATTCACATGGTCTAGCATGACCATGCCAACTATGAGATCAAGACTCGCAGCTTCCGATTCATTAAGCTATTTCCCGAATCGGCAGACACCACGCCATGCTGCCGAATCTTTCAGCTTGACAAAGCCTTCATTCACGGCAAAGATTCAATGGTCTGCTCGGTGGGTTCCCCCGTCTCGCCAGTAGGGATTCCAGTGATCGCGAGAACGGCTTGATCTTCCAACTCCTTCTAAAATCGTGCGTCCGTAAACTGGCGTCATTCACCCCGTTTTTGAGCATCTTGCTGTTTGGGTGCTTGTCAGCTGCAGGGCAAAGTCCTGGGCGAGCCGCCGTGCCCACCAGGAACTTCCAGACCAGCCCTCCTGGTGACATCAGCTCGATCCAGCACATTGTCTTTATCATCAAGGAAAACCGCACGTTTGACCATTATTTCGGCACTTACCCGGGGGCAAACGGCGCCACGACTGCCGTCATTTCCAGCGGGCAAACCATCCGCCTGTTGCATGCGCCCGACCCACCCCCGCGCGATATCAGTCATGGATGGTTTGACGCTATTCAGGCAGGGGACGCCGGGAAAATGGACCGTTTCGATATCATTTCCGGCGCAAATCTGAACGGTGACCTGCTGGGGCTTTCGCAACTTACGCAATCGGACATTCCCAACTATTTCAACTACGCGCAGCACTTTGTGCTGGCCGACAACATGTTCTCTTCGATTCAGGGTGCGAGCTTCGTCAACCACCTCTACACCGTCGGGGCGCAGTCCAGCGACATCTTCTCCCAGCCGAGCCCCTCTCAGCCAAACGGCGGCAGTTGCGACTCGATTCCCGGTACTTACGCGTACGTCTGGAACAACGACAATACGGTGACCCAGACATTCCCTTGTGTGGATTTTACGACCCTGGCGGACGAACTGCAGAGCGCGGGTGTGACATGGCGATTCTATGCTTCGCCGCAGGGTACGCCGGGCTACGGTTTCACGACGTTAGCGGCCATCAACCACATTCGCAATGGTCCCCTGTGGGGCAACATGGTCGACCATGCGCTGTTCAACAGCGACGCGCAGAGCGGGAATTTGCCGGCGGTTTCCTGGCTCATCCCAACCTCCGGCAACGACGAGCATCCGCCCTCAGGCACCTGCCCGGGAGAGAATTGGACGGTCAATGCGCTCAACGCAATCATGAGCGGTCCCGACTGGACCACCACTGCAATCTTTATTATGTGGGACGATTTTGGGGGCTTCTACGACCACGTAAGTCCCCCAATCGTGGACAAATTCGGGCTGGGTCCGCGGGTTCCGCTGTTGATCATCTCTCCGTATGCCATCGCCGGGAAGATTTCTCATACTCAGTATGAGCCTTCTTCGATTCTGAAATTTATCGAGGAACGTTTCGGCCTACCGTCGTTAACCGTCCGCGATGCAAATGCGAACAGCCCAGCCGACAGTTTCGACTTTACGCAGAGTCCACTACCGCCGGACATCCTGACCCCGCGGGTTTGTCCTTTCATTTCCCCGAACTTCAGCATTGGACAGCAACTGGTTGGGGTGGCAGGAACGCCCACGCCGATGGCCTTGGTCAATCAATCGTCAAAGACATTGACCATCTCCAACATCGCAACGACTGGAGATTTTTCCCAAACCAACAATTGCCCCGCAACCCTGAGTAAGGGGCAAAGGTGCACTATAAGCGTCAGCCTCACTCCTGCAACGCCCGGACCGCGGATCGGCACTCTGCTGGTGACGGACAGCGATTCGAGCAGCCCGCAAGTCACCAATCTGACCGGAACTGGCACATTCGTTTCACTCACCACCCCCGGAAATTTCGGCACGGTGGTTTATGGGGCGAAAACCACGCGTGCGGCGACGTTGGCGAATACGGGCAGCGTGCCTTTGACGATTTCCAGCATCACCACCAAGGGCGCGTTCACGCAGTCCAACTCTTGTGGTCCTACTCTGGCGGCAAACAGCAACTGTAAGATCACGGTTAATTTCGTTCCTGCTTCCTCCGGACTTCTGGCTGGCTCCCTGATCGTGAATTCAAGCGACGCTGCCAGCCCGCTAGCCGTTTATCTGCGCGGGACTGGCCAAGCTATCAGGTTGGCGCCCAGCACATTGACGTTTGCCGCTCAAGCGATCGGCACGACCAGCAGCCCCCAGACCGTACAACTAAGTAATCCTTCCGCTAGTACCGAGTTGATCTTGGGCCCGATTACCGCGACTGGAGACTTCGCAGCCAACCACAACTGCCCGCAGGCCCTGGCGCCCGCAGCCTCATGCACGATCAGCGTAACCTTCACCCCATCCCAGGCAGGAACACGGACGGGAGCTGCTAGCGTAGTAAGTAGTGATTTCAGGAGTCCGCAGACGATTGGATTAAAAGGTAGCGGCAGTTAGTTTCACCCAGGGGGGATTTTACCAAGCCTTTTCACGGCTGAGGAGATTGACCAGTCCCTTGCTTGACTTTGTTTCCAGAGTTCCTTGACCATCGACTCCGACTCTGGACCCAGCGCTCGCTCGTAGCTAGTGTTTATGCCAGCAAGGTCCGGTGTTTTTTTGACGGCAGTCTTGCTGACGTAGGCCGTGATGGCGTCATCGATGCCGACTCGCCTCGGTGGAGCCTTGACGCAGGATGGGTGCATCCTCCAAAACACTGCGCAAAGGACCGCTTAATGCCCGCCTCGGGGGGACGTGGGCGTAGGCCGTTGAGGTCTTCGCATGCTGGAGCAAAGCACTTCTTCGTCCCCCTGGCAAAATAGAACAGCTAAGAAACTGTAAGGCAACCATACGCAGCTCAAACTATTCGTACCGCAAAGCGCGCACGGGATCGACGTGGGCTGCACGGTTGGCGAGAAAGTAGCACGCCACCAGTGCCGTAAACAAAAGTATGAGCCCAGAGGCGAGAAAACTGATACTGTCGCTGGCCACCACACCGAACAACATACTGCTCATGGCCCGACTAAGCAGCCATGCACAGAAAGCGCCAAGAGTCAGGCCGCAAATAGTCAGCAACATAGCCGGACGCAACACAAGCAAAAAAAATATTCAGGCGCGATGCTCCCATCGCAAGCCGAACTCCGATTTCGGCGGTTTGCTGGGCAACCGCTCGGGCAACAATACCGTACATACCAATGATCGCGAGTATCAGAGCGATAGCCGCAAAGCCCGAGAATAGATTCCGGTAGAGCCTGGGACCGGCAATCGATTTCGTCACAACATCGCTTAACCGCGAGGTGCTGATGATCGTGATGTCTGGATTGCTTCTCCGAAGAATAGTCTTGGCGGCGGCTGAAAAAGCGTTTGGGACTTGATTTCAGGCTGTACGATTTCCGCCACACCTACGGGAGTCGGATGGCCATGGCGGGGGTAGATCTCATGACCTTGCGGGAGCTCATGGGGCACTCCTCAATCACGATCACTCAGCGATACTGCCACCCGACGCCGGAGCACAAGCGGATTGCGGTGGCGAACTTCGCCGAGTACAACGAAGCAGCCACAAAAAAGCCACAGTCCCAAACTGAGGCGATCCAATGACTGTCCGTAAGTTATTGCTGGCGGAGAGGGAGGGATTCGAACCCTCGGTACAGGTGTTAGCCCGTACAACGGTTTAGCAAACCGCCGCATTCGGCCACTCTGCCACCTCTCCGGCGTGCGTTTTTTAGAGTTTAACATGCCTCTATCCGCAGCGGAGTGCCGCGCGCCCCTGCGATTTTGTTCGTGTTTCGTAACGCGACACGATCCTTGGCACGTTCCATCGGTTCATCGTGGAAAATCTTCTCAATCGAGGGGGAAAGGTGTGAGTCCGAATGACTGTCCGCGTTGCGGCGGTACAGGGTATGTTGCGAAGCCGTTGGACATGAATGGTAAGTCTGAGGGTGTCGCATTTATCCGGATGAAATGTCCCACGTGCGCGGGCACTGGACGGAAACTGCCAATCCCACCTTCCACTGCGGGCTGACCGCACGGCCCGCAGTCTCTGAAAAAACGCTCCGGCCTGAGCCGCCATCCTCTCCCACTCTGACTGGCGGTTCGGGCCGCGCGCAGATTGTTTGGCCGAGGCTCCCAAAACCGCTGGCACAGCGTCGCCTACGTACCTACTCCTCTGTTCCCTGAACTGTCGCCACTCATGGTTCGTCAGGCGATGCCTGCCGTCTGTGCGCGAACGCGGCGTCGTGGTGAAACCGCGGTCTCTACCCGGTTTCGACCCGCAGCCTTGGCGCGATACAGGGCTTTGTCGGCCGCTTGGACAACCTCCTCTACATCCGGTTTCTCCTTTGCCGATGTAGCGACGCCGATGCTTACGGTGACCGAAAGCGTTGCCGGTTCATGCCCCTGCAGTACGAGTTGCCGGATGGCTCGTCCACTCTGGGCGCGACCGCGAGCGCGCTGGTTGCGCCGGTCGGGGCCGCGCGGAATTTGCCGACGCTCAGCCGCTCGCGTGCGAAAGCTCGACAATTCGATTGTCAATCGCAGCTGTTCCAGATGATCCACTACTTCCTTTGTGGTCTTGCCTTGAAAAACGATGGCAAATTCCTCTCCCCCACAGCGGTATGCTTGCCCGCCTCCGGTAACGCGTGCCAGCTTCGTCGCCACCAGTTTTAAAACCTGGTCCCCGGTGTCGTGGCCATGCTTGTCGTTGAATTGCTTGAAATGATCGATGTCCACGATCGCAATGGAGTATGGCGCTTTGAGACGCATCAGTGCGTCGTTGAAGGCGCGACGCGAAGGCAGTGTCGTCAGCTCGTCGTGATAGGCAAGAAGATACGATGTCTCAATGACGGAAAGCCCCAGGATGAATGTAGCAGCCGCAAAATACGCCGTCGGAATCCGACCGGTGCCACCGAAGAGTATTGCCAGGAAAAAAGCGCCGAGCGACCACAGCAACCCGCTTTCTACCGGCCTGTGGAACCAAAAGAATCGCGTTAGCAGGACGATTGCCGCCACGGCCAACACTACCAGGACATAGTTCGGCAAGGGAGCGGCCGTTGCCGCGTGATGCAACGCACGAGCTGCGGGCGGCGAGCCTTGGCTAGAGCCACACAGCACTCCAACCACCACAGACTGCACGAATAACGCAATCAAAAATGGAGCCGTGCCGGACGACGTGAATCCACGTTCCCGCATCAGCGAAATTCCTACGAAATTCAAAGATAGAAGCACAGCGACGGCTTCGATGGCGGTGCGGCCCGAACCGGTGATGGGGACATGCCCTGCGCCAAAAAGCGCAATTGCCTGCTGGGCCAGAAACAGCACGACTAGTGCAAAAAAGACCCGGCTGGAATGAAACCGCCACGCAAGCGAGAGACCTGCGATAACCGCGCAATAGTAAAGAAAGGTTAGTCCTGGCAGCGCAAGGGTCAGCAGCCCGGTATGCAGCACTCCGGCGACAGCAAGCAACAGAAGGCCGCCGGGCACCAGCAGAGACTTCAACGTCGATTTGTTCCAGGCGTCCACGATTTCGCCGACAGGTCCAGCAGAAATTATCTCCGGCGAACCGGCCACAGGTAATTGACAGGTCGGGTTCTGGGCCGATACACGGGCAACACGCAAATTGGACGATCTCCCCTTTTGAACTCGCACCCCATTCCCGGAAACACAGACCTTAGTGCTGACGGTGTTTTGGCTTCACTTCAGCATTCTCTAACTAGAATCGATCTGTCCGGTTAAGGATTTATTATGCGAGTTCTGATGGCAGAAGATGATGCGGCATTGGCAAAGTTTGTTAGCCAGGGCCTCGAGGCCGAGCACTACACCGTAGATGTATATTCCGACGGTGAGCAAGCGGGAGCGGCTGCGCATGAAATCGATTATGACCTCATAATTCTGGATCTTAACCTGCCGAAGCTTGACGGCGTAAGTGTGTTGCGGCAGCTGCGGGTGAAGAAGCCAACCTTACCGGTTCTGGTATTGACGCAGCGTAGCCGGGTGGAAGACCGGGTCCAGTGTCTGGACACTGGGGCCGACGATTATTTGCCCAAGCCGTTCTCCTTCAGCGAGCTTTCAGCCCGGATCCGCGCGCTGCTGCGGCGCAGCCATCTCCCTTCGCAATCGGTTCTTGTCATCGATGATCTCAAACTTGATCGAATCGAGCATCGCGTGGAACGCTCGGGGCGCAGAATTGACCTGACCACCAAGGAGTTTGCATTGCTGGAATATCTGATGCGCAACGCCGGGCGTTGCGTGACCCGCGCCATGATCATCGAACACGTCTGGAATCTGACCTTCGATACCACCACCAACGTCGTGGATGTATACATCAACTATCTTCGCCGCAAAGTTGATGACGGCCATGCTACGAAACTTATCCGCACGGTCCGTGGCATGGGCTATGAGCTGAGCGGCACCGCCGAGGCCCGGCCGTGAGCGCGGCCGGAAGCAGACTCGGAAACGAAGTTACGGGCGGCGCCCCGGCAGACGGCCGAAGTCCGATGGCATATCTGCTGCACGCCCTGAACCAGCCGCTCACTGGATTGCAGTGTTCGCTGGAGTTGTCCCTGGTGGGGCCGCGTACTCCCGAACAATACATCGGCGCCATGCGCGACGGGCTCGAACTCACTGGCCGGATGCGAGTTTTGGTAGAGGCCATCCGTGAATTGGTTGACGCTGAACAGAACGGCCTGACCGAAACTGAAGTCGTGTCGCTGCACGATTTGCTCGAGCAAACCACGAACGAGTTGCAGCCGATCGCGGAAGCAAAAAACGCAAGCATCAGGCTTCACAGTGACACCCCGCTTTCTGTGCGGGCCGAGCGGAACCGGCTCGCAGCGGTGGTCTTCCGCTTCCTGGATGCCGCTTTGAGCTCGACCGCATGGGGAAGCGCCCTTCGACTCACAGCGGCTTCGGATCGGGGACATGTTTGTATCTCGGCGAGCTGGCTGGATGGGACGGAGTCTCCCGAACACTCACCACTTTCAAAGCAAGAGCTGGGATTGCTCGTCGCGCAGGCTGGCTGGAAGCGGGCCGGAGCAGAGTGGGTCAGCGAACGCTCGGGGAACACCCAGACCATAAAGATTCGCCTTCCTCTTGCTACCAGCTCCCGCGAGTTTCACCACAACGACCTTCAGACACGCTGATTCGGAGACAACCATGAGTGTTGTGACTGCAATGCCGGTTCTTCCAGCTTTCGGCGGCGCGCTGATCGCCAGCCCCAGCAGTGCGCTTCGTGAGCAAGTTCTTCACCACCTGAATGGGCGTTGGCAGCCCGTGCAGCAGGCGCTCGGCGGCGCCGAAGCGTTGGTGAAACTGGAAAAGGGAAGTTGGCAAGTCCTGTTTCTGGACCGCCGGTTGCCGGACCTGGATGTAGAAGAAGTTATCGGGATCATTCGGCTCCGCTTTCCGGGGATACAGGTCGTGCTGCTCGACTCCGACACGCCACAGCCGTTGCAGGATGAAGCAGCGGTCAACAGCTGTGAGACCGCCGCGCAAGCATTCGTCCGTCAGCAAGGGCCTCGCTCGTTACCGGCAAATCCTCAGAGTTCTCCGTTGCCGGGAATGATCGGCACCAGCGACGCCATGCAGCGGGTTTACCGGATGGTGCGGCTGGTCGCCCCGCGCATGACGACAGTTCTGGTGGCCGGGCCAACCGGAAGCGGCAAGGAGCTGGTAGCGTGCGGGCTGCACGCCCTGAGCCCGCGGTCAGCGAAATCGCTGGTGGTGGTGAATTGTGCCGCGATCCCCGAGGCGCTGCTCGAGTCGGAGCTGTTTGGCTACGCTCGAGGAGCCTTTACCGGAGCGGTGCAGTCGCAAGTGGGCAGGATCCCCGCAGCTCACGGTGGAACACTCTTTCTTGATGAGGTCAGCGAACTGCCCCTGGGCATGCAGGCCAAGCTTCTGCGCTTCCTGGAACAAAAGGAGGTGCAGCGTCTGGGCACCACAGAAATGACCCGCGTCGACGTGCGCGTGGTCGCCGCCAGCAATGTCGATCTGGCCGACTGGGTTGGACGTGGCAAGTTTCGCGAAGATCTTTTTTACCGGCTCTCAGCGTTCCCGATTGAGTTGCCCGCTTTGGCGGAACGGCCTGACGACATTATTCCCCTGGCGGAGCATTTTTTGGCCTGCATGGCCGCGGCGATGAGCGCACCTTGCTTCCGGCTCAGTGGAGATGCGATTCGGATTTTGAAACATCATTCCTGGAAGGGCAATGTGCGAGAACTTCAGCATGTGATGGAACGCGCCTCCATTCTTGTCGGAGACAGCGATACCATCCTGGCCGAGCACCTGTATTTTTCCTATTTCCAGAATGCCGGGCTGCCCACCGCTGCTGTGAACTGAACCCTGAGAACAATCTAAGACAACTGCGGTATGCAGTGGCACGCACCGTGCAAATCTTGCCTTGCATCTATGACTTCCTTGCCCATGCCTTCCGGTGAATCCCTTCGGGGAGCTGTCCTTCCTCCCAGCATGGCAACGCCCACCGCAGAAAAGGAGCAGTTTCTGCTGCAGGCCTTCAGTTCCTTCGCCGAAGCGGCCAATTCGCTGGAGCGGTCATACGGCCTGCTGCGGGCCGAGGTTATGCGCCTGAGCAAGGAGCTGGAAGACAGCAATTCCGGGCTGGTGCGCAGCCTCGAGGAAAACCGGCGCATGCGGCAACACCTCGATCGCGTCCTAGAGAGCTTGCCTTGCGGTGTTCTGGTCCTATCCAACGGAGAAGAGATTTCAGATGTAAATCCTGAAGGCCGGCGTCTGCTGGGGATGAATGCGCGTGGCCCGTCAGAAATCGGGGCCGAATCCATTTCTTCTTTTTCTTCCTTGCGCGGAGAATTGCGCGAGCTTCTGGAAAGGGCTCACGGCGAAGATGGCGAGCAGGAGCAGAGAATTTGTGCTGGGTGCAGACCGGAATTTTGGCTGGCGGCACGCTGCGCCGCGGTTCCCGACAGCGCTCCGGGCTCGTCGGTCTTTATTCTGCGCGACGTCAGCGAACGCAAGCGCCTGGAAGAAGCGCAGGCCGAATTTCGGCGCGAACAGGCCATGGCGGAGATGTCGACGGTGCTGGCTCATGAAGTCCGCAATCCGCTGGGTAGCCTGGAGCTGTTTGCCGGACTATTGGCTGAGACAAAACTCAGCGACGCGTGTCAGCAGTGGGTCGAGCACATTCAGGTGGGGCTGCGCACTCTTGCCGCCACCGTCAATAACGTTTTGCACTTTCACGGTCCACTGCACAACTCGCAGCCGCCGGAGCCTGCGCTCGTCGACCTCGGTGCGCTGCTCGACTGGGCTGGCGATTTCTTCGCCCCTCTGGCCCGGCAGTCGCGAGTCCGGATCATTCTGCGTAACCGGCTGGCGGGCACTGTCCTGGCGGCCGACCGTCACGGCCTGGAACAGGTGCTCTCAAACGTGGTGCTCAACGCGCTGCACGCCATGCCGGGCGGCGGCCTGATCGAACTTGCCGGACATGCGATCGGACAAGGCCGCGCGGTGTCGATCAGCATCACCGATACCGGCCCTGGAATCCGTACCGAGCATCTGGGGAGTGTCTTCGAACCTGGGTTCAGCACGCGCGCCGGGAGCCCAGGATTAGGTCTCGCTGTGTGCCGCAAAATCGTCGAGCAGCATGGAGGAACGATTGAAGCCTCGAGCCGTCCGGCAGCGGGAGCGACTTTCACGCTGACGTTCCCGCTGGCCCAGGCTGCGTCCATGATCGAGGTTGCATCATGAACCGGGTTCTGGTGGTCGATGACGACAGCGAAATGCGGGCAGCTCTCGAGGCCCGCTTCCTGCGCCGGGGGTGGCACGTCGAAACGGCGGGCAATGCGGCCGAAGCGCTCGAAAAATTCCGCCAAGGGAAGTATGCGCTCATCGTGACTGACATCCGCATGCCCGGAGCCGACGGGTTCACGCTCATGCGCCAGCTGCGTGCCCTCGCCCCGTACACGGCGGTAATCCTGTTGACCGCCTTTGCCAGCGTGCCCGATGCGGTGAGCGCAATGAAGGACGGGGCTTGTGACTATCTGGTCAAGCCGGTTTCATTCGAGCAGTTGGAGCGGACTGCCGAACGTATTCTTGCCCAAGCCGCGGCGCAGGCCGAAGCTGCCAGCGGGCTGTGCGGGCGTGCTCCAGTATGGTTGCGGGCTCTCGACCGCGCGCGCCAGGCTGCCCGCAGCGACGCCGACATTCTCATCGAAGCCGAGAGTGGCACCGGCAAGGAGCTGGTTGCGAGACTGATTCACCGCTTGAGCCCGCGCCGTGAGCATCCGTTTGTGGCGGTGAACTGTGCCGCCTTTGCCGAGAATCTGCTCGAAAGCGAATTATTTGGCCATGCCAAGGGCGCATTCACCGGCGCTCACACTGCGAAGCCCGGCAAGTTCGAGTTGGCGGATAAAGGAACGCTCTTGCTCGACGAAGTGGGCGAGATGCCGCTCGCGCTGCAACCGAAGCTGCTGCGCGCCTTGCAGGAGCGCGAGATCGACCGTCTCGGAGAAACGCGGAGCGTGCGGGTCAACCTCCGCGTCATTGCCACGACCAACTGCGCCCTGGCCCTGATGGTGCGCGAGGGCAAGTTCCGTGCCGATCTTTATTATCGTCTGAACGTCATCCCACTGACTCTTCCTCCCCTGCGCCAGCGCGCCGAAGACATTCGCGAACTGGCCGAGTATTTTGTCCGCCTCTATACTCCCGCAGACCGGCCGCTGCGTCTCACGCCTGAGTTTCTGGATCGCCTGGAAGCTCATATCTGGCCGGGAAACGTGCGCGAGTTGGCCAATTGCCTGCGCCGCGTGGTGGCGCTGGCCACCAGCACGGACATCGATGTTGCGGCGCTCGACGACTCCGATTGGGGACTGGGCGTATCGGCCTCAACGCCTTTGGCGGAGAGCCGTCTGCGGCCAGGAGTGTCTCTGGGAGAGATGGAACGCAAATTATTTGAGATGACCCTGGAGTCCACTGGCGGCAACCGCTCGCACGCCGCCGAAATGCTGGGCGTAAGTTTGCGCACCGTGCGCAACAAGATTCGCAGCTACGGACTGCCCAGCTCAAGCAGTTATGTCCACGATTAAAACGAAAGCATGACGACAACATGACGAAGACAAGTATGGTTGATACCCCGATGACCGAGGCTTTGAGCCGCTTCCTCGATGTGGATGTGGCCCGGCACAAGCTGATCACCAATAATCTGGCGAACATCGATACGCCGGGTTACAAGGACAAAGTCGTCCTCTTCAGCGATCTGTTCTATCAGAACCTGGGGACCACCGGCTCCGGAGACCCGGTACAGGTGGGCGCCGGCACCTCGGTCGGCTCTTTGCCTTCGCTGTTTACTCAGGGAAGCGTCAGCTCCACAGGCGTGGCGACAGACGTAGCTATTCAAAACTCCGGCTTCTTTGCCGTGCAACAGAACGGCGTCGTCACCTACACGCGCGCCGGTAATTTCTCGGTGGACAACAATGATTTTCTTGTGACCAGCCAGGGACAGCAGGTTCTCGGCTACCCCGCCGTCAACGGAATAGTGAATAGCGGCAGCGGAATCGCGCCTTTACTACTGGGCGCGGGAACCATCAGCCCGCCATCCGCTACGGCAAACGTGCAACTGAGCACCAACCTGAATGCCGCCTCTTCCATAGGCGACACATTTCCCGCCACCATCACCGTGTACGACTCGCTGGGCGCAAGCCACACCTTAACTGCCACATTTACCAATAAAGCACCCAACCTGTGGAGCTACAGCTTGGCGGTTCCGGCTTCCGATCTGCTCCCGGTCAACGGCGTCGCGCAGACCGGAGTTCTGGCGACGGGCACTCTGACCTTCAACGGAAATGGAGTGCTGACGGCCACAACTCCACCCACAGTCGGATCTCCGAGTTACACGGGTACCGGAAACGGAACAATCTCCGGGTTGTCCGGGGGAGCGACGAGCCTGGCCGAGACCATTACCATGACTGCGATAGACGCGACTCACTTTTCTGTCACCGGTTCGGTTTCCGGGGTGTTGGGGACAGCCACGGTTGGAACTGCCTTCACCTCCGGCCAGATCGGCTTTACGATTGCGGCGGGATCGACCGCTTTCGTAGCCGGCGATGCTTTCACCGTAGCCACGGCGCCCGGCACGCTCGCCAAGATTCCACCGATTCCCATCACCAATTTTGCCGATGGCGCTTCCAATCAGACGTTCAACTGGAACGTGCTGAATGGAACCACTCCAGTGATCACGCAGGTAGCGGCGCCCAGCAGTACTTCGTCGACCCAGCAGGACGGCAGCAGCAGCGGATCTCTGGTGAAGTTCACCATTGGTTCGGACGGGACGATTACCGGTTCCTTCAGCAATGGCAAGACGCAAGCCTTGGGACAGCTGGCGCTCGCCACATTTGCCAACAACCAGGGATTGCAGCTCGATGGAAACACCGACTTCAGCCCGACATTGGCTTCCGGACAGGCCGTG
>WNFG01000929.1_pt1 | contig 28725 bp, 26 predicted proteins | sample 5400431 | NCBI WGS metagenome assembly WNFG01 (sample SAMN13153346, study PRJNA577476) | soil metagenome | isolation source: 120 cm saprolite under Douglas fir tree site 2 hole 3 replicate 2 | place: USA:California | collected 2015-04-18 | reverse complement strand
ATAGGCTGACGGAGCCATATTTCGTGCAAGAATCCGGCACTCTTTTCGTTCTTCTGGTGTCTGTATGGGAAAAGGAGAGAGCCATGCTGGACAAAACTCTTCGCGAGCCCAGAGCGCCACGTTGGCCTATCGTGGCCGGTTTTATCCTGGTCATGCTTGCCGCGGCGCTTATTGCGATCGTTCCGCTGATGAGCGCGGAGGTCGCGCCTCCGCCGGCCTTGCGCGTGCCGGATGCGCCCGCGCCCTCCAAAGTGCAGTCACAACCCGCGCCACATCGCCCGCCAACTATGAAGGCGACAAAGGCGATTTATACGCCGCGTTCCCTTTGAGGCATGCGATAACCCCGGCGGCGCCGGGGGAATACCATTGATCGAGCGCATAAAATCTGAACCGCGCGTTCCGCGATTGGACTCAAATGTGATTGAAGGTCATGGCCGGCATCTCTCTGCAATCCGTTTTAGTCCGACTACAAACGCAGCTTGATTCGTTGCCGCTTGTGGTCGGTGCTGCCAGTGACGAGAAACTCAAGACGCGTCCTGCATCCGGAAAGTGGTCTGCGCAGGAGAACCTGGCGCACCTGGTGCAGCATTGCCGCGTAACGATAGCCCGCATCCAGCGCATTCTCGCGGAAGACCGCCCACACTTGGGCAGCTACAAAGCGGAGAATGATCCGGAATGGCCGGTGGTGCGCGCTGAGCAAGAACGAGGTTCTCAGTCGGCTGTTGGCGGTCCGCGCCGAGTTGAATGATCTGGCAGCTCACCTGTCTCCCGAACAGGCGGAACGCACGGGCTTTCATCCAGCCTTCGGAGAGATGTCAGTCGTGGAATGGCTCAACTTCTTCCTGATCCACGAGGCGCATCATCTCTATGTCGCGATGACGCGCGCCCGGGGATAGAAGTCTCTTCTATTCGAAGATCCCAAACAATATTCTGCCTGTGCTTCCGCTGGGCTTCTCGACTCCCAGGATGGCCGCGAGCGTTGGAGCCGCGTCGTTGATGGTCACGGGTTCATAGTGAATTCCCGCTCGGATTCCCGGGCCCATGAAGATCAGCGGCACATGCGAATCATAACTGTAAGGCTGGGCATGTGTTGTACCCTGGGGCGAGTACATCCAATACGGCTCAGGAACCAGGAACAGGTCGCCGGAGCGCGGTCCGTAGAAGCCGAACTGGACTGCGGTACCGGGCCACTCTCTCGCACCCTCGGAACGCAAAAGTTCATCGCGAGTATAGACACGAGCAATGTGCGGCAGTCCGCGCGCCACGTCAGCGGCAAACCGGCGGACCTCGGCAGCGTCGGCATTGTTCTTCTTGAGCGTGTCGTAGTTCAGATACATGAAGCCGCCACCGTCAAAGACGAACCAGTCGCCCGCGCCGAATTTCGTAGAGAGCGCCGCGCTGATCGTCTTGGAAATGGCCGCAGAATCCAGCCGTCCGCCGGGCATTTTTCTGGCTTGATTCACCTCCGGCACCGGCGCAACACCGTGGTCCGCGGTAAAGACGAGAAGCGTGTTGCCCGCGCCCAGCCGTGCGTCAATGAAGTCCAGGAGTTTCCCGATCAGAAGATCAGTACGGATAGAGATGTCGCGGACCTCAGGTGCGTCCGGCCCCACGGCGTGGCCGACGTAATCGTTTGACGACAAGCTGAGCGTGAGGATGTCAGTGCTGTCATGCGAGCCCAGATGTTCGTTCTCGATTGCTTTCTCCGCAAACTCTTCCAGAACTTCGTTGCCGAAAGGCGTCGCTTCAATCGTGCCGCAGAATTTAGTTTCGGTGCCCGCGGTCATGGTGCAAAACGGTTTGTCGCCAGGTTTGGCGTCGATCGCCATCCACGGCTCGCCCAGATATTTGTAGAGCGGCCGATCGTCATTGACTTTCTTCACCCACTGCGGCAGCTCCTGCATGTAATAACTGCTGGTCACAAAGTGGCTTGAATCGGCGTCGATCCAATAGGCTGCATCGGCCATGTGTCCGGCGGTAAGGATCGCGCCGCGGTCTTTTATCGAAATACCTATGACTTTGGAGTTCTTTCGCACCATCTTTAATTCATCGCCCACCGTGCTCACCAGCATCCGGTTTGGCGAGGATCCGGTCAGACCAGGCCCGCCGCCCAGCAGGCGCGTGGATGCATCCGACACGCTGGTCACGGTCTTTCCGCTCGCCCGATCAAACCATTCGTTGCCGATGATCCCACTCACGGAAGGCGTAGCGCCGCTCAGAAAGACCGAGTGTCCCGCGGCGGTCACGGTGGGAAAGTGGACATAGTGCGCGTCGGTAAAGACGGCGCCGTGCTCCAGCAATCGCGCAAGCCCTGCGTGATACTCGGAGCGAAATCGCAACAGATAGTCATAGCGGAACTGGTCGACTACCAGAGTGACCACGAGTTTGGGCTTCTTGTCGACGGCGAAGCCGGGTGTCAGCAGGAACAGCAGAATAAATATCGAGCACAGGCCGCGAAGCTTCTTCATTACGATTGCATTCTCCTGGGGAAAGTCGGAGAAAATTATCGCACGCGAGCGAGCGGGCCGGAGGTCCGGGAATGCTGGTTTTACATGACATTAACAATGCGCCGCTCTGAGCGGAGAAGAGTCTAGACCCCGAGATACGCGGCGCGCACCATCTCGTTCGAGAGCAGGTTCTTGGCGGTGTCTTCCAGCAGGACCGCGCCGTTCTGCACGACGTATCCGCGGTCGGAGATGCTCAGGGCGCTGACGACGTTTTGCTCGACGATCAGCATGGTAATGCCGGAGCGCCGGACTTCCTGGATTTTCTCGAAGACCTCTTCCACGATCTTCGGCGCCAGACCCAGCGAAGGTTCATCAAGAAGGAGCAGCGTTGGTTTCGCCATGAGACCGCGCGCGATCGCGACCATCTGCTGCTCACCGCCGGAGAGCGTTCCCGCAAGCTGCTTCAGCCGCTCACCCAGACGCGGAAAAATGGCAAGCTGCTCTTCCATGAGTTGCTTCATCTGCTTGCGCACGCGCGGAGCGTACGCGCCCAGGGAAAGATTTTCTTTGACCGTAAGAAACGGAAACACCTGGCGGCCTTCCGGCACATGGCTCACGCCGCGCGCGACCATCTCATGCGCGGGCACGCGCGCCACGTCCTCTCCGGCAAAGCGCAGCGACCCTCCGCCCGGATGCTTGATGCCCGAGACGACGCGAAGAATCGTGGTCTTACCCGCTCCATTTGCGCCGATCAGCGCCACGATCTCGCCTGCCATCACGCGCAGTGACACGCCAAACAGCGCTTGCAAATCACCATAGAAAGCGGTCACGTTCGCCAGTTCCAGCAGCGGCGTGGAAATTGGAGAAGTTGGAGATGCTGTGCTCATCCCGTCAACTCCTTGTACTTGGGACCGAGATAAGCTTCGATCACTACGGGGTCCTTCACCACGTCGGCCGGTTTTCCTTCCGCGATCTTGGCGCCGTAGTCGAGCACCACGATGCGGTCAGAAATCTTCATCACTACCTGCATCACATGCTCCACACCACCCACGACGCTTACGCCCCATTCGGGCAGTCGCCGCACCAGCGCAGCCAGGGCCAGCGCTTCGCTCGTGGTCAATCCGGAAACTACTTCGTCCAGCAGAATCACTTTAGGCTTAGTGGCCAGGGCGCGGGCAATTTCCAGGCGCTTCAGCCCGGCCAGAGGAAGGCTGTTGGCGAGATGGTCCTTCAAGTGATGCATCTGCAGGAAGTTTAGAATTTTCTCCGCTTCCTCCTCCGCGCGCCGCACACTCGGCGTATGCATGAAGGCGCCTAGCATCGCGTTTTCCAGCACAGTGAGACTGGGCAGGGGTTTTACGATCTGGAAGGTGCGTCCAAGCCCGAGTCGCGCGGTGTGGTGCGGCGCCGAGCGGGAGATATCGCGTCCGCAAAAAACTATCTGGCCTTCGTTAGGATGAAAGAAGCCGCTGATCAGATTGAAGACCGTGGTCTTACCCGCGCCGTTCGGTCCGATTACAAAGACGACTTCGCCTTCATTCAGCGTGAATGAAACGTTCTTTACGGCGGTAAGCCCGCCGAAACGTTTGGTGACGTTCTTGAGCTCCAGTACCGCGCTCATACCCGCGCCTCACTGGGAGCCGGCTGCGGCGGAGGGGCAGGCGCAAGTGCGGGAGGCTTGGGCTGCTTGCGAAAGAGGCGGCGCACTCCACCAACAATGCCTTCCGGCAGAAACAGAACTACCAACACGATCAGCACGCCATAAATAAGAAGATGGCTTTCCTTGAACTGGTTCTTAAAAACTTCTGAAGCCGTCAGCAGGAGCACCGCGCCAACCACGGGACCAACCAGCGTGCCCGCGCCGCCCAGCATGGTGATGATGGCGATCTGGACCGAGATATCGAGTGTAAGAATGCTGTCGGGAATAATGAACTGAAAGGCACTGGCGTAAAGCGCCCCGGCCAGCGCGGTGAGGAACGCGCTCATGATGAGCGAGAGGACCTTGTATTGCGCGGTGTCAATGCCAACAGTGCTGGCGGTCTCTTCGTCTTCGCGGATGGCCATCAGGTAGTAACCAAACCGCGAGCGCGAAACCCAGAAGTTCACAGCAAACGCCAGCAGCGCCAGAACGACCGCCGAAACGTAAAACAACTTCCAGAAGAGCGGGCCGGTGAAGAGCGAGGGCGTGGTCAGCCCGATAGCGCCGCCCGTGACCTCCAAATTGGTCGCGATCAGTCGCAGAACCTCGGCAAAGGCAATGGTGGCGAGAGTGAAGTATGGTCCACGCAGCCGGAACGCGATGCGGCCGATGATGGTTGCGAACAACGTCGCCACCAACGCCGCCAGCACAACTGAGATCCAGATAGGAATAGACGCCTCAGTAAACAGCGCCAGCCCATATGCGCCTACGCCAAAGAAAGCCACGTGCCCAAGCGAGAGCTGTCCGGCGTAACCGCCCACCAGGTTCCACGCCAGCCCCAGCGCGGCGAACAGCGCAATCCGGAAGAACACCTGCATCAGATAATCGTTGTGCACAAAAAGCGGAGCGCAGGCGCACGCGACCGCGGCTACGAAGATCACCAGCTTCCAAGGAGTGATCGATTTGTGGGATGAAAAAGCCATTAGCAAATAGCAATTAGCAATTAGCCAAAGCACCGTTTAAGAACCTGGCTGCTCGAACTGCAAACTGGATAAAAAGCAGGAACGCGGCTCCGGCTAATTGCTATTTGCTAACTGCTATTTGCTCTTACGCCCTCTGTCTTCCAAACAACCCGCCTGGCCGGAACGACAAGACCAGGAGAAACAACACAAAGTCCACGGCCAGCGCCCACTTATTGCCCCAGTACAGGCTGGTGAGATTTTCCGTGACGCCGAGCAGCAATCCTCCGAGCGCCGCGCCTTCGATTGAGCCCATACCGCCGAGCACCACAATCACAAATGCTTTCGTGGTGTAATCTTCGCCCACGCTGGGAAACAAATAGAGCGCGGGCAGCAACAAACCTCCTGCCACGCCGGCCATGCCAAGCCCAAGGGCGAAGCTGAGGCCTTGAATGCGCGCGACATTGATGCCCATCAGCGAAGCCACTTCAGGATTTTGCGCGATCGCGCGCAACGCCTGCCCGGTGAGCGTCTTTGATACGAAGAGCGTCAGACCGACGATAAAGACCGCAGCAATGGCAAAGGAAAGCGCGGCGGCCGCGTTGACCGTGAATGGTCCAAAGCGCAACGTCTTGTTGACAAGCTCGATATTGGTCTGCCGATAGTCGGCGCCGAAGATCAGTTGTGCGCCGTCAATCAGGATCAGTCCAATTCCGGTGGTCATCAGGATCTGCATGAAGTGCGACTGGTTGCGTATCGGACGAATCAGTCCCGCGTAGACCAGAATGCCGAACACAAACAGGAGCACGCCGGCAGGAAGGAATCCGAGGTAAGGATTGATCTTGAATTTATCGAACAACACGAACGTGACATACATTCCTGTCATCAGGAACGCGCCATGTGCGAAGTTCACGATGCGCATAACGCCAAAGATCAGGGCCAGTCCCATGCCAATCAGCGCGTAGAGCGCGCCGGTCAACAGGCCGTCCATGCAGGCTTGGAGAAAAGATGTCAACAGTCAGGCGCTTTCTTACTTGCGTTGCGACCACGGTGGCGCAGGAATAATTGGCTTTGCGTCCGCATCCTTTGGCGGATAAACCACGTGATATGCCCCGCCCTGCACTTGCGTGATCAACACGGTGTGCTGGTTCTGTCCGTTTACAAACTTCACCGGGCCAAAGGGCGTCATCTTGAGGTCAGTGTTCTTGATGGCATCGCGGATCTTCGCCGGATCCAGACTCTTGGCAGTGTTGATCGCCTGCGCCGCCACGATCAATGACTCATAGGCCTGCATGGCGTGATACGCCGGATGCGTGCCGGTCCGCTTGAAGTACTCAGCGTCAAATTCTTTCGACCCCGGCCACGGCGCTTCCGGCAGCCACTGCGAGACGGAAAAGGTGTACTCGGCGTTCTTGCCCGCGCCCTTCGCGGTAGGAAATTCAGCAGCGGCAAAGCCGGTGCCCGCGGACGTGTAGTACTTCGGATTCAGGTCAATCTCTTGCGTCTGCCGCATCAAAGTGGTCGCGTCCAGCAAGTACGAGCAGAAGTAGATCACCTCCGGATTGGCCTGCTTCACGCGCTGTAACACGGACTTGTAATCCGGCGACCTGGCTTCATACGACTCCACCGCCACCAGTTTGATTCCGGCGGCCTGGGCCGCGGACTGCATGGCGTTCTTGTTCGACTGTCCAAAGTTAGTGTTCTCATACACAATGGCGATGGTCTTGGGATTGCCATTGTTCTTCAGGAAGTCAATCGTAGCTTTGGCGTAATCGTTGGCACCGGCGCAGATACGGAAAATCCACGGCGACTTGGTATCCATCACGTTATCCGCCGTGGCGGTTGGAATCAGCAGCGGAATCTGGTGGCTGTTCACCGGACCCAGGATGGCCTTGGTGTTTTCGCTGGAATAAGCACCCAGCAGCATGGACACGTGGTCCTGGTCCACCAGCTTCGATACTCCCTGCACGGCCTGGTCGGGCTTGCTTTGGTCGTCATAGACGTCGAGTTCGAGTTTCTTACCCAGGACTCCGCCCTTGGCGTTGATCTGGTCCAGCGCGATCTGGTAGCCGTTCTTGTGCGCGTTCCCAAACGCCGCCTGGCTGCCTGTGAGCGGTGTAATCACGCCGATCTTCACTGTGTCCTGGGAGATCCCCGGCAGAGACATTGCGGCGCAAACAACTGCAAAAACTACCAATTTATTTAGACGCATTTCCCCTATACCTCCCGCTCTTGGTGCATTTGACAGCGAATTATACACAACGTTTGGCGACGCGCCCTCGGGCAAGAGTGTCGGAATACGACCCTCAATTGCGCCATCTTGTCGTGACGATAATACGCTTTTCGTTGCTTTAATGTGGCAATCCAATTCCGCATCAAGACCGACAGATCACAGATGGTTTGAGACTTGTGAAGGACATCGGACGATTCGAAATCCTTCCCGTATACTCTTGAGGGAAATTTTCAAAGGTGAAAATCTTGAAGGCTGAAGAGATTCTGACGCTCGTTGAGCTGGAGAGCCTGGCTGAAGCCTGCATGTCGCCCATGGCCATGGCCTACGTGTGCGGCGGCGCCGCGGACGAGCTTACTCTGCGCGCGAACAGTGAAGACTGGAAGCGCATCCGCCTGATGCCCAAGGTGCTGGTGGATGTTTCCGAGATTGACCTGCACACGAAGCTCCTGGGCCAGGACTTCGACCTGCCGATCCTGCTGGCGCCTACCGCGTTTCATCGGCTATGCCATCCTGAAGGTGAATTGGCCACCGCAGCGGGCGCCAATGAGGGGAAAGCGGGAATGGTCCTAAGTTCGCTCTCCACCGTTTCCGTTGAAGAGATCGGCAAAGCGGTCGAGCAGCCGCTGTGGTTCCAGTTGTACGCCCAGCCCGACCGGGGCTTGACGCAGGAGATGATCCAGCGCGCCCACGCCGCCGGATGCAAAGCCATTTGCATCACCGTAGACACGCCCGTCCTGGGCGCCAGACACCGTGAAGCGCGCCCGCGTTTTCAGTTGCCGCCTGACTGCAAGCTGCCTAACTTGAATCTGGGTGCGGTAAGCCACCGTCCGGTGCGCGGAGCAATCTACAGCGAGCTGCTCAATCCCCTGCTGAACTGGAAAGACGTGGAGTGGATTTCCGCCGTCAGCAAGGTCCCTATTCTGCTGAAGGGCGTGCTGAATCCTGAAGACGCGGTCCGCGCCGCCGATGCCGGAGTTGCCGCATTGATCGTATCGAATCACGGCGGGCGCAATCTCGATACGCTGCCCAGCACAGCGGAAGCCCTGCCGCGCGTCGCGGAAAAACTCAACGGACGTCTGCCCCTGCTGGTGGATGGCGGCATCCGTCGCGGGACTGATGTGCTGAAAGCGCTGGCGCTGGGCGCACAGGCGGTGCTGGTAGGCCGTCCTTATTTGTACGCGCTATCGGTCGCGGGCACCGCGGGTGTGGCCCGCGTCATTGAGATCCTGAGGACAGAATTGATGATGGCCATGGCCCTGACCGGACGCACGCGGATCGCGGAGATTGATCGTTCGGTGTTGTGGGAGGCTTAGCCGCTACGAAGAAGAACCTCAACACAGAGGAACAGAGGACACAGAGGGTTTGAAATTGCCAAAATCGGGCAAATGAAATCTGAAATGCGTTCTCAATTTTCGGCAATTACGGCGATTTTGGCAAATTATCAACCCCTCCATGTCCTCACTTCCTCTGTGTTGAGGTTTTGTCTTTGTTCCCCAAACAAAAACACCGCCGTTTCCGGCGGTGTTCCGTTCCTCTTACGACTTCACCACAAGAATTTTATTCCATGTGGCACCAAGGCTTTGGCAAAAGGTACATAGGCATAGATCATCACGATCAGACCCACGATCGAGCCCAGCGCGATAGAGTGCCAGACAACGAAGCGGAAGATCATGCCCTCGTTGCCAACCTGATTCGTCGCCGCGGTAGCAACGCAGATGGATTGTGCGTCCACCATCTTGCCCATCACGCCGCCGGCGCTGTTGGCTGAAGTCATCAGGATGTCACTAATGCCCAACTGTTGCGCCGTGATCTTCTGCAAGCTGCCGAACAGAGCGTTGGACGAAGTGTCACTGCCGGTGAGCGCCACGCCCAGCCATCCCAGGAAGGTCCCGAAGAACGGGAAGAACCATCCTGTATGGGTGAACGCCAGTCCCAAGACGGCGTCAGTCCCCGAGTATCGCGTAACAAACCCGAGCCCCAACATGGCCGAGATGGCCAGCACCGCCCAGCGCATTCGGAAAAGAGTATGTCCAAAGATCTTGAGAAGGTTCATCGGGTTGACCCCGCGAATCAAACCGCCCACGATAGCCGCCAGGAAGCAGGCAGTCCCCGTGGCGGAGAGCCAGATGAACGCGAAGAGCGCGCCCTCATGAGTTGGCTTGGGCACAACCGGTGTATTGCGATCAATTTTGTTATGTATTGGCGTGGGCCAGCCTTTGACTTCCTTCTTTACCGTCTTCCCGTCTTTGTCAACGCTGGTTTGATACCAACCCGGAGTCGTGTGACGGTTGATCCAGTCTTTGACCGGCTGGCGCCCCCAGACAAACACAAATACGGAGAGAATGATGAAGGGCATCCACGCCTTCAGGACCTGGCCTGTGGTGTGATGTGCCCGCGCGGCCGCGGCGAGCGCGGGGTCAGGATCTTCGGCGAATCGCCAGATCTTCTTCGGCTTCCAGAAGAGCAGGAAGAGCACAGTGCACAACAGTGAGAAGAGGCCGGCAGTGATGTCCACCAGATTGCTGTCCATGTAGTTCGACCAGAAGAACTGCATGGCGGCGAATGAGACTCCTACCACCAGAATTGCCGGGAATACTTCAAATGTCTCTTTCCATGGGACCATCGCCCGCACCAGCCAGAACGGCACGATGATGGCGGTGAAAGGCAGAATGCGTCCGATCATGGCATTCATGTCCGCTTCCGGCAGGGCGGTGACCGCCGCCAGCATGTGGACAGGCGTCCCGATCGCGCCCCACGCTACGGGCGCGGTGTTGGCGATCAGGTTGAGCGCGGCTGCATGGAACGGCTTGAATCCCAGGCCGATCATGAAGGCGCCGGCAATCGCTACCGGAGATCCGAAGCCTGCACAACCTTCAATAAACGCGCCAAAGCAGAACGCCACCAGCAGAAGCTGCAAGCGGCGATCGGCGGTGATTCCGCCTACCGAAGCCTTCATGATTTCAAAGTCTCCGGTGCTAACCGAAATATCGTATAGATATACGGCCGCCACTACGATCCACACAATGTTCATGAGCCCGGTAGCGACGCCATAGCCAAAGCTGCCGAGCGCCAGCGAAAAAGGCATCTTGAACACGAAGTACGCGACCAGGACGGCGGTAGTGGCTGCGGACAACGCCGACCAATGCGGCTTGACTCTGAATCCAGCCATCAAGGTGAACAACACAATGATAGGCAGCGCGGCTATCAGCGCCGAGAGCCACCAATGTCCAAACGGATCGTAGACCTGTACCCATTGCGGCATTTAGCACCTCACTAAGGAGTTGGGGACGGAATTGGCGCGAATTATAGTCAGTGCTGTCCCGGCTAACAAGGCTTTTTTCTGAGGGTCCAGCGCGCAGCTTTTTTGAAAATACGAAGGCCTTAGTCTGCAACCCCGAAGCGCAGTCCGATCAGCACTCCGGCCAAAAGGACCAATATGCCGCCGAGCATGACTTGCATGGTGGCTGAGAACCAGGGAGACTCCATGAAGCGGTGCCGGATCCAGGCGATGATCGCGAGCTCAAACACCACCACGATCGTTGCGACGGTAGCGGCGACGGTGAAGTTGGGTATAAGAAAAGGAAGCGTATGGCCGATGCCGCCGATGGCCGTCATCAATCCGCAGACCAGGCCGCGTACCCAGGGATGTCCGCGGCCGGTGAGGCTGCCATCGTCAGAGAGCGCCTCGGCGAATCCCATGCTGATGCCGGCGCCGAACGAGGCAGCCAGTCCCACGGCGAAGGCCGTGTGCGTGCTACCGGTGCTGGCGCGCGTGGCAAAGGCTGCGGCGAACACGGGAGCCAGCGTGGAGACGGAGCCGTCCATCAATCCGGCGAGTCCGGGCTGCACGATCTGCAGGACGAAGAGCCTGCGGTTGGCGTCATCTTCTTGGGCGCGCGTAGTCGCGTCGAGGGTGCCACGCTCCAGTTCTTCTGCACGGTTTTCGTGCTCGCGCTCTTCCTGAGCCAGATCATTGAGCAACTGCCGGATGCTTGCGTCCTGCATGCGGTCGACGGCTTTTTCGTAAAAGCGGCGCGTCTCAACTTCGAGCGTCTCCGCTTGCTTGCGGACCGCGTCCAACCGCAGCGGCTTCATCAGCCACACTGGTCGCCGGGTCACGAAACCCTTGACGTCATGGCGGCGAACCAGGGGAATGTGCTCGCCAAACTTCGTGCGATACAGTTCTATCAATCTCCGGCGATGGCCCGATTCTTCTTCCCTCATGCCTTCGAATACCGTGGCGGTGGCGGGAAAATCCTTGCGCAGACCCTCGGCAAAGTCGGCGTAAATACGCTCGTCTTCTTCCTCCAGCGAGATCGCCAGGGCCAGGATCTCTTGTTCCGTAAGACTCTCAAAAGTTCGCATCAGAGTGTTCCATCCGCAATGGACTCAACGGAGGATTGTAATTGGTTTGCGAGAAATTGGTCTTGATCTACCGTGGATTCGCACGGATCAGGGGAGACGCGGACACCACGAATCATGTCGCACATCTGCCCTGGTGTTTTGAGATAGCAAAGGACAGCCGAGGCGACTGTGCCACATGGGCATGGACACTCCAGGAGAGCTTCGTCATTGACAATGCTCCCCGGTTCGCCCAATATAAGCGCCATGAAATCCAGAAAAGCGTTAGTAATTGCGATTCTTCTAATCATGGCTGCTGCTTATGCTCAGCAACCGGAAGCGAAAAGACCAGAGCGAATTCGCGTCTCCAGCGGAGTAGCTGAAGGACTGCTGGTCCACAAGGTGGATCCGGTATACCCCAGGGAAGCAATTGAGAAGAAGATTCAGGGTGATGTAGTTCTTCAGGTGGTGATTGATACGCAGGGCAGTATCGCTACACTGACAACCATCTCCGGGCATCCTCTCCTGGCCGATGCCGCGACCGAGGCGGTTAGACAGTGGCACTACCGGCCTTATCTGCTGAACGGAGTGCCGGTACAGGTAGAGACGACTGTTACTGTTAAGTTCCACATGTAGGCGACTATGAGATCAACACGATTCCTTCTGATCGCGATCCTGCTTAGCACGGCGGCTGCTTACGCCCAGCAACCGGAAGCGCAAAGACCCCAACGAATCCGCCTCGCAAGCGGAGTAACCCAAGGAATGCTGGTGCACAAAGTGGAACCTGTATATCCCTATGCGGCGCGCCGGCAAGGGATTCAGGGAAATGTGGTCTTGGCTGGGGTCATAGGTAAAGACGGCCACATGGGTCAATTGAAAGCTGTGTCCGGCGATCCAATTTTGGTTGACGCGGCGATTGATGCCGTAAAGCAGTGGCGCTATCGCCCCTTTCTCCTGAAAGGTGAACCAGTGGAGATCGAAACGACCATCACAATCAGATATCACATGTAAGCGGGCAAGCCCGATCCGCCTAATTCCTATCTACCAAATACTGTTCTATACTTCCCGCCATGAAACGCATAGCCCTCTCCTGCATCGCTCTCGCAGTCTTTTGTGTGACGGGCCTGGCCCAGCAGTCGAGCTTCACTGTGGGCACGGCCACCGCCGCCGCTGGACAGAAAGCCACTGGCTATATAGAAGTCCCAGCCGGCGTTGACGCCGCCACCGGCATTCCCGTGATCGTGGTCCATGGCGCGAAGCCCGGGCCGGTTCTGGCGCTGGTTTCCGGCGCGCACGGAACGGAGTATGCTTCCATCATCGCTATCGAGAAGCTTGTTTCCCGGCTTGATCCTGCGCAAATTTCCGGCACGGTGGTCCTGGTGCCGCTGGTGAACGTGCAATCGTTCCTGCAAAAGGTCCCGCACGTGAACCCGGTGGACGGCAAGAGCATGAACCGCTTCTATCCCGGCAAAATGGACGGCACGCAGACCGAACGCGCGTTGTATCTGATGACCAAACAAATCGTGGAGCGCTGCGACTACCTCATTGATTACCACGGCGGCGACATTGACGAAGACCTGCGTCCCTACAGCTACTGGCCCAAGACCGGCAACGAGAAGCAGGACGCCACGACGCGCGACATGACGCTGGCGTTTGGGCTCAACCATATTATTGTGGTGACCGACCGGCCCAAAGATCCAAGCGCGTCGCGCTATCTCGACAACACGGCCAACACACGCGGCAAACCGGCTATCGCGGTCGAAGCCGGGCGCTCCGGGACCGTGGATACCGATGACGTGAACCTGCTGGTGAATGGGACGTACAACGTAATGCGTTATCTGAAAATGCTGCCGGGAACCGCGCAGTTCATCGCGAATCCGGTATGGATAGGGAAACTCGACAACATGGCCAGCGACCAGCAGGGATTTTTCTATCCGCTGGTATCGCGCGGGACCTACGTCTCGAGCGGCATGAAGATTGGCTACGTAACTGATTTCTTCGGCAACGTGATCTCTGAGGCGACAGCCCCGGCCGATGGCGTGATCATGTACATCTGCGGCGTGCCCACGATGAAGAAGGGTGACACGATCGCGTTCATCGGAGAGGTGACGAAAAACCCCTGAAGGGTTTTTGCCGCAGATTTACGCTGATAGACACAGATCAGAGCCCGGAAATATGCTCTGCGCGTGAATAGCTTCGCATTTTAATCTGCGTTATCTGCGTCAATCTGCGGCGAAATCTGCCTCTACCATCCTCCTCCCCCGCCACCACCGCCTCCGCCGCCGGACGATCCTCCACCGCTGGAGCCGGAAGAGGAGGATGCTGGAGTCGACGCGGAAGAAACAGCGCCGGAAAACGAGTCGCTGAAAGAAGAGGTAAATTCCACCGCCGAGAATGCAGCGATTCCGCCGCCGGTGTACCAGGAAGGCGAATACCCGCCGCCTCCGTGGCTGGGTGTTCCGGCCGCAACCAGCACCTGGGAGAACTGCTCCGCCCAGGCTTGCTCCACGCCCAGCGCCAGTGCGTACGGCAGAAAGCGCTCGAACATTTGCGGCGTCTTGTCGGGCGGCGCCGCCATTCTTTGCAGGCAATCGCCATCCACGGCTTTCAGGAACATCTTGAAGCCGTCTATACGGTCCATGAGCCGGCGTCCGGAGCGGGTAGGGGCTTTGAGCCAGTGATGAAAGAGGGCGTTGGTCGCAATGGCCGCGAACATGACAACGAACGCAGGCAGCCCCGCCGCTCTGTACAGCATGAAGAGGCCAAAGCACTCGCCAGCGAGGAAGGGCAAACTGAACAGCGATAAGAAAATCGCGCCGCCTACTGACGAGAGTTCGTGGCCGGTGATTACCTGCTTCCACGCCCGGACAACATTCACCAGCAGCACGGTCACACCGAGTGTCCAACCCGTGAGCCATACCGTCATGAACAGCGCCGTGGCGGTTTGTGTGCCGCCGCCGAACCAGAACATTGCCACTACGGTAATCAAAGTGAGCGCCACACCCGGCCACAGGTAGCGGCCGTTGGTGACGAAATAGATTTTCTCCATCGCGCCCTGGAGAGAGTTGTTCAGCGCCTTCCTGGCACCGTCCAGCAGCAAGCAGCTCGACTTGTCGAGACGAACAGTAGCGCCGTTCTCAAACAGCTTGCGCGCCAACAACTGCTCATCGGAAGAAAGTTTGCTCTCGACCACGCCGTAGCCGGCTTTGCGGATGAGACGGTAGGTGTGCGACTTATCGCGATCGATGGTGAGATATCCCTTGGCCGCAAGATTCATGATGGCGGCGGTGAACGCCTTCATGTCCCAACCCATGCGCTCCAAATAGCGCATGGTCGCGGGCGACATGTTGTCCGGCGGTTCGTACAGCGGAACAATGCTGCCGTGCGGCGGATCTCGGCCCACCATGACCCATACCACCATGTAGTAAATCCAGACCAGCGCCAGCCCCGCGAGCCCCACGATCGCCGCGAGATTGTCGTTCACGAACCACTGCGCCCGTTGCGCTGCCGTGGGCGCCGCGATCAATCCTTTGCGCCAGGTTACAACGATCGTCAGCCCCTGCTCCGGCAACAGATCTTTAGCGCTGAAGATGGGATTGTTCTCGCTGTCGCGTCCAGTCGTAAACGCTTTGCCCTTGTCGCTTTGATAGCCGGTGTATCCGTCCTGTTGCTGGACCGAATCGCGCACAGCAGATGGCAGCAATATGGTGGCGGTGGCCACGTCAATGGGAAATTTCCAATCGTTGCCCGTGACGTTCCAGTAGAGCTCATCGTGATCGCTGAAGAATCCCAACTGGCGGCTGGTGTTGTACGTGAATTCGTATGTATAGTTGCCCGGCGCGAGCACGGTGCTGGAATCGCCGAAGTAAACCCGCACACCGTTGCCCTGGTCAGAGGTGTGGTAAGGCTCGGCGTGGCCATCGCGACGGACGCTCACAATATCAAAAGTGACTGAGTAGCTGTTGCCGGCTTTGTCTCTGTAGCGCGTAGGAAACTCGCGGTAGATGCCGTGCCTGATGCTCTCGCCCTGCGCCAGCACGGTGATGGTCTCGCGGACCGTCATGGAACCGTCGTCATGCACGGTGATGTGCGAGTCAAACGAGCGGATGCGTTCGTCCTCTTGCTCTTGCGCAGCCAACGGCAACGCCAGAAATCCCCACAGCAGCAGGAGAAAAGCAAAATGTTTTTTCATGACAAGTCAGAGCGAACTATAGCCACGCGTAAGAGAAAAGAGAAGGGGAAACTGCGCAAGGCGGAGATTCTTACCCCTCGAAGCCGAGGCGTCCGATTGAAAGATCGTCACACCGCAATACGGACTTCATTGGTTCTAGAACTCCTGCTTCGGCGGAGCCTGCTCGAAACCCACGCGTCCGGCGACGATCTCCGCCCGCGCGTAGTTCTCGCCCTTCATCTGGCAACCAGCCAGCCGCCGCAGCATGGCAATCTGTCCGACATGCGTCAGCGAGTCGGCAATGGCGCCCTGGAAGAGCTTCTCCCAGGGAAACGCCAGCGGCGCGTCTGACGCCAGATAGTCGTCAAATGCCTGCAAGGTCCTGAAGAAGCGCTCTACTTCCTGTGTCCACTTGAGCGGCGTGGAGTTGCGCCACTCCTGCTTTCCGCGGGCCATGCTGAGCGCCCAATCGTAAAGGTCGCCCATATGCGCGAGGATCTGCGCCGGCGTCTTGCCGCCCGGCGGTGGATCAAATGCGGCAAAGCTCTCCGGCGCACCGCGCAGCGCCTTGCCTCCGCGATAGGCCACCGTTGCCACGGCGTGCCGCAAGAATTCCCGGGTTGAGTTGTTGTTGGTCGTCATAGGTGATGTCTAGGTTAATCGCAAGGACATTAATCGTGCAATGAATCGGTAATTCTGGTTTCGTGTTATGTCTTCGCCTTGGTCCGAGCCAGATGTCCCGACGTCTGGCGCAGACGCTGCGAGAGCATCAGCGCAATCGATTTATGAAAGCGCGCTGCCAGATGAGGGTATTGGCTGAACATTTCTTTGATGTCGTCAAGCTCAATTATGTCCACCTCGCTCTCAACCTCCGCGACCACCGACGCGCTGGCTACGTTGCCTTCCACGAAGGCCATTTCACCGAAGATGTCGCCGGGCGAGAGTCTCGCAATCGGCGTGCCGCGCTGCACTTCTATCGCGACGCTGCCACGCACCAGGACAAACAGGGCAGTCGGCCGCGAATTCACGGCAACAATCAATTGCTGGGCAGCATATGTCATCCGGCTTGACTTGGAACGCAGCAAGGCCCAGTCGTTCTCGGTCAAATATTTCAATCCAAGGGGTCCTGTCGCCCCGATACTACCATGGGTTCCGATGCCGCTTACGTTACTTTTCCGCTTCTGGCCTTCAGGGAAAATTGGCGCTTATCCAGCGTCCCGCCGGCCTAGAAGCCGAGGAATATGAAGCGGATACCTCTTACCCCTTCGCTGCTTCAGCGGCCTTCCGCGCCTCCGCCGAGTCGTAGCTTTCGCCGTAGATGGCCGGGACCTTGCCGCCCATGGGCCGCAGATAGGTGGAGAGCTGTCCGCGATGGTGGATCGAATGGTTGAGCGCGAGGGTGCAGTATAGGATCGCCGGCATCTGCATCATCCCGCGGAAATCGATCATCTTCATTAGCTGCTCGGGCGCCGCCTGTTTCATCCGCGCAAAGACTGAGGCAAACATCTCTCCGTACCAGCGCGCGATGTCGGCCGAATTCTTCACCGAGTCAGGCCGAGGGATGGGCGAAAAATCAAACCCGCCACTCACAATGCCCTCGAAAAAACGCTTTTCCGCCGCGACAATGTGCCACGCAAGTTCGATCGCGCTCTTTGCCAATGGTTCAGGACGGTAGTCGCCCTTGTCGACCGGGATCGCTTGAATCACTCTCCGCGTTGTTGGGTGTTCGCGCTCCAGCGCGGGGACAAATACCGCGTTCAGAAGAAATGCAGCCTCGTCGTTATGCATGGGGAGACTCCTTGAGACAAAAGTATAGCAATGGCGAAAATCCTTAACCACTGAGTTGCCGGACGTGTGGCCCGCTTCGATTTACAATCGCAAACACAGTGTGGCTTGAGCCAAAATCAATTCGCCGCTTCCGCGCGGACCTTTTGCGCTGGTTCCGCAAGGAACAGCGTGATTTGCCCTGGCGCGCAACTAGCGATCCGTATCGCATTCTGGTTTCCGAGATCATGTTGCAGCAGACACGCGTGACCGTGGTCAAAGAGCGCTATCGCGACTTCCTCCGCCGGTTTCCCAGCGCCGCCAGGCTGGCGAAAGCAAATGAGCAGTCCGTACTCGCCGCATGGAGCGGGCTGGGATACTACCGCCGCGCGCGCAATCTTCATGCCGCGGCAAAGAGCATCGTGAAGAGCGGTTGCTTCCCACACACGGCGGAACAGTTGGAGCAGCTTCCCGGTATAGGACGCTATACCGCCGCCGCCGTTGCCAGCATTGCGTTCGGCGAAGCTGTGGCGCTGGTCGACGGCAACGTAAAACGCGTCTTGCGGCGTGTGGCCGGACGTGAATTGTCGGACCAGGAATGCTGGGAGTCCGCGCAGTTACTGCTGGCGAGGAAGGCCGCGGGTGACTTCAACCAGGCAATGATGGAACTGGGTGCAATCATCTGTTTGCCGGGAGAGCCGCTCTGTTCGCAATGTCCTGTAGTGGGCGACTGCAGCGCCCGCGGGCCAGGAAGCAGCATCAACCGGAAGTCACGCCTGAAAGCCACGGTGGGCTACGAACTCGCGCATCGCGATGGCCGTGTGTTTCTGCGGCAACGGCAGAAGTCCGCTTCGCTCATGCCGGGAATGTGGGAGCTGCCGGCGCACAATACCAACGGGACACCGATACTGACGGTGCGGCACTCGATTACAACCACAGACTATACGGTTCGGGTGTTCCCCGGCAGAGCGAAGGGCCGCGATGGACGCTGGGTGGATCTCAGGGCCGTGGAGAACTTTCCTCTCACGGGGTTAACGCGAAAGATTTTGATGAAGACAGGGCTGCTCGAATCCTCCATGCAGGGCCAACAGCCCGGGTCGGAGAAAAATCGTAAGCACCTTCCCGATGAGTAACGCCGAAGGTATTGATTTTGTTTACAATAGGACGCCTGGAGGGAAGCATGCCTGCACTTGAAACTGGAGTTCGCGCGCCAGAGATCGCCCTCTCCCTGCCGGACGGGCGCAAATTCTCACTCAGCGAGGCGCGCAAACGCGGGCCGGTGGTTGCCGCTTTTTTCAAAGTAAGCTGCCCGGTCTGCCAACTAGCGTTCCCATACTTAGAGCGGATTTTCAAGGCCTATAGCAAGAGCGGCACTTTTACCTTGGTCGGCATTTCTCAGGACAACGCAAGCGATACAGACGCCTTCGGCCGCGAATTCGGCATTTCGTTTCCGGTCCTACTTGATGAACCCGGCCGCTATCCCGTTTCCAAGGCCTACGGCCTAACCCACGTGCCTTCTATCTTCTTAATCTCTCCTGAAGGCGAAATTGAATCTTCAACGGTGGGCTGGTCCAAGGTCGATATAGACGAGTTGAACCACATGCTCGCCAAAATCAGCCACCTTGCGCCCGCACAGCTGTTCCGCGCCGGTGAAAAGGTCCCGGAGTTCAGGCCCGGCTGAGAATCGAAAAACTGATCCGCGGTCCGCGGAGAATCGAGCAAAAGTTGGGTTTTAGCGGGAGCTATGCTTCCAGTCCAGGAGCCCTATCGAAGGGTCAGGCAATCCCCATTGCCCTTCTTGTTAGTTGAAACGCAGACTATGTTCCCGGTCTGGGGACACCAAGTAAGCAACAATAGCAAAAACTGAAGTAACGATAGTGGGCGGCCTGAGTTGTTATACAATCCGTTTCCCCTACTATTGTTTGGGCTGGAATGGCTTTTCCGTTTCTTCAACGCGGGAATCTGATCGAGTTCGCCCGCCATCTGGCGCTGGCGAGCGATGTGCCATCGATTCCCCTCGAGAACCTGGTCACGGGAATTGACAATCTGCGGCACGATGTTTTTCTAAGCCAGAGATTCTCCGAAGTTGCGCAGGCGCATATCTTCAAGCTCATCGCCAAGGCAGGCGCAGTGGAGGACCTTGCGGCTGAAATGATGGTGCTTGGCGCCAAAACACCGCCGCGGGGCACTCCCCCGCTCACGGCCCAGACCAAAATAAATGATGGTTCTGAATATCGCCGCACGCTCACGGAACTGCAGATGGCGGCCCTGAACCGCGCGAAGACGGAGAACAACGTCAGCCTCGACCTGTTATGCCGTCTGGCGGTCGTCAAGTTTCAGCGTGTGGAGTTGGCCAACCAATATGCGCGCGCGCTCGACCGCTGCCGTGCGCGGGTGAAATCCTATGAGGGGCCACACCACGCTAATGCCGCCAGGGCCGTGGCGGTGCGAGAGCGGTTCTCCGCTTTTCAGATCAACAAGAAGCCGGTCCTGAGACGGGTGGCGCAAGAGTTGTTCGTGACTTCGCGCGAAATTGAGAAAGAAACTCTGGCCAAGACCCGGCGGTCGCTTTTTGGCGAGACGCAGGCCGCCGCGCACGACTATTTTCTCAATCGCCTGATTTTCTCGGAAGACCTGCATGACGACTATCTCAACGCCGAGCACTACGTCATGCTGGGTAATTACGAGCGCGATCCGGACCGCTTTGAGACCATGCGCGGCTTTGCCGTTGCGTATCTGAAGAGTCTGGGCGTGGTTGGTGAAGGCGAGGATATCGCCGTTGACGCATTGCTCAGCGCTCCGGAAAATGCGCAGCAGATCATGGCCGGCGGCACGCCCGACGAGTCCACGGCCAAGGGTAAAGCGCAAAGAGCGCTGTTGAATGCCTGGGCGGACAAGCTGGAACGAGAGAACGTGATGGAACATGTCATCGCTTCGTATGAAGCGGTTCCGTTGCTGGCCCAGTACTCTCCGCCGATCAATCCGCAGCAGTTAAAAAATGCCCTGATCGCCCGAAGCGAGCGTAAGCGGGTGGAGAGCTTGCTGGAGGAGCAGGGGAAGATCTCCGCGGAGAATCTGCACCAGGCCGTAAAAAAGGTCGAAAGCTGCCGCGGCGCCGAGCGAGCGAAAATTGCGGGACGCTTTTTCGCTGATTTCATCCGCTACCACCGCGATCTGCGACGCATGGAAGCCCTGATCGAGGCCATGGACAGCGTCAACGTCCTGAGCAGTGAGAAATTCCGCGAGCTTTCCGCGATCAACAACACGCTTTACGAATTTCTGCTGCCTGACGAACAAAAACCGGCAGAAGACAAAGTCATACATCACGTGGTGCTCAAGGCGGACATTCGCGAATCCACCACCCTCACCCGGACTCTTTCCGAACGCGGCCTGAACCCTGCTTCCTACTTCAGCCTGAATTTTTACGATCCCATCAACAAGCTGCTGCCGAAGTATGGCGCGAAGAAAGTCTTTATTGAAGGCGACGCCATCATTCTGTCGCTCTTTGAGCGTGAAGGTGAGCCCGGTCTGGGCGTGGCGCAGACCTGCGTGCTGGCCAAGGAAATCATCGAAGTCGTTACCGCGTACAACGAACGTTCACGTGCGTCCGGCTTGCCCAGCCTGGAACTGGGGATTGGGATCTCGTATCAGGACTCTGCCCCGCTGTACCTGATGGATGGCAATCAGCAGATCATGATTTCGCGCGCGCTCAATGAGAGTGACCGGCTGTCATCGTGCAGCAAGGGAATTCGCCGCCTGCTGGAAGACCGCGGCGAACTGCTCTTCAACGTTTTTGCCTTCAAAACCGTTGAAGACGCTGATACCGGCGGCAACCCTGAAGAGTTTCTGTTGCGCTATAACATTGGCGGGATTCACATCAATGAAGCTGCCTTCCAAAAGCTGCGCCGCGAAGTTTCCCTGCAAGGCTACGATCTTCTGGTACCCATGATCTGGAGCAAGACCAAGGTCCGGGTCTACAGCGGCGTGGTACCGCTGGGACAGGGACTCTTTCACCGCATCGTGGTGCGGCAAGGGCGCGTTGCCCACGTTGACGCTCGCGATTTTACGCTCAAGCAGATGACAGACCGCCCTTACTACGAAGTATGCACCCACCCCAAGATCTATCAAGCGATTGAAAAGGCGCAGACAGTGGCAGAGACCGTAATGAAGTAGATGTGCCGGGCGTTTTTGTCAGAACGCCCGTCGTGGAACCCGGAACGGAATGTGAATCACCGCTTCCACGTCAACCGGAACTCCACCTCGCGTTCCGGGACGGAAGCGCCAGCGCTCCAAGGCTGCGCGTGCGTTCTCGTCTAATTGCGATTCCACTCCTTCCAAAATACGAACGTCACTCACAGTGCCATCGCTGCGAATAACCGCGTACAGCACCACAACGCCTTCGATCCGGTCGCGGATCAGGTCCGGCGGATATGCAGGGTCGGCCTTGCTGATGGCCATGGGGCCGCTCAGCTCGTCCGTAACGGTGTGGTCGGAGCGAGGATTTAGCTCTGCGAAACGCATGGTCCAGCTCGCGCCGGCTGAATTCAGGTTTGGCATGGCCAGTAGCATGGAGTAGTATTTGCGCCCCGAGAAAACGTTCTCTTCGATTCGCCCGCTGTTGCGGCCAGGGAGGTCAGCCATATTAGGGCCAGCGGGTCTTGCTTTTACCGCTGGAGCGGCCGGAGCGGCAACCACTACATTTCCTGTGACCTTACCGGGAGGCGCACCTACGTAGACGCCGGCTGGCCCGCCACTGCCTGCAGGAGAGCCGCCTGTGCTGGAACCACCAGCCCCGGTGGACTCCGGGCCACCTGCTTTGATCTCCGGTTTGCCAGAAGCGCCGGCACGACCGTCTGGACCGGCTGCAAATTCGCCTCGGCGATTTCCTTCCGGCACGTTCAAAGGCCCGGGGGGTGCGACAGGATGCGCGTTTAAGACCAGCAACTGTCCCATCTCCTGCGCCTGCGCTTTGCCCGTTCCGCTTGCGATCGGAGTAGCGGGCACGATCGCTTGCCCCTGGCCGACGCTGGACGATTCCCGCGAGTCGGGCTGAGCAATTTGCGCAGATTTATCAGGTCCACTGGCGGAGACTGAGCTTTGTGCCGGGGGAGCGTCCGGTTGCGGCTCTCCGGGAAGGTCGAGATTTCCCAGCGGACGCTTGGTTGGATCCTGCGCCGGTGGAAGTACGGCTACCGTTCCTACAGGCACAATGGGTGCCCGATGGCTGGTTACAGGAGTTGCGGGCGCAACCACATCTGGACGAATCGCGGATTGCAGAGTGCTCAAGTTGCGTTTTGCGGTGTCGGCGACTGGGGGCACAACTTGAGGCGCTCCCGGAGGCACGAACTGCGAAATTGTCCGGCGGGGGGCAATCGGAGCCGAACTAGGAATCGGTGTCCAAATCGCCATGTTGGGAAGAGGCAAATCGCGATTAAGCAGGTTCAGGTCGGGCTGAACAATCGTCTGCTGCGTACTGTTGTGGTCAATCGCAATGCTGACGATCTCCTGCGGAGAATATGAGGGATCGGCCTTCTGTGCCTGCCGGCGCACCGTTGCGGGCTTCTTGAGCACCTTGCCTGAGCTGACCGGCGGCAGATATTCCGACAACTGAAAATTCGCTATGGTCGTGGACTTGGTTGAAGTCACCAGGCGCGGCTGGCTGACCAGCATCCGGTCCAGCCCATAGATCGCGATGATCACCAGTACGTGGGCCAGCGCCGAGCGTGCAATGGCTGACCACGCCACGGGACGATCGACCCAGGCATCCGCCCAATATTTCGCTGGCCGGGCAGTCAGGTACGGCGGTGGCGGGGACGTAACGAACAGATCGGCCATATTGCGGAGAAACACCCTGGCCCATGGATCATGCTCCACCACGAACTTGAGTCTGCATCGTAGGACCGGGGCGGGATCTTGCGGGACCGGGTTGCGCGCCGTCGCCATCTCTGCTTGAACTTCAGGGCAAGTACAGGGATTATATCGTAGTAAACTGAGTACCTATGAGTTTCGCCAGTAAAATTGCGGCCTTTCTGCTGTGTCTGAGTGTATTTGCGAGCGCGCAAACGGCCAGCAAACCCTCGCAGGAAGCGCCACCGCCTGCATCCACGGCCCCCGCGAACACTGCCGCAGAGGACATTTCAGGGATGTACAGCTTCCTGAAAGACGGCGAATTCCTTCAGATCAACCTGGACGCGAACGGCGTCTCCGGCGTTATCTCCCGTCAGGGCACACAGGAGAGCGATCGCGGGCAATTTCTCGATCTGGTCTTCAGTAGCGCGAGTATCCACGGACATGACGTTGCGTTTGCCACCAGGCCAGTGCACGGAGTGTGGTTCGAGTTCAAAGGACGTTTTGAACGCGGCAAAGCAAAAGACAAAACGCAGGACGGATTCTACCTGCTCCGCGGGACTCTGACTGAACATGCAACCGACGCGAACAAGAAAACCGCCTCGCACTCACATGCAGTTGAATTGAAGTGGTTGGGCCAGCCGGATGATAGCCAACCTGCTGCAAAATCCTAGCGGGATTAGCTTCTAGTCCTTTGTCTCCTGAAGGATGAGGTCCCGGTCTTCTCGTACGGTTCCTGCTCTAACGCGGCTTTGAACTCGCGCAGCGCCCGTTCGATCCATTCCGCGAGATGGATCTCGAGAGGAAAAGCCGCGACGATCTTCCCCATCGGTGGAGCGTAGTTCATTATGACGTGGACAACGGTTTGATCGCCGAGCGGCGCAAAGGTGATGCGGCCGGTGTGCTTGGGCCCGCTGAGCGATTTCCATCCGATCGACTGGTGGGACACGACTTGCGCGATCTCGGCATCCCAACGAATTTCTCTGCCATCAATCTCCACCGTCCAGCGAGTAGTGTTTCCAGCGCGTTCCACTCTTTTCACGAAGCTGATCCACTGCGGCAAGCGCTCCAGGTTCGACCATGCCTCGAAGACCGTCTCGACCGGACGCCCTACATTCACGCTCTAAGACGCTTTACCGCCAGTGCACTTGCCGCGGCGGCGAAAACTCCGGTGACCGTTCCCGCCAAGAAACCCGGCCAAAAATTGTTGCGTCCCATCACTGCTCCTTTGTCGTTCTTTGGAATTGGAGTAAGTTCCCAAGCAGGCAGGTTGCCAATCTGCGCCCTGTGGATTTTCGTGCGGCAGATCTGATATTTATCCCGCCAGTTTCTCTCTGCTTTTCCGCTCTGATTAACAGGAAAGACATTTTCTCCACAGGTTATCCACGGAATCTGTTCGCGCTTCTATTGCATGGCTTTTGCAGTTCGGCGATATTGCTTGCACACGAGCGTGAGATGTTCAATGACAGGAACGCTTCGATCGTGATCGAAGGACGCGCTCTTCGTGAGCATGTCCGGACTTAATCTGCGTGATTGTTTCGCGGCCTCGAGCCGCGGACCCAATCTTCTTCGGCGAGACGCACGAGAGTGCTCAAAGACCGAATGAAGCGCAAGAGAAGTCCGCGCAAACCCTGGGATGCCGTGCGGCAACACATGGCGCCAGAACATCCACTCAACACCCGGTCTGTATGGCTGGTACAGACCGGGTTGAATTTTGTCTGAAAATAAAACCTCCACTGACGGGCCCGAGCCGTATCTTAGGCTTGGAGGGTGGTTTTCGTGTGTTTTTCGCCCATAAATACCGATTTTGCGCGAAAATGAAGAAACGGGAACTCTGAAGTATGGCCACAACCGACTACAGTCTGGATCGCGGGTTGCCGGCCAGCATTGACGCCGAACGCGCCATCCTGGGCGCGATCCTTCTGGACAATCTCGCCTACCATCAGGCAGCGCAGACCGCGTTGCAGGCTGAAGACTTTTCGCTCGATTCCCATCGCCGCATTTATCTGCGGATGACTGAGCTCTCCGACACCGGACGCCCGATAGATTTTGTCACGCTCACCGAACAACTGGGACAGCACAAAGAGATCGAGTCGGTCGGCGGGGTCGCGTATGTAACGTCTCTTACCGACGGGCTTCCCCGCGTCAAGAACATTGAGCAGTACGTCAAGATCGTCAAAGACAAAGCCCTGCTTCGCGGGCTGATCCATGCAGCCAGTAGCGCCATCCAGAGCGCTTACGAGCAGGAAGCCCCGGCGGACGAAATTATTGATTCCGCCGAGTCGGCTATTTTTCAAATCGCGGAAAAGAAGATAGGCCAGGGATTTCAGGGCGTGCGCGAGATCGTGGCAGGCTCGTTTGGGAGTATCGACAAGCTCTATGAGCAAGGCCAGCGCATTACAGGCTTGGAAACGCACTTCGAAGATCTCGACAACCTGACCAGTGGCCTGCAAAAGTCAGATCTCATCATCATTGCCGCAAGACCCTCGATGGGGAAAACCGCCTTTGCCATCAACATTGCCGAGAATGCGGCGATACGCGACAAGAAGGTCGTAGGCGTGTTCTCGCTGGAAATGTCGCGCGAGTCACTCATCATGCGCATGTTGTGCTCACAGGCCATGGTTGACTCGCACAAGCTCCGCACCGGTTTCCTCTCGCGTGATGATCGCAGCAAACTGGTGGATGGCCTGGCCGCGCTTCTGGAAGCGCCCGTCTTCATAGACGACACGCCCGGAATTTCTATCTCGGAAATGCGCGCCAAGTGCCGCCGTCTGCAGCAGTCCAAGGGGCGGCTCGACATGATTATCGTAGACTATCTGCAACTGGTGGCGGCGGTGCCTATGGGCGGCGGCGGAAGACGCTATGAAAACCGCACTCAGGAAGTCTCGGCGATCTCACGTGGTCTGAAGATGATGGCCAAAGAGATGCGCTGCCCGGTCGTTGCGCTCTCACAGTTGAGCCGCGCCCCCGAGAACCGCACGGGTAACAACCGTCCGCAACTCGCGGACCTTCGCGAATCGGGCGCAATCGAACAGGACGCCGACGTCGTGGCCTTCATCTTCCGCGAAGAAGTCTACAAACCGGACGACCCCGACCTCGAAGGTAGAGCTGAGTTGATCATTGCTAAACAGCGCAACGGACCGACAGGCATCGTGCGCCTGGCGTTTATCAAACGGTCTACGCGCTTTGAAAATATGGCGAATGAAGCGGGTCCGCCACCGGAAGGATATTAGGCTGAAATTAAGCCGCGGGAAGACGTTCCTGCGGTCTCTGCGCATTTCCAGCTCTGCCCGTCGCTCATTGGACCCCGATTACCAACGTAAATTGAAAAAGGAAGTTTCCCGGATGTAGGATCAGCGAAGAACAATTTCTGCCGACCTGAAAACTGGCTGATCCACCACTTGGGCCTCCCCCGCCGAAGATCCACGGAACTTGCATAAGTGAAGACCCGGATTTGTTACACCATCTATTCTCTCTCTTGGGGTGGCGAGGAAGGCCAGCTCATTGAACTGCTCCGGCGGCTCGATCGTGACAGGTTCGAACCATCCCTGGTCTTGTGGGAAGACGGCAATCTTGAGCGCGTCCAGGATCTGGTAGCAGACGTGAGGGTTCTGGGAATCGAAAGGCATGCAACTGGGCGGTTCTGCTCGCGCGAGTACCGTGCGGCCCTGGCGATCCGGCGGATGTACCGCTGCCTTTCTGAAATTCGGCCGCAAATCCTTCATGCAATTCTTTCCGGACCGTGCATTCTTGCGGCAGCGGCCCGCGTTGCCAGGTTAGTGCCCTGCGCTATTCACAGCAGGAGAACGCTGGTTGACGCCTATCGTCATAAAGATTGGATCAGAACGATCGTCGATTCAATGGCTACCAAGGTCTCGGACCTTGCGATCGGAAACTGTGAAGCCATTATTGGTGAAATGGTCACACTAGATGGAGTGCCCGAATCGCGCGCGCAGCTTATTTCCAATGGCGTAGATACTTCTCGCTTCTCCCCGGCAGGAGACTGCTCCTTGCGCAAGGAGCTTGGCTGGGAGAAAGGCAACTTTGTCTTTGGCATGGTTGCCAATTTCCTGCACTATAAGCGGCACTTGGATTTCGTACGCGTCGCTGCTCTCATTCACGCTGTTCATCCCGAGTCCCGCTTCTTGCTGGCCGGAGAAGATCGTGGAGCAATGGGGCCGGCCAGGGACGCCATAGAGAAAGCCGGGCTCGGGCCCTACACAAAGATTTTGCCTGGCACGCGAGAGCCCGAACGGGCGTTTGCCGCCATGAATGCTTATATCTGCACCTCGCAGACTGAAGGACTCTCTAACTCAATTCTGGAGGCCATGGCGTCAGGAGTGCCGGTGATAGCCACTGATGTTGGAGGAAACAGGGAAGCGGTAGCAGACGGCGTCACCGGGTTCGTGGTGCCCGATCATTCACCCCAAGCCATCGCCAGAGCAGCCTGTGAGCTGGTGGACAATCCAGATTTGCTGCTGCGCCTGTCATGCAATGCCCGGCAGCGCGCTCAGGAGGTCTTCTCGATGGAAAAAATGGTTCGCGCTCACGAACAACTCTATATGCGTTTGCTCGAAGAGAAGCCGGCTTCCAATTGGGCTCAGCTGGCTTGGTCGCGCTTGACTAAGGCTCCACGTAAATCCGATGTACCCGCTCCCCCAGCCGCGTGAGCAATTCGTGCGCAATGGTTCCCGCTTGTTCCGCGACTTCTTCCGGCCGAAGCGTATGTCCGTTGTGTGTGCCGTAGAGCAGGACTTCTGCGCCGATGCTGATGCCGGGAATGTCCGTGATGTCCACCTGCATCTGGTCCATGCTGATGCGTCCGACGATCGGTGCGCGGCGTCCTTCCACTAGAACATGGCCTTTGCCGGCGAGCGACCAGGGCAGCCCATCGTCGTAGCCGAAGGGGATGATGCCGACTTTCATCGTCCGCTTCGCGGTAAATGTCCGGTTGTAGCCCAACGATGCGCCTGATTGGAACTCCTGAATGCTGGTGATTCGGCTGGTCACGCCGATGGCAAGCTCGAGATCCACCGATTTGCGAACGCTCTCTGACGGATACAGGCCGTAGAGCCCCAAACCGATTCGCACCATGTTGTAGCGGGCTTCAGGAAAGCGGACCGCCCCCGCGGTGTTGGCGGCGTGAAGCTGAAGACCAGTGAAACCCTGGGCTTCCAGTTGGCTGATTACTTCGTTGAACGCGACAATCTGCTGCCGCGTAAAGTTGTCGGATTGAGGATCATCTGCGGAGGCGAAGTGTGTGCATACGCCGGTGAGCCGCATCGTTCCGCCCGCTCGTATGCGCTTTGCCAGCTCCAAGACAT
>WNFG01000660.1_pt1 | contig 28851 bp, 24 predicted proteins | sample 5400431 | NCBI WGS metagenome assembly WNFG01 (sample SAMN13153346, study PRJNA577476) | soil metagenome | isolation source: 120 cm saprolite under Douglas fir tree site 2 hole 3 replicate 2 | place: USA:California | collected 2015-04-18 | reverse complement strand
GAGTTTGTGAATGGATTGCGGGTGACCGACGCTGAGACCCGCGATGTGGCGCTGATGGTGCTGGGTGGAATCGTCAATAAGAAGATGGTGGCAGCCATCCAGGGAGCCGGAATGCCGGCGATCGGCTTCTGCGGCGGCGATGGGATGACATTTCGCGCGCGCCGGAAAATTATTCGCGGCCGCGATCTCGGATTCGTGGGCGAGATCTGCTTCGCGGAGCCTTGCTGGATCGAAGCCATCTGGCAGCAAGGGGGAATTCCGGTGATCGCTTCGCTGGCGTTGGGTACCGACGGTGAGTACTACAACGTCAACGCGGACGAGATGGCCGCATCTTGCGCCGCCGCATGCCACGCAAACGCGCTGATCTTCCTTACCGACGTGCCCGGCGTGAAGGACGCCGAAGGCGCGGTTATTCCGTGGCTGAGCACAAAGCAGGCGGATGACCTTGCAGCGCACTCGGTCATCAGCGGAGGCATGTTGCCCAAGCTGCAAGCGTGCAGGCAGGCGCTGAAGCAGGGAGTCGGACGGGTGAGAATCTTGCCCGCTTCGCAGGCCGAGATTTTACCGGAGTTTTACCTTACGAAGTTGACCTGCGGGACTGAGGTGACTTGTGCATGAACTGCCCGTTAAACCATTCTCCGCATCCGTAGTCCGGCATTACTCAAGTCCGAGAAAGAGGAGTCAGGATTGAAGACTAATTTGCAAATGCAGGACAGAACGCCGGCCACGCCAGAAACTTTTCCCGAGGTTTTCTGGCGCCCGGACCTGGTTTCAACGCGCGACCTGGGGCCGCGAGGGGTTGAGGCCGTGCTCCATCTCGCGGAGTTGATGAAATCCCGCCCATCGGTTTTCCAGAGAGCTCTCGCGGGCAAACAGATGGTGATGTTCTTTGAAAAGGCCTCTCTGCGAACCCGGCTTACATTCGAAGCGGGAATGGCCAGCCTGGGCGGCATCTCTCACTTTGTAGACCAGACCGCTGGGCGGATTGATGCTCGCGAAGAGCTGAGTGACATCGCGCACAATCTTGAGCGCTGGGTGGATGTCATCGTGTTGCGCACGTTCGCACAGGCCACGATTCAGGGCATGGCGGAGCATGCAGCCATTCCGGTGATCAATGCGCTCAGCGATCTGGAGCATCCGTGTCAGGGTCTGGCTGACTATTTCACGCTGCAGGAACGTTTCGGCGATCTCAAGAATATTTGCCTGACATACGTGGGCGACGGCAATAACGTGGCTCACTCTCTGGCCCTCACCTGCGCTTGCCTCGGATCATCGATCCGGATTGCGACTCCGGTTGGCTATGAACCCGATGCCAAAATTATTGCTGATGCGCAAAAAATCGCAGAACAAACCGGCGCAACCATCGAACTGCTCAACAATCCGCATGAGGCTGTTTCTGGCGCCGACGCAGTCTATACCGATGCGTGGACGAGCATGGGCCAGGAAACTGAGGCCGATCAGCGGGCGCCGATCTTCCCGCCGTACCAGGTGAATCGCGAACTCATGTCGAAAGCCGCGCCGCACTCGGTGTTCTTGCATTGTCTGCCGGCGCATCGGGGCGAGGAAGTTACGGACGAAGTGATGGACGCGGAATACTCGCTCATCTTCGAGCAGGCGGAAAATCGCATGCACGTTCAAAAAGCCATTTTGTATTTGCTGCTGGGCGGCGCTGTGCGCCTGCCGGTAAGGAGTGCTCATGCCTGAAAAAGTTGTGCTCGCCTATTCCGGGGGACTCGACACGTCGATCATCATCCCATGGCTCAAGGAAAACTATTCGTACGATGTCATTGCCATGGTCGGCGATGTGGGCCAGGGAGATGACATTGAAGCCGTGGTTGAAAAAGCCTACGCCACGGGCGCAAGCAAGGTTGTGGTCGAGGATCTACGCGAGGAATTCCTGACCGGATACGTCTTCCCTGCTCTGAAAGCCGGAGCCGTGTACGAGCATAAATATTTGCTTGGTACGTCGCTGGCTCGTCCTGTAATCGCCAAACATCAGGTCGAAGTGGCGCTGCGCGAGGGCGCGACCGCCGTCGCCCACGGCTGCACCGGCAAAGGTAACGACCAGGTGCGGTTCGAATTGACCTACCAGGCGCTTGCCCCGGAACTCAAGATCATTGCGCCGTGGCGGGAGTGGTCACTGAAATCGCGAGAAGAGTGTCTCGACTATGCCGAGCAGCATGGAATTCCTGTAGCGCGAGCCGCGAGAAGATTCACAGCCGCGACCGCAACCTTTGGCACATCAGTCACGAGGGGGGCGAACTGGAGGATGCCGCGAACGCTCCTTTGCAGAGCACCTGGCAAATTACGCGTTCACCGCAAGACGCGCCCGATCAAGAAGAGCAGGTCAAAATCGGCTTCGACGGCGGGATTCCCGTGTCAGTGAACGGAATGGGAATGGGTCCTGTGGCGCTGGTCGAATTACTCAATGAAATCGGCGCTCGCAACGCCATCGGTCGTGTGGACCTAGTGGAAAACCGTTTCGTTGGAATCAAGTCGCGCGGATGTTACGAGACTCCGGGGGGAACGCTTCTGATCTCTGCCCATCGCGAGTTGGAGGCGCTCTGTCTGGAGCGTGAACTGGCCCATTTCAAGCAGCACGTGGGTCTGAAATACGCTGAGCTTGTCTACTTCGGCCTGTGGTTTACGCCTCTCCGCGAGGCTCTTGACGCTTTCGTGGATAGCACTCAAAAAGAAATGACGGGGAGCGTCACGCTTTCGCTTTACAAGGGGAATGTTTCGATTGTGAGCCGCGAGTCGGAACACTCGCTCTATCGTACGGATCTCTCGTCGTTCACCATGGGTGACGATTACGACCAGAAAGATGCGGCCGGATTCATTCGTATTCTTGGGTTGCCGTCCCGTTCGCGAGCGCAGTCCCGAATGGAGGTGGCCCGATGAAAATGTGGTCGGGGAGGTTCCGTCAACCGCTGGATCCTGATTTCGAGCTTTGGCAGCGGTCCTTTGCCTTCGACCGGAGGCTGCTGAGCTACGAACTTGCGGCCAGCGGGGCACATGCACGAGCGCTGAGAAATGCCGGTGTTTTGTCGGCTGACGAACTGATCAGCATCCTGCAGGGATTGAAGCAGCTCGGATCGAACGCGGCAACGTCGGCGTCGTTTCTCGATGACAGCGATGCCGAAGACGTTCATCACTTCGTAGAAAAGCAACTCGTTACCTTGATCGGTGAGACTGGATACAAACTGCACAGCGGGCGCAGCCGCAATGAACAGATCGCCACCGATCTTCGCTTATACGTCCGGGCGACGATTGATCAGCTGCGACTGGAACTCGCAGAATGGTGCGGCGCTTTGGCCGAGCGCGCGGAACAGGCCGCCGATGCGGCAATGCCCGCATATACGCACTTGCAGCGGGCCGAGCCGGTGCTGGTAGGTCATTGGCTGATGGCGTACGTGCAAATGTTTCTGCGGGACGCCGACAGGCTCGCCGATTGCCGAAAACGGCTGAATGTTTGCCCGCTGGGCTCGGGCGCCGTCGCGGGAGCAACGTTACCGCTCGACCGTGAATTCATGGCTGAGACTCTCGGCTTCGAGGGCCCCACGGCAAACAGCATCGATGCCACCAGTGACCGTGATTTCGCAATCGAGTTCGTAAATACCTTGTCGCTTCTGGCCTTGCACCTGAGCCGATGGTCGGAAGAGATGATCGTGTTTTCTTCACAGGAGTACGGATTTGTGAGTTCGCCCGAAAATTACTCCACCGGGAGCAGCGCGATGCCGCAGAAGAAGAATCCCGACCTGCTCGAGTTGGTCCGCGGCAAGAGTGGGCGAATCATTGGGCATGCAACCACTCTTATGATCGCGCTGAAAGGCTTGCCGCTGGCCTACAACAAAGATCTGCAGGAAACACAGCAGCCAATCTTTGACTCCTCCGACACTGTGCTCGCAATGTTGCCTTTGGTCACCGGATGGATGAAAGCGGTGGAATTTCAACACGAGCGAATGTTGCACGCGGCACACTCCGGATTCATGAATGCATGGGCTGCGGCCACTTATCTGGTGAAGCGCGGCGTCCCTTCGCGGCTGGCACATGAGCAAGTCGGCAAGGCGGTTCAGATCTGCGTCGACAAGGGCTGCGAACTTCAGGACTTATCGCTGGACGAATTGCGCGCACTCAACCCTGCCTTTGAGCAGGATTTCTACGATTCTCTGAGTCTTGCTTCTGTGCTGGCGATCCACGATGTGCCTGGAGGAACCGCGCCGGCGCGCGTGCGGGCAGCAATTGCCGCGGCAAGGAAGACAATTGACTCTTTGCGTGAGGAACGACATGCGCACGCGTAAAGCGATCTTGCCCGACGCCGACCAGATCCATGAACTGATCGCCGGATACTCCGGCGACGGCACCCTTTTGCCGCGCACTCTGGCTGAGCTCTGTGAAAATGTCAGGGACTTTATCGTCCTCGAAGACTGCGGACGAATCATTGGCTGCGGAGCACTCCATTTGTACGGCACACACCTCGCGGAAATCCGCTCTATCACGGTGGCACCGTGGGCGCAGGGCAAGGGCGGCGGCGGACGGCTGGTGAAAGCGCTTCTGGCCGAAGCGAAAAAACATCGTGTCGCCTGCATCTGTCTTTTCACGCGCAGCCCGCAGTTTTTCGCGCGGCTGGGCTTTGCGGTTGCGCAGCGGGAAGATCTCCCTGACAAGATTTACAAGGACTGCCACGCGTGCCCGAGATTTCACTGCTGCGATGAAGTCGCAATGGTGCGCGGGGAACTTCCCAAGTTTGCCATCCTGCCTGAGCCTGCAAACTGGCTGGTCAAACTGCAGGTGTGAGCAAACTTTGGACGTTGGATCTAGAGGAAGGCTTGCGCGCCGTCCGCCGCAGAGCAGATGTAGACCTTGGGATTGATTCCGGTCTGGCGTTGATATCGCTCAGAAACTTGCGCTGCAAACTCTTCCGCACTGTCGGCCTGCACCAGATTGACCGTGCATCCACCAAAGCCGCCTCCTGTCATGCGTCCGCCACAGTGACCCGGCAATCCTTCGGCGGCATCCACCATGATGTCCAATTCGCGGCAACTTACTTCGTATAGATCCCGAAGACTGCGGTGCGAATCTCGCATCAGTTCGCCGAGACGGTTCAAATCCCCGTCTGCAAGGCACTGTACTGCATCGAGTACGCGCTGGTTCTCGTGGACGATGTGGGTACATCGTTTGCGCAGCACGGGGGGCAGATCGTCAGCATATCGCTCCAGTTGCTCGATGGACACGTCCCGCAGGGCACGAATCTTCGGATCCCGTTTCGCAAGAATCCTGGAGCCCTCTTCGCATTCCTGACGCCGGGTATTGTAGCTTCCGGTCGCCAGATCGTGCTTCACCATAGTGTTGCAGATCACCAACTGGATCTCCGCCGGAATGGGAACGAACTTGAACTCGAGAGAGCGGCAATCGAGGAAGAAAGCGTTGTCCGCTTTTCCCATGCAGGATACGAATTGGTCCATGATTCCCACGCGCGCGCCGACAAAAGTGTTCTCAGCCTCCTGACACAACTTGGCCACGTCAGACATCGGCAGTCGCGATCTGCCAAGGCTCAACAGGGCAAGCGCGCTGGCTACTTCCAAGGCTGCGGACGAACTCAGCCCCGCGCCGACCGGAACCTCTCCTTGCACGAGTAAGTTCGCGCCCTCAGTCAAGAGTCCACGCCCGCGCAGCATGACCGCCACACCAAGCACGTAGTCGCACCACGCGCCGAGCCGCTTTGCGGGCAGGTTCTCGAGGACAAACTCGAAATCACCGGCGAACTCCTGGGATCGAATCAGCAGCTTCCGATCTGGCCGCGGGGCAATCGCTACCTGGGTGTAGAAGCCAATGGCCGCGGGCAGGACGAAGCCTTCGTTGTAGTCAGTGTGCTCGCCGATGAGATTAACGCGTCCCGGTGCGCGAAGGATTGTTGGAGGAGCGCCAAAGATCTGTTCAAAGTGCTGGGCGATTTCTGGCTTTTTCATCACTGACAATATCTTGACATGAAAAGGACGCATTCATGACATGCGGATTTCTGTTCGCCCTAGACTCCTCATTATGGGCAGCCGCCCACGGGAGACCATGATGAAAACCTTACCAATAGTATTGCTTGCTGGACTGATTGCCGGCGCGCTGGCATGCGGCTACAGCTCCAAAGCAGCCACTCCGCCACAGGCAGGGCCGATGCCCGCTATCGCCCAGCTGGTACCATCCAGCATGACCTCGGGCGGCCCGGCTTTCACTTTGACCGTCAATGGCAGCAATTTTGCCGGCAAGGCGACGGTGAATTGGAACGGGACAGCGCAAACCGGCACCACCTTCGTAAGCGCAAACCAACTTACCGTCATGATCCCGGGCTCGGCAATCGCAACGCCCGGCACCGTAAAAGTTTCGGTGACCAATCCCGGCACGGCCGGGATGGGCCAGTATGGTGGCGGCGGTACGCTTCCCGAGACTTCGACCACGATGGATTTTACCGTCAACTAGAACCGGAAGCGCCGTGGTTCCACACTCCTCGGAGAAACGCTATTTGACGCTGCTTGTGTGGCGCGGGCACTCTTGCCCGCGTCCGTGCAGCGCCTAAAGGCACGCGGGCAGGAGTGCCCGCGCCACACAAGCAACACCTATCCCGAAACCTGATTTCCGTCACAACGGTGAAAATTCATCCTGTTTTTGTTCTTGCTTATCGTGCAGGAACCTTCTTTCCAGGAAACGGCGTGCTAAATCCTGACCTCCCAAACCAAACGCGATAGCAAGACCGAGCATCAGCGCGCCGAAGGCGATCGCGAAGGCCACAATGATAGTGCGATCCGCCAATCCAAGCTCCTCAAAAGCCATGGACACAGCGAGAATGACAATTATCGTCCGGAGGGAAACTGCAAGCACTCGAGCCGATGGAAGATTCGCGTTTACTGCTGCCAGCAAAGCGGCACGATAAAAAAAAGTTGCAGCCAGCAATCCAAAAAAAACAATGAACACTCCGGCCAGCAGTCGGGGCAGAAACAGAAAGAATCGCGAAACGTATTCCTGCAGGCCTACAACTCCGAGCACCTCGACACCCAGCAGAAAGAACCCCATCCAGACGACCCAAAACACAAGGCGGGCCATCAGTTCGGTGGAAGAGGGCAAGGCCGCTTTGGTCAACAATTGATTGGCGCCGGCGCTCTCGGAAAGCTTGTCAAACTTCGCGAGACGCAAAGCTCCGCGAACCACGATTTTAAGAAAGTATGCGAACGCCCAACCGAGAACTGCAATGACCAGCATCGCCAGCAGGCGGGGCAGGAAGTGCGCAAAATCCTGGGCAAGTTCCTGCATCGCGCGTGTCAACTCACCTACAATTAATTGCCACATATTTACCTCACTTCCTTCCGTCCCACCGTTCAAGCAGGGAGGGCTTCAAACGTTCGAATGTCCGGCAAAGCGCTTCCACGTTGGCTTCGACGTCTTCCCCCGAAGCGTCGCGGTTTTCGACGAGGAAGTTGTACATTTTTCCGCGGTAAAGAGGAGCCATCGCCTGGATGATATGGTCCCGGCTGATTACGGATTTGTGATAAGAAGCCGCAAATTCATAAACGGTTTTCACCCAGAGTTCGTGCGAATATCGAAAATCATCTTCCACGACTTTGGCGATGTTTTGTATTTCGAGTAGAGTCTGGGGCGACAGGATCGATTTAAGAACCGGCTCAAGTTCCGCGACCCCAGAGGTAAACATCTGGTGGAGCTGCTTCCGATTCACTCTGACTGACTCTGCTGTTAGTTCGGACTCTGGGCCAAAGGTCGGAACTGGCTGAGCGCCGTCATTGGCGCTCCAGATTTGAAAGTTTGTGTCCAGCGACGAGAACAGCGGACCGACTGAGTGCCGCATGGCGGGCACAAGTTCGGCGGAATCGCGGTGGGCACGCGCTTTCGTGCCGAGGAATGACTGGCAGATCCGAAAACTCCCGGCGATGGCGAGGATGACCAGGCTGATTTCCGTTCCGGAACCGCTCTCGTCGTGATCAGAAGTGTCTTGCTCGAGAAAATGATTGCAAAAGCGCCCTGAGAACGCAAAATCAGACGGGTATGGCTCCCTGATCCGCTTGGCGTAAAGTGCGCGCATGATCGGATACAGAAGATTGCGCAGCAGCAGCCCGTCGAATTTATGCCTCCGGTAAGTAGGAGTCACAAAGTCGAAATGGTCGCGGTAGACCGGACGAAAAAGCCTTTCCAACCACGCAGGATCGATGTTGATGGATTCCGGCGAGATTACCGCACAGGCCTGCGCGCGCAGCAATTCCGCGGCGGCCATAATCGTGTGCAAAGCGGGTCCAGTCGCCGCGCCATGGCCGGAAATTGTGCTGATGGAATGCAGGGTGCGCAATGTGTACACCTCCGATGAGAGCTGAAGATCGGTAATAGAAGCCGCCTTCACCAGTTCGGGCGTGCTATCTCTGGAGCCTCCGTCCACATTGATGATCACGGCGCGCTCCCGAGGAAAATGCTTCAATAAGCCGGCTCGAATGGCCTGCACCACGGGCCCGAGGGTCTTCGCATTATTAAAAGTGGGCAAGCCCACAAGAAGATCGACTTCGCCGACGCTGATGAGTTGGCGAAGAAAATCATCGTTAAGAACGCTTCTCTCGGCCAGACAAGCCTCCAGCACAGATTATTCAGATCTTCCGCAGGCGGAACCAAAAAAACTGATAGGGCCCCAGGGTCAACAGATAGGGCAACTTGCCCACGCGGGGAAAGATATTTTTGCCGAACATCTCGATCAGGATGTTGCCTTCGTAACGCTTCAAATCCAGCTCCACCGCTTGCGCAGAACTGGAGAGGTTATTGACGACCAGCGCGGTTTCGCTTTTTAGCTGCCTGACATAAGCCAGCACGCGATGATTCGCCGGATGGAGGAACTCGATTGAGCCTCTGCCAAAAACCTGCGTGGATTTACGCACGCCTATGATGCGCTTCATCCAAGCGAGGATGGAATGCTCAGAGCGCCGCTGCGACTGCACGTTTACCGCCGGATAGCCGTACAAGGGATTGAGAATGAGCGGGGAATAAAGGCTCTCGGGATCGGCAGTAGAAAAACCCGCGTTCCAGCCGCCGTCCCATTGCATGGGCGTGCGCACTCCGTTCCGGTCCCCAAGAAACACATTGTCTCCCATGCCGATCTCGTCGCCATAATAGATGATAGGAGTTCCCGGAAGAGACAACAGCATTCCATTCATTAATTCGATGCGGCGGCGGTCGTTTTCGAGCAGGGGCGCCAGCCGCCGCCGGATGCCCATGTTCAACCGCATGGGTTTGTCCCGGGCGTAGACGTCGTACATATAATCCCGTTCCACGTCGGTCACCATCTCGAGCGTAAGTTCATCGTGGTTGCGAAGGAACAGGCACCACTGACACACCTCCGGAATCTCAGGGGTTTGCTGAAGAATATCGATGATCGGCTTGCGGTCCTCGAGTTTCAACCCCATGAACATTCGCGGCATGATGGGAAAATGAAAGGCCATGTGAAACTCATCGCCTTCTCCAAAGTACTGGCGAAGGTCGGCGGGCCATTGATTGGCTTCGGCCAGGAGCAGCCTTCCAGGAAATTGTTCATCAAGCTTTCTGCGCAACTCTTTGATGATGACATGGGTCTCGGGCAAGTTTTCGCAAGACGTCCCTTCCCGCTCGACGAGGTAGGGGACGGCGTCGAGACGGAAGCCATCGACGCCCATCTCCAGCCAGGATTTCATGATGTCCCACATCTCTTCCCGAACCGCAGCATTGTCGTAGTTAAGATCAGGCTGATGACTGAAGAAGCGGTGCCAATAGTAGGACTTCGAAATCGGGTCCCACGCCCAGTTCGACATTTCGGTGTCGAGAAAAATAATCCGCGCACCGCGGTACCGGGTATCGGTCTCACTCCATACGTACCAATCTCGCCGTGGATTGTCCTTGGAGCTTCGCGATTCCTGGAACCAGGCGTGCTGATCGGATGTGTGATTCAACACCATCTCGATGACCACGCGGATTCCGCGTTCGTGTGCGCTGGTGAGAAATTTCTTGAAGTCGTCGACGGTGCCGTAGCTGGGATGGACGGAGCGGTAGTCGGCGATGTCGTAGCCATCATCGCGCAGGGGCGACGGAAAGAACGGCATCAACCACAGCGCCGTGATTCCTAGTTCCTGCAGGTAGTCGAGCTTCTGCGTGAGCCCACGAAAATCCCCGATTCCGTCACCACTGCTATCGAAGAAAGTCCGTACATGGACCTGATAAATAATTGCGTTCTTGTACCAGAGTGGGTCCTGGGGCAATGCCACAACGTCTCCTCAGCTTTACCGGGGTTTGTGGTCCGTTCTTGGAATCTAGTTGGATCGTACAGTGTGTGCGACACGGGGGTCCAACAAGCGCTTTCTTCCGGCCCTCAATATGCTTGGGGTGAGTTCGACACGCAGAAGGTTGCAATTCTGTTGCTGCAACCCTGCGAATTTAGTCTAACGCTTCGGAGCGGACCTGCTCGCCGTCCGCAATTCATGGGGGACATATCAGTCTGCTTTCTGCAGGCGGCAGAAAAAAGCGGCCTAGCAGAGTCAAGCGCCGAATCTCTCCGCCGCGCGAGCTCTCGCTTTCGCGGCCTCTTCTTCGCGACTCTTCGGCGGCGCATTGGTTTCGAGTGAACGGAGAAGGCGAGTCGAGATACCGGCTACTTCATCGACTGCAGCCAGGAACGAGCCTTCGTTTGCCTTCGACGGCTTATTGAAGCCGCTAATTTTTCTCACAAACTGCAGCGAAGCAGCTCGAACCTCTTCGTCGGTAACGGGCGGATCGAAGTTGAAAAGCGTCTTGATATTTCTGCACATCAGAATGACCTCGGGACTTGCAGTCGAGTTGGACCGACGCTTCCTTTATGTCGGAACCGTCCCTATTTTAAGGAATTTTGTTGACGATTTCTCGTCCACGAAGGTAAAGGGAGGACCACGCTCACGGGATATCCGAGCTTTGCGGCAGATGTCTGAAGTCGTCTCCGCTGATGCAGAAGAGTTTTAGCATGGCCAGCCTAGCCGCCGGCAATGGCCCCTAAGACGACCAGGGGCTCTTTCCCTGACACGACAGCATCGGGCAGTGGAGCGTCCGGTGGTTCGTGGGACAGATCCTCTTCGCAGGCGAAGAATCGCAGAAACGGCCGGCGCTGTTGCGTGACGTGGTCGCGGATGGTACCGCGCAGCATTGGGTAGCGGGCCTCGAGCGTGTCGAGCACCGAGGACAGCGTAGCCGCACCTTCGATCTCGAGTTGCACTTCGCTGCCGACGTGAGCCAGCGTGCGCAGATGTTGCGGGAGTATGACGCGGATCATGACTGTTGTCTCTTCCCTCCAGCCTCACGCGCTCTTAGAAATTCCAGCCACGCGTTTAGCATCGCTCCATTCATTGTTCAAGCCTAACTCGGAAATCCATCTTTCCAGATAGGGCCCGTTCAGCAACTCCCATCGCAACTTCAATATTGCGGCAACATCCTCGATCTGCCGTTGCGATTGCGCCAGCTTTGCCCATTCCAATTTTGCGATAACTACGTCCTCGGCGCTCGCCACGAAAAGATCAAGGCCTGTTGCCAGATCGATTACGTTAAGCAGGGACTGCCGCCTATGGGCTTCGAGGGCGGCATCCAAATCAGCATAGTATTCGCCGCTCGGGAGGTACTCGACGAACTTTCGCAATTGTTCAGAATTGGCTGCGATCACGATGTCAATGTCCTGGGTCGACCGCGGAGCACCGTGGTAAGCGCTGGCGAACGATCCAGTCAGCATGTAAGCAATTCCGGCGCGGTCCAATGCCGCACTGATTCTCCCGAGGACTTCCGCTGCGCTCATGGAATCCAGTCGGGAAGTGGCTCAGGAAAGAATGCCAGCCTCAGCAATTCTCGGGCGACGCGCGCTTCAGGCCACTCGGGATGCTCGCGCCGGATGCCCTCCCTGGCGAGTTCCCGGGCGAACAAACTCATCTCAAAGGCCAACTGGATGCGCTGTTCTCCTGACATCGCCCGGTGAATTTCGAGCTGGACAGCCTGCGCCGCAGGGCTGGTGTCGGTGTGAGGCATAGGACCGTTCAAAGAATTATCTCACCCCAGCGTCTGCACCTCCACACTCAGCACCGCCGGGAGATCCCGCACGATCGGATTCCAGCTATCCCCAGCATCGGCCGAGCAGTACACCTGGCCGCCGCTGGTGCCGAAATAGATGCCGCACTTATCGAGCGTATCCACAGCCATTGCGTCGCGCAGAACGTTTACGTAGCAGTCTTTTTGTGGGAGGCCTTTGGTGAGCGCCTCCCACTCGTTGCCGCCGCTGCGGCTGCGGAAGACACGCAGCTTGCCTTCGTGCACGAAGTGTTCGGAGTCGCTCTTGATGGGGACGACGTAAATCGTCTCCGGCTCGTGCGCGTGGACGTCAATGGCAAAGCCGAAGTCGGTGGGCAGGTTGCCGCTGACTTCTTTCCAGTTGTCACCGGCATCGTCGGAGCGCATCACGTCCCAGTGCTTCTGCATGAAGAGAACGCCCGGCCGCTTGGGATTCATGGCGATGTGGTGCACGCAGTGTCCGACCTCGGCGTTCGGGTCGGGAATGTATTGCGACTTCAGTCCGCGATTGATCGGCTTCCAGCTTTTGCCGCCGTCGTCAGTGCGGAAGGCGCCCGCCGCCGAGATGGCGATCCACATCCGCTGCGGATTGGTGGGATCGAGAATGATGGTGTGCAGACACATACCGCCGGCGCCCGGCTGCCACTTGGGACCGGTGCCGTGGCCGCGCAGTCCGGGGAGCTCCTTCCAGTTCTCGCCGCCGTCGGTGGACCGGAAAATGGCGGCATCTTCCACGCCAGCGTACACCGTGTTGGGATCGGTGAGCGAAGGTTCCAGATGCCACACTCGCTTGAATTCCCATGGATGCTGCGTACCGTCGTACCACTGATGCGTGGTCAGCGGCTTGCCCGTTTCGTCAGACGCGTCGTAAGCGAACTTGTTGCTCGCCGCCTTCGGAGGGCCGGGGGCAGGCGCTTCTCCGGGGGGCGTTCCCGGCTGATGCCAGGTTTTGCCGCCATCATCCGAACGCTGGACAATCTGTCCAAACCAGCCGCTGGTTTGCGATGCGTAAATGCGATTCGGATCGGCCGGCGATCCCTTCAGGTGATACATTTCCCAGCCTGCAAAATGCGGGCCACTGACGTCCCACTTTTCGCGCTTGCCGTCTGACTCCAGAATGAATGCGCCCTTGCGTGTTCCTACCAGTACTCGTACCTTGCTCATCGCGCTTCGCTCCTCGTTCTGAAAATGTAATTCGTTGACCAACTAACTCTTCGGGAAATTCGGATCAGCCTTCACTTCGAGGATCTGTTTTGTGTGACGCTGGCTGTGCGCAGCAATGAACAGCAGCCATTCATATGCGTCCATCGGCTGCCCGAGCGGACTGTCCGCAACATGCGCGCGCAAGTCAGGCGTCGATTCCAGGAACGCGATTGTCTGTGCGCGGCTCTTCAGAAAATGATCCAAGGTCTCGGCCGAAGTCCAGCGGCCTGTGGGTACCAGGGGCCCGGGCGCTTGGCGTTTTTGCGTTCGGTCCGGGACCATCGCCACAACCATGGCGTCGATTTTTGCGGCGTCGCGGTCGGTGGCTCCGGTAGGCGCTTTCATAATCTTGCCCTTGTCATTCAGCAAAAGAAAATCCTCGGCCAATGTGATGTGCTCAAGCGTTTCCGCTACCGACCAGCGGTCGGGCGCCGGCTTGAATTTCATCTGAGCTTCCGAAAGACCCTTCGTTGCTTCAACTACGCCATCACGGGTTTGCTGCAGATACTGCTCTGCTTTTTCACGGTCCGCCTGGGTGAGTGCCTGGCCGAATGAAACCGTGCACAACAGTAGAAGTGCAAACAGATGCAAAGACATTTTCTTCATTTGTGACTCTCCTGTGATTTACTCGAAAGCCGAAATGCTCAGAGGACTATAAAATATGTCGCTTGTGAAATGCAAGTGAAATGATACTGTAGAGATGTGAAGAAAAAACGCCCCGCCCAGCGCCGATCCCTGTGCCCGCTGAACGCTTCGGTGGAGATATTGGGCGATCGCTGGTCGTTGCTGATTATTCGAGACATGATGTTGCGGGGGGCCCGGAGCTACAAGGAATTTCTGGAGTGCGACGAAGGAATCGCGACCAACATACTAGCAGATCGCCTGCGGAAGCTGGTGGCTTACGGAATCATCATCACGGAACCGGATCCGTCCGACGGACGAAGAGTCATTTACTTACTGACAGCGAAAGGGATCGACTTGGCGCCGGTGCTGACGGAAATGGTCCTCTGGGCCGCCGCGCATGAGGAAACCGGAAATCAAGCGCTCGTCCGGCAAATGCAGGAGGACAGGGAAAAATTTCTGGCTGTAATACGGCAACGCTGGGCGGAGAGGGGGCGCCCGTCGCCACTCTCACGCCCTTGAAACTTCAGCCGGAAGCCGGATAAGCTCGAACTACCGAACCCATCACAGGGGCCACACTTTGCGAGACGACGTCATTTTCTGGGAGGTCGATACTCAAGCCGACTTCATGCTGCCCGACGGCAAGCTCTACGTTCCCGGAGCCGAGCGGCTCTTGCCGAATATCCGTCGCCTTACAGATGCGGCGCGTCAGGGCGACGTCTTCCTTGTTTCTCATGGCTGCTTTCATACCGTTGACGACCCTGAGTTCAAACTGTTCCCGCCGCACTGTATTGAGGGAACCGACGGCGCGAAATATGTACCCGAGGCTCTCACAGACAAAGTCGCGGTGGTTCCCAATCAAGGCTCGGCGACCTTGCCCAACGACCTCTCTGAGTTCCAACAGGTTTTGCTTCAGAAGCAGACGCTCGACATCTTCGAGAGCCGGCACGCCGAGTCCCTGGTAAACCGCCTTCCACGCGCCGCGGAAATTGCCGTCTTCGGCGTGGTCACGGAGTACTGTGTGTGTCTCGCCGCTAAAGGTTTGATGAAGCGCGGGCGACGTGTCTCCATCGTCCGCGATGCGATCGAGACTTTGAATCCCGAGGAAGGCCGGAAGACTCTAGAAGAACTCCAGTCGCTGGGTGCGCGGCTCGTCACCACCGACCAGGTGCTGGCCCGACTGCAGTCCTCTCGCCTCCCCGACCAGCCCAAGAGAATGCTCGCGCCAAAGGTACCGGGGACGTCTTCGTGAAATCCGATTAAGTGATTGTGCAAAGTTTTCCAGCGCGGAGGCCGATGGGATGCCGCGATATACTTTGGGCATTGCCAACTTTGAACGCAACGTGCTTTCTCGTCCGGTGTGAAGCGGAATCGTCTTGAAGTTCCTTGGGATGCGATCGATTCGTCCGGTTAGAATTTCTTTCCTGGCCACAGCCACGCTGCTGGCGCTCTGGCTGATCTTGTGTCCTGTGGCTTGGCCCCAGAGCCAACCGTCACTGACGCTCATTCGCGAAGGCCAACTAGCTTTGCAGGCGGATGACTTTGCCCACGCGGCGAGCTATTTCGAGCGGGCCCGGCAGCTTGCCCCAGAGAATCTCGAAGTCAACCGCGGGCTGTTGCTCAGCTATCTTCAGCTTGGCCGCCTCGATGAGGCGCAAAGCCTGGGCCAGACTGCCGTAGTGCGTTGGCCGAAAGATGCTCAACTGCAACACTGGCTGGGGTTGGTGTACTTCAAGAAGGCCCAGAACTCAAAGGCGTTAGAGTGGCTGCAACGCTCCGCAAGTCTGGATGGAACACAGTATGATGTTCACTTCGATATTGCGCTGGTGCTGCTCTCGGATGCCAACTATTCAGTGGCGGCGGATGAGTTAGAAAAGGCGATCAAGCTGGACCCCAAGCCCGCACTCGCCCACGTACTTTTGGGGCGTGCCTATCAGAATACAAATCGTACCGTGCAAGCCGTCGAACAATTTCAGCTCGCTCTGCGCCTGGAACCCGGCGTGTCCCTTGGCCACTATCATCTGGGCTTTGCATATGCCAGTCTCGGACGCAACCGGGACGCGATTGCCGAGTACGAGAAGGAACTGCTGCACTCGGTAAACAATCCTGCGGTGCTTTATCAGATCGGGCATTGCCAGTTGGAAGCAGGGGATGGGAAGTCGGCGATCGAACATTTGCAGAGGGCCGCGGAACTCGATCCTAAAAATCCGGACGCGGCCTATGACCTAGGGAAGGCGCTCTTGCTTCAAGGCGACACGGAGGGCGCGCTGCTCTGGTTGCATCGGGCGGTCGAATTGAGCCCTGAGAATCCGAGTCCTCACTACCAACTGGCGCGGCTCCTCCAAAAGACGGGCAAGAAGGAAGAAGCCGAGCGCGAGCTTGCGACTTTCGTTGCCCTGAAGAAAACCCAGCCTGTGACAGGAGGAATGGCTACAGGGGCGGTTCCGTGACGCGGAAGGTCGCGGGGCTCAGGTTAGCGTTCGCTGCTGCGGGGATAACTATCGCCGTGTCGCTCCCCATCTTCGTGTTGTCGCAATCCACGCTTTCGAAAGCAGCGCGAAACTCGGGTTCCTCATCGCACGCTCAAAAACACTCATCCACATCCAATATCTCCTTCGCCGACGTCACGCGCGCTGCCGGAATTGAATTCCATCTCACCTGCGGCGGACCCGAAAAGCGCTACATCATGGAGTCCATGTGCGGCGGCATCGCCGTCTTCGACTATGACGGCGACGGGTGGATGGATATCTTTCTGGTCAATGGTTCGACACTCGAAGATCTGAGAGCAGGCAAGTGTCATCCCGGCCAGCTCTACCGTAACAACCACGACGGCACATTCACCGACGTAACCGCCAAATCAGGAATCAATCATTGCGGCTGGGGATTCGGAGTCGCGGTCGGCGACTACGACAACGACGGCAAAGAAGACCTCTACATTACCTATCTCGACGGTGCCGTGCTGTATCACAACAACGGGGATGGAACCTTCACCGATGTGACCGCTAAAGCTGGAGTTGGCAACGCCGGAAGATGGGGAACAAGTGCAGCATTCGGCGACTATGACAATGATGGCTATCTCGACCTGTATGTGGCCAACTATGTCGATCTGGATCTCAACCATCTGCCGGAATTTGGCCAGGGACCATTCTGCCAGTACCGCGGGATCCCCGTCTCCTGCGGCCCGCGCGGACTAAAGGGCGGACGGGATCGCCTGTACCACAACAATGGGGACGGCACATTCACCGACGTAACCGAAAAGCTGAATATCGATCCCAACTCCTACTACGGTCTCGGCGTGCTGTGGCTCGATTACGACCTCGATGGTTGCCTCGATCTGTATGTGGCCGACGATTCATCACCCAGCATGCTGTATCACGGCGATTGCAAGGGCGGATTCGCTGAAGTTGGCGTGCAAGCCGGCGTGGCCTACAGTGCCGACGGGCGGGAGCAGGCCGGGATGGGGATCGACTCCGCGGACTATGATAACGATGGCTGGCCAGACATCGCCAAGGCGAATTTCTCCGATGACGCCAACAATTTGTTTCACAACGAACACTCTGAGTTCACTGATTTAGCCGGCCCGGCGAACTTTGGACCAGTTAGCATTCCTTTCCTTGGCTTTGGGGTTAAGTTCCTCGACCTCGACAATGATGGATGGAAGGATATTTTTGTCGCGAACGGCCACGTCAATCCGCAGGTCGATCAACATTCCTTTGGCGTGACCTATGCTGAACGACCGTTGCTCTTCCGCAATCTGAAGAATCGAAAGTTCGAAGAGATTGGAATGCATGCAGGAACCTCGATGGCCCGCCAGTACGTGGCCCGCGGGGCCGCCTCGGCCGACTTCTTCAATGACGGAAGCGAGGACCTGCTGGTCAGCGTGCTTGACGGATCTCCGCTTCTGCTCCGCAACAAGACAGCCCCAACCGGGCACTGGCTCCGCATCAAGACTATCGGAGTTCATTCGAACCGCGATGGCTTCGGCGCTCGAGTGGAGCTGAAGGCCGGTGGGCTCACGAAAACTGCGGAAGTTCGCGCTAATGCGAGCTTCGAGTCGGCCAGCGATCCCCGTGTGCACTTCGGCATGGGTGGGGCGTCCCAGGCAGAGTCCATTATCATTCGCTGGCCATCCGGCATCGTCGACCGCCTGGGACCCCAAGCGGCCAACCAGGAAATCGTCGTGGAAGAGGGGAAAGGCGTGGTTGCAAAACACGGCGCCACAACTCCCAAACCATTCCCGCCCAAGCTCGGTCCGCCTCGCTCTAAACGCCTCCCGAGATAGCAAAGTTTCGATTCATACGATCAATAAGTGCTCAGCTTGATCCCTCTCCGAGGGAGGGCAGCTCGCGCCATGTACCCGAGGGCCAACCGAGAATTCTTGTAAGTTATTGATATTGTGGGAGTAAATTGTTCGAATCGGCGACCTCAAGCCCCGTCAGTGCCGTCCCAGGGCCTGTCGGAGTTCCTCCTCATGGGGCTGAGCGGTATCGTGAGGCAAAGCCAATAATATGAAAACACTAAACATTTCTTGACAGTCGGTATAAGCAGAGAGCAGAATTCCGTCCGCCTAACAATTTACGTGTGATTTCGTTCACATGGCGTGCATTCGTTGGAGTGAAGATTGTCCTCAACAGAGCACTGCATTTCTCTGAACACTATCTTGCCTGGGAGAAGCCAATGACGAAGCTGCGTTTTTGCTCGATTTCGCTGTGCATCCTCTTGTTTGCGCTGAGTGCGGTGGCACAGATCCAGAACGGCCAATTGACCGGCACCGTAACAGACCCGTCCGGTGCGGCAGTTCCCAACGCCAAGGTGACGATCACCAACCAGGCGACAAACTTTTCTGCCAGCGTGACCACAAACCAGACCGGCGTCTATTCTGCCAGAGAGCTCCCGGTCGGCACTTACAAGATCTCGGTTGAAGCACCCGGCTTCAAGACCTTCAGCGATGTTGGTGTGTCGCTGAACGCCGGGGCCATCACCCACGTCGACGCCAAGATGGAATTGGGCCAGGCTCGCGAAGTGGTTGAGGTTACCGGCCAGGAAGTGGCCGTGCAAACTGACGACGCCAAGTTGTCTTCCACGATTAGTTCAGCACAGATCAATAACCTGCCCCTAAACGGCCGCAACGTCTTCGACCTGATGCAGATGAGCGCTGGTGCCGTGAACGTAGCCGGGGTTGACTTTGAAAACGGTCACAACACCGTGGTCAACGGGGTGCGCGAAGATTTTAACGGTTTCCTGATTAACGGCGTTTCCAACAAGGGCCTGAGCGGGGGCAGCGTCAACACCCCGATTCAAGATACGGTCGAGGAATTCCAGCAATTGGGGCTGAATATGTCGGCGCAGTACGGCAATAGTGCCGGTAGTACGGTCAACCTGGTGACTAAATCGGGCACCAATCAGCTCCACGGCAGCGTGTGGGAATATCTCCGAAATGACGCCGCCAATGCCAACGATTTTTTTCTGAACCAGCAAAATGTCAAAAGGCCGGCACTGCGCTGGAACCAGTTTGGCTTCACTTTGGGTGGACCCATTATCAAAGACAAGTTCTTTTTCTTCGGATCCTACCAGGGAAGCCGTTTCACAACCGTAGGCACTCCGTCGCCGATTGTCGTCGAGTCGCAGGACTGGCGGAACGCGGTCAAACAGGCGGACACAAACACCGGTGTGAACTCCGTGGCGAGTGTGCTCTACGGCACGTTCACCCCGAGTGTAGCTGGGACGCCGTTCAACACGATGGACGCTTACGTGCTTGGTGGCCTTTCTTCTTCCGGGTTGTCAAGCTACGAGGCCTTCAACTGCCCAGACAATACCAGCGCTGTGATCGCGGCAAGATTTCAATCTATCCTGGGCGTTCTACCGACTGACAACTATTCCGGATGCGCATTTTATTCCGGTGGGGGACCCGCCTTGCAGCCGGGCACGATCGGCCGGACTGCTGCGGGTTCCTCCTTGGTCCTCCAGAACTCTAGCGTAGCCCTGTTCAAATCGCAAAGCGGTAGCGGCATCAACCAAAACCTGTTCAACGGAAACGAAGCTACGTTGCGTCTGGATTACAACTGGAATACGAACAACCGCTTGTCCGTGAATTACAATGACGCGCGGAGTACAGACGGCTTCGGTCCCTGTTCTTCCTCCTGCACGCGCGGATTTACCAATCCGATTAAAGGCCGCACCCCTAACGGGCAATTTAGCTTTATCCATACCTTCAGCCCGGCCGTGTTGAACGACTTCCGGGCTGGTTACACGCAGAACGTAAGCCTGATCAATACCGCCCAGGGCGGGGTTCCCTCGACGGCTTTTGACGACGGGGCCGTCGGATTCGGCTCCTACAGCGGCTACCCGCAGTTCTTCAAGGAAAACATCTACACCTACTCCGACATGGTGGCGATCACTCACGGCAATCACAACATAAAGATCGGAGTGGATTTCCGGCGCAACATCGAGAACAGCGAATTCAACGTGGCGCGACCCTCTTACTACTTCAGTGATCCACTCTTCTTCGCGGCAGATGCTCCCTACTCAGTGTCAGCCGGCGTCAATCCTGGAATCTGTAAGCCTCCCTGCTCGCAATCGACCATACAGCAACTGGTTGCCAGCAATACAACTCCGAACGCGAACCTCGAAAGCAGCGTCCGGCATTGGCGGAACCTGGAGATGGGGGCCTATTTCCAGGATGACTGGAAGGTTACGAAGCGCCTGACTCTGCAACTCGGCCTGCGCTACGATCTTTACAAACGTCACACCGAAGAGAACAACAAGGCGACCACCTTCATTTTGGGTCCTGGAAGCACTGTAATCGATGGAGTGATCAATGCTAACGTGCCGGCGGGCAATCCGGGCTGTACTACCCCGGGGCAGATGGCTATGGCGCAGCTTGCAGGTGTCTGCGGGCCAGGCGGTTTTGCGGCGTCTCCGTCGCTGGGCAAGGGCCGTCATAAGGATTTCGGGCCGCGCGTTGGTTTTGCCTGGGATGTGTTTGGCACCGGCAAGACTTCGTTGCGCGGCGGGTTCGGCTTGGCCTATGAGGGCACGCTCTATAACCCGCTTTCGAATTCGCGCTGGAACCTGCCGTACTATTCGTTCGATAACGTCAGCAACGGCTTGGGCGGCGACGTAAATAGTGTGGTCTATGGTCCGACAAATTGCAGCGGCATAAATTTCCCTAACAATTGCGCACCGATCGGCGGCGCTCAATTCGGACCAGGTGGGGTTGCTCCAACCTTCACCGGAGCGCCGTCAGGTGCTCAGGGCCAAGGGTTTAGCGGAGCGCAGGCGCAAGGCAATATTGACGGCTGGAATCCTCTGAATCCCAACCTCGCTCTTCTGACGGGCATTGTCTTCCCGAAGGGTATCGATGATCCCTATATCTACAACTATTATTTGGGCATCCAACACGAAATTTTGCCCAAGACCGTGCTGGAGTTGGACTACGTTGGCACCACCGGCCACAAGCTGTTCCGCGCCGAGGACGTCAACCGCCTCCCCGGCACCCTGTTACCGGCCGGCGTGACACTGGTCAACGACGTAGGCGAGGCAGTTACTGGGTTTGGTGGCCGCCCCAACCCTAACTATGGTCGCCTGCGGGTCTGGGAGAATGTGGTGAATTCCAACTACAACTCCCTGCAAGCTTCTCTGAGACACCAGATGAGCCATGGGCTCCTGTTTAATGTGAACTACACTTACAGTCACTCAATTGACAACGGCTCGACCTGGCACAGCGGGGCCACTACCGCGAACGGGCCTTCTGGAGGTGAGGGGTTCACCACCGATCCAACTCATCCCCAGTTCGACCGCGGCAACTCGATCTACGACATCCGCCAACGCCTGGTCATTAACCACGTCTGGCAGTTACCCGGCCAGAGCTTGAGGGGCATCGGCGGAGTCATTCTGGGCGGCTGGTCTCTGAATGGTGTCTGGCAATTCCAGAGCGGTGCCCACTGGCAACCGTTCCGCGGGGGCAGAGCGAGGCTGACCGGCGATTGCTCGCAGTCTGGTGTAAATGCAGGGCTGTGCGTCAACGCCGGGGGCGACTACCTGCTGACTCGCGGCCGGAATGAACGTCCGAGTAGCAGTGTTCCGGGCTTCAGCAGCTTCAACCACAATACCTGGGCGAATGGCTGGTGCTCAGGCGGGAGCGTGATTGGCGGCTGTGTTGGCGGCACCCTCTCCCAAGCAAACCTTCCGACGCTTACCGCGCCGTGCCTGGCTTGTCTTGGCAATCTGGGACGCAACACGTTTGTCGGTCCGGGCCTGTGGCAAACAGACATGAGCGTGACCAAGAACTTCAAGCTGACGGAACGGTTCAACCTGAAGTTCGACGCTAGTGCTTTCAACGTATTCAACCGCACGAATTTCGAACTGGCGACCAGCGGCACAACGAACAAGAACGACGTCCGCAGTGGCTTGTTCGGTGTAGCCGGCGGCGTCATTGGTCAACGCACCATGCAGTTTGGCTTGAAGCTTAGCTTCTAGTTGGGCTAGCTTTTCCGGGGCCTGTTCGCATTCTTAAGAACGGGCCCTTTTCACTTTGCTGGGCAAGGCCATGATCCGCAGACTCTATACCTGGATCTTCCTCGTGCTGGCATTGGTTATGCCCGGTACTTTCCTCGGGCAAGTGCAAATGCTTGGCAAGATTATTGGCCAGGTCCGCATTACGAGAGGTGACTTCCCACCCCGCCAGATCTTGGTAGAACTGCGCCTGCACGGGGGCGCGGTCGAGAGCGTGTACACCGACAACGAAGGACGTTTCGGCTTTTCCAACCTGCAGGCCAACGGATATCGGGTAGTCATCAACGATGAGGACTATTATCCCGTGGACGAACGGGCGGATGTGAACCCGGATGTGATGCCCTATACCATGCTGAATATCGCCCTGCGTCCCCGCGAGGAAAAGAAGAAAGACGATCCGATGGGCGCGCGGGCGTCCGGCGGCAACCCTTATCTGGTCGATTCGGCCGACTACAATAAGCGCTTTCCCAAGAAGGCGCTCAAAGAGTATGAACGGGGAGTGAATGCCGAACGCAAAGGCGATCACGACGAAGCCATCGCCCATTACCAGAGCGCGCTGAAAATCGCGCCGGAATACTATCCTGCGCACAATAACCTCGGGTCCGTCTATCTCGGCAAAGCGGACTTCAAGTCGGCGGAAGAGCAGTTTCAGGAAACAGTCCGCCTTGACCAAAACGATGCGCAGGCCTATTTCAACCTGGGCAACGTGTTCCTGCTGAAGCGCCAGTTCCCCGAAGCGGAGGCCGCGGTGGCATCCGGCCTGCAACGCCGTCCCGATTCTGCGTTCGGACATTTCCTCCAAGGTTGCATCGACATGCGAACCGGCAAGCTTCCGCAAGCGGAAAAGAATCTGCGCATTGCGCTGCAAGCGGACTCCACGATGTGGCAAGCGCACTTGCAGTTGGTAAGTCTCTATCTGCAGCAGCAGCAGCGGCAGCAGGCGATCACCGAGTTGCAAGCTTTCCTGAAAGCTTTCCCTTCCGTACCTGCTGTGCCAAAGGCGAAGGACCTGCTTTACAGATTGCAGAATGAGAGCGAACCGACTCACCGGCCCGAATAGCTATTTTTTGAGAATATCTTCCAGATTCTGGTGTAATATGGCGGCCTCAATTGCAGGAAAGGAAAAAATGGGTAGAATACTCAATCCGTATGAGTTACCGAAGATCCTCCTAGTTTTAGGAATCCTTGTTTTATCGGAGATTGGCGCCGGTCAAGATGCCTCCGTGCTGCTGCTCCGATTGCAGCGATCGAGGGCCACGCTGAATATCGACGCCAACGCTGAGCATGGACAGGGAATGTGGGGACTCACTTACGGCAATCCCGGAGATGTGTGGCAATACCCTAATTCGTTGTCATGCCTGGTTGTGTATGGCGACGGGAAATACATTCTGGAAAAAAGAGAAGAGTCGACTGTAGGTAAACCAAAGGTGAAACTGGCGCAAGGTAATCTGGGAGCTGATGATTTGCAGCGCTTGAAAATAATTCTCGACGAGGAAGCACTGAAGAAAATCAGAACCCCCAAAATGCCAGATCTTCCCCGTGATGCACAAGCTGTGCGAGACATCGAGAGCCTGGATGCGCAAATTGACCACGCCGGAATCACGCAGCGCTTCACGACGGTCAAGGAGCGGGTGAAGACTGGGGCGTTGATTTCAGCGACATCAGGGCCCTCCACCGGAATGGACGCCTACTTGGATAATGGAGAGCCCTACAAAAAGACACTGAGCCCGTTAATGAAGTGGTTTGAAGGCTTAGAAAAGAAGAGCAAATCAGACCTGAAGGAATCGAAGCCTCAGTACTGCGCGCCGATGAACATTGGGTAAAACTATGACACGTCATCTAACGATTCTATGCGGCGTGCTGGGAATCGGGCTTGCCGCTGCCGCAGGTCCGGATGAAATGGCGAAGGGGACGGCGATTCGGCTGCTTCTCTCAGAGGTGCAGGCGGGAAGCATGGCCTCCGAGCAATACTGCACCCTGGTTTTTGCGGACCGCCACTTCCATTACGAAAAAGCGAGCCGCAAAATGGGAGAAGATCGAGACCGCAAAGTTTACGAGGGCGAACTGTCGCAGGCCGACTGGGATACGTTGACCGGGATTCTTGACAGCAGGGACTTTCGAGAGCTCAATGTGCCACCGGAAGTGCCGCCTTTGGTGATGCAGGATGTGCACACCTTTACCATCAGCGTGGCACGGGGGAGCAAATTCCAGAATATGGAGTTCCTCGACAACAAGAGCCGCAAGCCTTACGACTCGCAATTGAAGCCTTTGTTGCAATGGTGGAAATCAGTTCGTCGTGGGCGCATGGTGGAATCAAAGGCGCTCCCCGATGCAAGGTGCTCTCTCGATAGTACCCGCGGGGTCTATAGCCGATAGGCTATTGATTGAAGAAATACTTCGGCGCCCCCTTTTCACAAGCTGGTACACCTGCTCACTGGGCCGGCACGAATTTACAAAATCCCTCGTCAAGTTTGCACGCCTGTTCGTATTCTTTTTGCGCTTTCTTCGGCTGGTGCAGAAGCTGATAGTCATATGCAAGGTTGAGGTGCGCCTCGGCGAGGTTCGGATCAAGCTCAACAGCATGCTGATGTTCGTGGGCCGCTTTGGATATCTGGTGCATTTGGCTATAGCAGATGCCGAGAAAATTATGCAGATGAGCATCATCGAGTCCTAGTGCGTGGGCCTTCTCCAGGTGCGTCGCCGCAGCCGGATAGTTTTTCTGATTAAAAAGCGCCATGCCCAGCTCGCGCTGGCCGGGTGAGAAATTGGGCTGGATTGCGACGGCCTTCTCATATGCCGCCTGAGCTGTCGCGGGGTCGTTCGCGGCCTCTAAAAGGCCGAGCTGATACCAGGCGCGGTAATTCTCGGGATTGCTGGCGGTCGCTTTTTTTAGCCAACTCTTCGCTTCATCGACACGTCCCAGTTTCGCCAAAGCTCTCGCCAGGCCAGTCATCGCATTGTCAAAATTCGGATTGAGATCCATGCAACGCTGCAACTGTTCAGCGGCACGCTGCCAATCCTGCTTCCGCAACGCGGCCTCGCCCAGCAGAAATGGGATTACGTACATCTTTGGATCCTGTTGCTGAACTGGGGACAGGAGATTTTCCGCGCGTTCGACATCCCCTTTCTGAAAAGCATCCTCGGCCCTGAGGATCGAGTTAAATTCCGCTAGCTTGCTCTTGGGGTCAGGCAAGCCGGAGGCCAGCGCGCCAGGTGATACCGGCGAACGGTAAGCCACATAGCCCAGAGCGCGCAACTTGTCGAGCGCGTCGGGACTTAGCCCAGAGTTACTATCTGCGCGGGGCGTATATGGATGATTCCGCAGGCGGCTTTGCAGTTTGTCTTTCAAAACCGCCACTGTGGCGGTCTGCTGCGAAGCGACATTATTTTCTTCCGCGGGATCGACAAGGAGATCGTAGAGTTCGGGCTGCGGCGCATCGATGTAGTGGTAGCGGCTGGTCTCCAGCGCGTGAAGCGGGCTCCATCCAAATGAGCTGAAAGGATAAAACGTCTCGCTGTAAGCTTCGCCGTCGGTTGGAGAGTTGGCATCGAGAAGGCCGGGCGACTGAAGCTGCTGTCCCAGCGTGTCGTGAATTCCGGCGGCGCGAAGGAGTGTGGAGGCAACCGCGGTCGTTTCCACCGGACTGGATACGCGACCCCGCCGAAATCCGCTTCCAGCAGGCGGTTTCACGATGAGTGGTATATGGACCGTGGAGTTGTAGACAAAGAAGCCGTGCTCCTGCTCACCGTGCTCCCCGAGAGACTCGCCGTGATCGCTGAGGAATACGATCAGGCTCCGGTCATAAAGCTGATTACGCTTCAGCCATACCATCAAGCGGCCCAGTTCATGGTCGGCATAGGCGATCTCTCCGGCGTAAGGACGGGCTTGATACTGGCTGCGATAAGGCTCGGGCGGATCGTAAGGGCTGTGCGGGTCGTACAAATGTAACCAGAAAAACAATGGGCGTCGCGGATTCTTCGTCAGCCAGGCGATAGCATGATCGACGCTCTCGCCGGCGCGGCGGTCTACGAGTCCCGGATCCCGGTTGAGAAATGCCTCGGGCGCGAAGGCATCGTCGTAGAAATCAAAGCCGCGAGCTAATCCCCAACTTCGATCCAGCACGAAGGCGCTTACCACGGCGCCGGTGGCATAACCGTGCTCTTTGAAGGCCTGGGCTACCGACCGGAAACGTGGGTCGAGGGGTTGGCCGGTGAAATCCTGCACGCCGTTTTGGAAAGGATAGAGGCCGGTGAGGATCGCGGCGTGCGAAGGCCATGTCAGGGGGACCTGTGAAATGGCGCGCTCGAAAACAATTCCATCGCGCGCAAGAGCATCGAGGGTCGGAGTTTGAATGTCCTTTGCCCCGTAGCATCCCAGGTGGTCGGCGCGAACCGTGTCGATGGTAATCAGGATGACATTGATGGGCGGCTTGCGAGCGGTAGGAGGTGTAGCCGCAAGAGCGTGCGTCGAAACTAAAAGGAAGACATACAGCAGCAACGGTGCTGCGACGGACCTTGAAGCGTCAGTCGCGGGGCATGAAGTCAACAACCCGCCGTCCGATCGTGATTCAATTCTGATCATCGATTTGGCCGGTATCCCGAATATCCGTACGGCTAGCGGCGCGGCGGCTGTGCCTTGCGCGTTTCTTCGTCAGCCTCTGCGTTGAGGCCCTTAGCCGACAAGGCCCTAGCCAGCGCGGCATGGGTTCCCGAATCCTGCGGATCAAGTTCCGAGGAACGGCGCAACTCCGCCAGCGATTCATCTACCTGTCCCTGATAAAGCAAAAGCTCGCCTAAGGCACGATGGCCGGCAGCATATTCAGGATTAATGCTGATCGACTGACGGAAAGCGTCCGCAGCCTCCGGAACCATCTGTTTCTTCAGATACGCCGCGCCAAGATTATAGGCGGCGGTAAAGTTGGTGCCGTCCAGCTGCAGAGCGCGCTTGAGCATTGCGATCGCCTGATCGAAGTCGCCGGTCCGCGCGTAGGCCAGCCCCAGTTGGTACACCGCCAGCTCGTAGTCAGGACTGAGCTGCAAAACGCGCTGAAACTCTTCGGCTGCCTTGGAGAACTCATGCAGCCGGTAGTAATTCAGGCCCAAGAGGTAATGAACCGGCACCGACGCCGATTCTGTTTTCAGCGCTGTCGTAAGTTTTTCCGTCGAGCTCCGATATTCGCCGTGCTGGCTTTCCGCGATAGCATCGGAGATGAGTTCGTAAACCTGAATGCGGTCCTTCGGGTCCGGTAGAGAGCTGGAGGTGGTGGTGAGATTACCGCCACCGGAAAAGCCGGCGTATCCCAGAGATTTCAAGTGCTCCATGAGCGCGGGATCAAGCCCGGTTTTTTCTGCCAGTTCCCGGTCGGGGCTGTATTGGCGAATCATTGCCTTCAGGCGCGCTTGCAGCTCTCCCGCCACAGCGTTTTTCTCTGCGTACAGATTCTGCGTTTCACCCGGGTCCCGGCTCAGGTCATAGAGCTCCGGTTTGGGAGCTTCGATGAGTTGATATTTTTCTGTTTCAACCGATCGCAGCTCGCTCCAGTTGAAGTGCAGACGCGGCAGGAAGGTCTCGGCATAGATGCTGCGAGATTCCTCCTCTGTCTTCGCAGTCATGAGCGGCAGCAGGCTACGGCCTTGGACCTGCGCGGGCAGATCAACTTTCAACGCTTGCAGCACCGTAGGCATCAGGTCAACCAGACTCACCACCCCGGAAATGGTCTTGAGTGACGACGTAGTTTGCGGCAAATGGATAATCACCGGCACGTGCAGAGTCGCGTTATAGAGGAAGAATCCGTGAGTCCGTTCGCCGTGCTCACCCAGGCTTTCCCCGTGATCTCCGGTCAATACGATGATTGTGTTGCGATACAGGTCCTTCGCTTTCAAGAAAGTAATCAAACGACCGACCTGGGCATCGGCAAAGGCAATCTCCCCGTCATAAAGATGATCCTTATATTGTTCGCTGAAAGGAGCGGGAGGCCGATAGGGATAGTGCGGATCGTAGAGATGCATCCACAGAAGGAAAGCGTTCTTGTAGTTCTTCTCAAGCCAGTCCAGTGTCACGTCGGCCACAACGTTACCAGGGCGTTCCATTTCTTCGAGATTCGATTCCTGCAGCCGGTTGAAGTCGAAGTGGTCGTAATAGAAGTCGAACCCGTTGTTGAGTCCGAACCGCGAATCAAGGACCGCCGAGCCGACCACTGCTCCCGTAACGTAGCCTTGCTGCTTGAGCACAGAAGCCAGGGTGGGCTGGTTAGGGCTTAATTTGTTACCGCTGAAATCGTGCATGCCGCTCAACAAGGGATAAGTCCCGGTAAAGATGGTTGTATGCGCCGGCAGGGTTACCGGGACGGGAGTGTAGGCGCGCTCGAAGCGAACGCTGTCCGCGGCAAGGGCATCGATGTTCGGAGTGCGAATCTGCTTGTAGCC
>WNFG01001477.1_pt1 | contig 28882 bp, 23 predicted proteins | sample 5400431 | NCBI WGS metagenome assembly WNFG01 (sample SAMN13153346, study PRJNA577476) | soil metagenome | isolation source: 120 cm saprolite under Douglas fir tree site 2 hole 3 replicate 2 | place: USA:California | collected 2015-04-18 | reverse complement strand
GTATTCGTCCACGAACTCGCGGGTCTGGCGCTTGGATGACGCCATCTTTTCGAGCGCGGGGATATCAATCTCTACGTTGAAATGTCCGGAGTTCGCAACCACCACGCCGTTTTTCATGAGTTCGAAGTGCTCGCGCGCGATCACGTTCTTGTTGCCAGTAACCGTGACAAAGATGTCGCCAATCTTCGCCGCTTCTGCCATCGACATGACGCGGTAACCGTCCATCACCGCTTCAATCGCCTTGGTGGGATCGATTTCCGTCACGATTACATCGGCCCCGTGGCCACGGGCACGCGAAGCCAGACCGCGTCCGCACCAGCCGTAACCGGCAACCACGAACTTGGAGCCGGCAATCAGCGTATTGGTGCAGCGGATGACACCGTCGAGGGTAGACTGCCCAGTGCCGTAGCGGTTGTCGAACATGTGTTTGGTCAGCGCGTCATTCACGGCGATGATGGGATAGCGCAGAGCGCCGTCCTTCGCCATCGCCCGCAGGCGGATTACGCCAGTCGTAGTCTCTTCCGTGCCGGCGATGATGCCTTCGACCACGTCCTTGCGCTTGGTCAGCGCGACGCTGACCAGGTCCGCGCCGTCATCCATGGTGAGGTGCGGTTTGTGGTCGAGCGCGGAGAGAATGTGCTTGTAATAGGTATCGTTGTCCTCGCCCTTGATCGCGTGGACCGAGATGCTGTAATCGCGCACCAGCGAAGCCGCCACATCATCCTGGGTGGAGAGTGGATTCGAGGCGCAGAGCACCACGTCCGCTCCGCCATCGCGCAGGGTAATCGCCAGGTTGGCGGTTTCGGTGGTCACGTGCAGGCAAGCCGAGATGCGGATGCCCTTCAACGGCTGGTTCTTGATGAACTCTTTGCGGATGCTTTGCAGCACGGGCATGGACTGGTTGGCCCACTCGATGCGGCGCTTGCCCAGATCTGCCTGATCAATGCTCTTAATGTCGGACGAAACTTGGTTCATTGCGGAGGTTGCCATATTTTCCTGTCTGCGTGTCTTACTCGCCATAAGCTTGTTGAGGTTGAAGACGTGGCACTGCCACGTCTCTATGGTTGTAACTTGGGAGACCCAGCGCCTATCGGCTGGCGCCCACTTTGCTGGCATTCTGTCCCGCTGCCTGCTCCCGCAGTTTTGCGGCTTTGTCCGTAGCTTCCCAGGTAAAGTCGGGATCCTTGCGGCCAAAGTGCCCATAGGCAGCAGTTTTCCTGTAGATCGGTCGGCGCAGGTTGAGAGACTCGATGATCCCCTTGGGCGTGAGCTTAAAGTTGTCACGCACCAGCTGCTCCAGCTTGTCTTCGGCGATTTTTCCGGTACCGAAGGTATCGACCAGAACGCTGACCGGCTCGGCCACGCCAATGGCGTAAGCAAGCTGCACTTCGCAACGCTCGGCCAGGCCGGAAGCCACAATGTTCTTGGCGATGTAGCGCGCCATGTAACACGCGGAGCGATCAACCTTGGTCGGATCTTTGCCGCTGAAGGCGCCGCCGCCGTGACGTCCCATGCCGCCGTAGGTATCCACAATGATCTTGCGGCCGGTGAGTCCGCTATCGCCCATGGGCCCGCCGATCACGAAGCGTCCGGTTGGATTGATGTGGTATTTGGTATCTGCGTCGAGAAGATGGGCGGGAAGAGCTGCCTGGATTACGTGTTCGAGAATGTCGGCGCGAAGGGTCTTGTTGTCGATCGTCTCAGCATGTTGAGTGGAGATGACCACGGCATCGATCCGTCTTGGCTTGTGGTTCGGGCCGTATTCCACCGTTACCTGGGACTTACCATCTGGCCGCAGGTAAGGAAGCATCCCGTTCTTGCGGACTGTAGAAAGCCGCTGCGTCAGCTTGTGGGCCAGCGCAATCGGCGTGGGCATGTAGTCTTCATTCTCGTTCGTCGCATAGCCGAACATCATGCCCTGGTCGCCGGCGCCACCGGTATCGACGCCCATGGCGATGTCGCCCGATTGCTTGTTGATGCTGGAGATTACCGCGCAGGTATTAGAGTCAAAACCGTAGAGTGCATTGTCATAGCCAATAGACTGGACCACGCCGCGGACGACTTTCTGGAAATCCACATAGGTCTTGGTTGTGATTTCACCCGCAATCACCACCAGGCCGGTGGCGGTCAAGGTCTCACAGGCCACGCGACTCTCTGGGTCGTCGGTAAGACACGCATCCACGATGGCGTCAGAAATTTGGTCAGCAATCTTGTCCGGATGGCCTTCTGTGACCGACTCGGAGGTAAATAAAAAACGTTCCCGTGAAGCCAATGTAGCTTCCTCCTATTTCAAATTCCCGCTTCGGGGACTATTCAAGTAGCCCAAGCAGACTACTGAGGAACTTGCCCAAGGACAACGTATTGACGCTGCCCAGAGCGGAAAAGCAGCCGAATGGGGCTTTTTCGAGTGCGAAAGGGGCTGCAAATCATTGTAAACGGGGACCGCGTTGAGGTACAGCACCGATTCTTTCCGGTCCCTGGGGCGTAAACGTGAGGGTACGGACCGTGCCCTTCGTTCCCAGCGCGCCCTGGGGAGTGCCGTTGAACTTGACGTCCACACCCGCGGCGTTCCCGACGGTAAGCATGATCTCCTTGGCCGCGGTTGTAGCTTGCTCCTCACCGGCGGTCAAGACGCGTTCAGTCACGGTTCGTCCGTCAGCCTTGATGGAAACCCATGATTGCTCTCGGGCTTTGATGACCACGGTAAACCGATCGTGACTGACCGAGGACGGACTGGCGACTTCGGTCACGGCAGGAGAACCAGATGCGGCTTGGGGGCTGTCGGAGGCAGTGGCTGGCTCTGAAGGTGGAGCGGTTTGCGATGGCTGTGCCAGAGCTGGCGACGGCGGCGCAGGAGCCTCGGAACTGGCTGGGACCCTGGCCTGGTGCGTTGGCCGATACTTGAACCAGTAGGTCCATCCCGCAGCAACGCAGCCGAGTATGAGCAGCGCAAGCAGCACCGGCATCACCGAGCGCCGGGGATTCATTACGGGATCGGGACGAACGTGAACATCGAGTGGGAATTTTTCTTCCGGCAGGGGCTCTTGTTGGTCGGCGGCAATGTAGTCGGCTATGGCCTGTTCTTCGTCTATGCCCAGATAACGGGCATAGGCCCTGACAAAGCCTCTATTAAAGATACCGCCGGGAAGGGAGTCAAAATTCTCCTGCTCGAGCGCCTCGAGATGACGCTTGGAAATCTTGGTCGACAAAGCGATTTCCTCAAGGGACACCCCTCGCATCTCTCGCTCGCGCCGCATACGCTCGCCAAACACGCCCATGTTGAAACTCGGTGAGGGGCTCATCATAGGAAACGCTGCCAGCAGTGTCAAATTAAAAACGAACAGCGCCCTTTAGCGGTTAGCCGGTGGTTCCGGGACTTAGGTACTATTACTCTTGAGTCACCTGCCAGAGCAATGTGGGTTGCTGATTGGAAAACAGGCAGCATATAATACGCAAAAGTTTCCCCGCTCTTTCCCTTTGGCTATAAGGAACTTACGGGCACAATGACAGACGCGGCAGTACCGGAACGCAGGACCAAGCGACAACTCCAGGAAGTCGCCATCTTTAATGATGTCGCCAAGACCCTGACGTCGTCGCTGAACCTCGACTCCATCCTGCAGACCATCATGGACAAAATGGCGGAATTCTTCCGTCCGGACACCTGGTCCCTGCTCATGGTGGACGAACAGAAAGATGAACTCTACTTCGCGATTGCCGTGGGCGATGCAGCCGATACGCTAAAGACAGTGCGTCTGAAAGTCGGCGAAGGTATTGCCGGATGGGTCGCGCGCCATGGAGAGTCGTTGATTGTTCCCGACGTTTACAACGATCCTCGCTTCGCCAAACGCATTGACGAGATGACGAAGTGGAAGACTCGCTCCATCATCTGCGTGCCGCTGCAATCCAAACACCGAGTTCTGGGCGTGATCCAGCTCATTAATTGCGCGATGGAAAGTTTTGGCGAACAGGAAATGTTCTTCCTGCATGCGCTATGCGACTACGCCGCGATCGCCATTGATAACGCGCGTGCCGTCGAGAAGATCCAGGAACTGACCATCACGGACGACTGCACCGGCCTTTACAATGCACGCCATCTCTATAAGACACTGGAGTCGGAAGTCTATCGTTCCGCACGTTTCGGCTACGAATTCAGCGTCATCTTTCTCGATCTCGACCATTTCAAACGCGTCAACGATACCTATGGCCATTTGATCGGGAGCAAGCTGCTCCAGGAGATCGGCTTCAAGATCAAGTCACAACTCCGTCTGATCGACTACGCCTTCCGCTATGGCGGCGACGAATTCGTGATCCTGCTGCCGCAGACCGACAAGAATGCAGCCCTGGTCGTGGCCCGCCGTCTGCAGGAGATGATGCGCAAGACCCAGTTCATTACCGAAGAGGGCCTGAACCTCAACGTGCGTTGCAGCATGGGAGTGGCGACTTATCCTGAGGACGCCAAGAGTTCGCACGAGATTATCCGCCAGGCCGACGAGATGATGTACATGGTGAAAAACGCCAGCCGCGATAACATCGCCGTGGCCCAGCAAGGAGTGCTGCGGTAAGGAAAGCAATCGGCAGTCAGCACTCAGCCCCTTTCTGCAATCTCAAGCCAAGCGAGAGATCCATATAGTTACGAGATTCTTCAGGTTGCACTTTGTTGCCCAGAGTTTGTGGTGGCGGTATGTATCCCTCACCGGCAAGCCACGCGGGTTCGGAATTTCAGAAAAGCATCACAGCGACTGAATGCTGAGTGCTGATTACTGAATACTTATTTCGGCCTCTTCTCCAACGCCGGTGGCGCCGTGTTCTGCGGAACAGGCTGCCGCGCGGTCCATGGATTCGGGTTGGCAGGAGCGTCGGGATCGAAGCCAAAGTCCCAGACAAAGAGGTTGACCTGCTTCTGGTCCAGCATCTCGACCACCGCGTATTCGCCGGGAGCAAGCGGCTCGGTGGGAGTAAGTTTGCTCCAATCGCCCAGCTGAGTGCTGGTTGCGGCGACCCAACTGGCCTTTTGCGTGATGTGTCCCGTGAAACCGACATTCAAGTTGCCGACAACGCGAACATTTTTTTTTCGCTCCATGCGAACAATTCGATAGCGCTCGGCGGGAGGAGCTTCGCTCTTAGGTTGGTTTTTCGCCACGATGGCCTGTGCCACATCGTCGGTGGTCGCAACGTTCACGTAAATCGCCGGTTGCGCGACATGCGTTTGCACAGGGGAGCGCGGACCTTTTAATTCGATCGTCTGCTTGGACGAAAGCGCCAGCGGGTTGATGGCCGCGCGCAAAATGTTCTTGCCGGTCTGGCGATTGAGTTCGCCGCCGTTCTGCGCCAGTTCCACAAGTTGCGGCTCGGCATGGAAGTCATCAAGCACGAAAACGCCACCGCCATCGGGCAATCGCAGGCCAGGTGCAACCAGCGGAGAGCGCACGTTATCAGCTTCGCGATCGGCCTCGTCCATCCGCACGAGTTGGCCGGCTTCGGTTGCGCGCTGCGTCAGGCGATCACGGTTGTATTTCTCCGTGGCCGGCCAGTCAACCAGATCGTTCGGAAGCTCTTCCCATGTGTAACGGTCCGCGCTGTAATAGCGCACGCGGTCGCCCTTGACCTCCCATTTGGTGACGGACTGGAAGGAACCGTCCTTGAGCACCAGGCGCTGCGGGTTCTGCTGCGACCATGCCATAAGGCCAAGCAGCATCGCCGCCAGGCCCAGGAGGCTGATCATTCGAAAATAGCGGATCATAATTTAAGAGAATACCTGTTGTTAGATGCCGGAAGCGAAAAAACCAGCTACAAAGAGTTGCTGCTGCGCGCACTTTTTTTGTATCTTGCCGTTTCCGCCGATTCCTCTGGAGAGATGCCGTATATGAAGTTCGCTGGTTCCATTGTGCTTTTATTTCTATGTGTATCGCTGATGCCGCTGCATTCGGACGCACAAGGCAAAGATCAGCCCGAAGTTCAGTCGACGAGCCAGAGCATTCCAGCGCCTACCACCGCCTATACTCTTCCGCCTGACAAACTGGCAAAGTCAAAGGCGCTGTATGAGCTGCGGGGAAAGCTGCTGATCATCGACACGGTCTATTCGATCATCCTCCTGCTGGCGCTGCTCTATCTTGGAATCGCCGCCAAGTACCGCGATTGGGCGGAGAGCGTGTCAAAGTATCGTTTCGTCCAGGCCGTGATCTTTGTTCCCTTGCTTCTGCTGACGATCACTGCTCTTTCTTTGCCGCTGGACGCCTACCAGCACAGCATCAGCCTGCGATATGGATTGTCTGTCCAGAGCTGGGGCTCGTGGTTTGCCGACCTGGTCAAAGGCCAGGGCGTCACTCTGGTTTTTGCGATTCCAATTCTCTGGATTCTGACTATTCTGATTCGCAAGAGTCCCCGCCGCTGGTGGTTTTACTCCTGGATCGTGGTGTCAATACTCTTCGTGTTCGGCATTTTCATCACCCCTGTCTTGATCGATCCGCTGTTCAACAAGTTCGAACCGCTGGAGAAGACGAATCCGCAACTGGTCACCGACATTGAAAAGGTGACTGAGCGTGGCGGGCTCAAGATTCCACGCGACCGCATGTTCCTGATGAAGGCCAGCGAAAAGGTCACCACGCTGAATGCCTATGTCACCGGTTTCGGTTCCAGCAAGCGCGTTGTCGTATGGGACAACACCATCCAGAAGGCCAACACACCGGAAACCCTGTTTGTGTTTGGCCACGAGATGGGACATTACGTCCTGAACCACATCGTGATCGGAATGACCGCGACAGTCATGGGCCTGCTGCTTGGTTTCTACCTGCTCTTCGTGATTTCACGATGGACATTTTCCCGTTTCCAGCAGCGCTGGCACATGCGCGACCTCAGCGACTGGGCCGCTCTGCCCATGCTGTTCCTGATCTTCTCGATTCTGAGCACGATCTCGCAACCCATCGGCAGCACTGTCAGCCGCCAGCTTGAGCACAACGCTGACGTCTATGGCCTTGAAGTGACGCATGGGATCAATGCCAATTCCCAGGAAGCCGGCGCGCATTCTTTTCAGACGCTGGGCGAGCTTTCACTCTCGTATCCCTATCCCAGCAAGTTCGTGGTTTTTTGGTTCTATGATCATCCACCCATTTCAGACCGCGTACGCTTCGCTCATGAGTACGATCCGTGGAGCAAAGGCGAGCAGCCGAAGTATGTGAGGTGAGAACGTAGCCGCGAATGCACGCTGGACATTCACGGCCACTTTGCTTACTTGCTCTTGTAGTTGAAACTGACTTTGGTTTCCTCGTCGACCACCAGCGCCCGGGCGAAGCGGTATGACGTTCCCGCACGCGGAACGTCCACACGCACCGGCAGCACGCCGGCAACCCGCCTTTGCAGATTGAAGACGTTGGCAGATGCCTGGTTCTGCTGCATCGTCTCTTGCTTTTTCTCGTCGCGCTTACGGGCGTGCCTGTCATATCCCGCTCCCTGCGCTTCGTTGGTAGAAAAAGTGCGCGAGACCTGCGACGAAGTGTTGTCGACCAGTGGGGCTTCTGCCGTAACCTCTACGGTGCTCATGGCCTCGCCAACATTCAGGCGCAAATCGATGCCAGCGCCGCGGCCGACATCGACTGCGGCTCTTGCGACCGCGGTCTTAAAGCCGATTGCTGTGGCTTCAACTTTCACGCGGCCCGCAGGCATGCCTGATACTGCCCATCGCCCCTCGGAGTCTGTAGTTGTTGTTTGCGTAGCGCCATTACTGCTGGTGACTTTCACTTGTGCGCCGGAAATTACGGCTCCCTGCGGATCTGTGAGGGTGCCGCCTATTTGTCCCCGAAGCAGCCCGTAAGAATTGTTGGTCCCGCTTTTTGTTATCATGTCAGTGGCTACGCCCGGAACAAACAGCGCCAGGTTGTCCAGACTTTCGTTTTCCTTGATGTTAGTGAAAGGCTGTGTGAGATTGGCCAGTGTGCCCACTACCCGGTCTCCGCTGGTATCCACGATTGGAATCGGCAGCAAGTTGATGGCGATCGTGTCTCCGCTGAAGTCTTTTACCTTGTACTGATCTGGCAGGAAGACTTCCCACTGCAAGACGTTGATGGGAATGTCCATGCTGGGAAGAGAGAGCTCCGAGCCGCCTTTTTTTGCAAACGGCGTTCCCGAGTGCATGAACACGAACGACACCTCATACGCCCCAGTCGGGCGGAAACCCGCGCGCAACAGAGGCACTCGAGTGCCGTCGATACCCAGTACCGGCTTGACCTTTTCGCCGGCCACTTCAGCGGAGAGAATGTTGGCTCCGACGGGTAAATTTACTTTCAGAAACGGCTGCGCGTGGTTTTTTACGATCAGTTTGATTTCCGTCAGCGACCGGCCTTCCGACGTGACCAGAGTAGTCACCACGGCATACTCGGCCGCAGCAGCCAGCACCGTGCTCTCGGGAAAGCGTGTCCACGCCAGCGCCAGAGCCGGCGTTTCATTTGGCTGCCGGTGATAACGGAACGCGGCTTGCAGAGGAAAGCGAGAGAGAGAACGCAAATACGGATTGACCTCTTTCAGGTCCATGCGCTTTAGGCTTCCTGCTTCGGTCGCGGTCAGTTCCATGGCGCCCGCGCCTTCTACCAGAAGCTCTCCGGTCTCGCGTTGCGTGTCCTTGAAGCTGAGAAAGGGAGTCTCCGCTTTGGTATCGCTGAGCGGCCGCTCCATGGAAATGAGGAACTGGTAGCTTTTTGCTTTGCCGTTGTTGAGTTTCAACAACAAAACGCCGGATTGGATCTCGCTCGATTCCACGGCCGCGCCGGTGGCGCCGGTGATCTGATATCCCGCGGGGACCTCGATGGCAAATTGCGCCGGCTCGCCTTGCACCACGGTAATGTCCGCCAGCGCAGCGATGCGCATGTCAGATTCGCTTACCGTGACAAGAGTTTTTATGTCCGACAAAAACCGGACTTCACGGGGAGCCACCGGAGTAGTCACAGCGCCGGTGGCCCACCAGATGTCCGCCGGCTGTCCCGGCGCGAGCGCTGCTTCTATTCTGGTTTGCCCGTTCTCTGATGTCCGGCTTGTGATTAGCCCGGAACTGATTCCCATGATGGAGTGGTCGCCCGGAATCGTCATGGAAAGTTTCACGCTACCGGCCGAGGGAACCGGCAACGTGAAAGACGCGCGGCCGGCTTCGATCTGAAGAGGCAATCCCGTCTCCAGAGTCAGAGCAAAATCAGACTGTCCAGGCAGAATAGCGACGGCATTTGTCCCTTCCTGTTCCAGAGGCACGTCCCTGCCGTCCTGGTGTGCGTTGAGAATTGTCATGCCGCTGGTGAGCGGGACTTTGGTGGCGTTGCGGCTGAATACCTCTCCTTCCAACAGCACGCTCCCCATTACCGACGCATTCCCCACTTGCAGCTTGAGTTCCGCGCGCTTGAGCGCGTAAGGAAGCGGTGGCATCTCCCTCAGCTTGGCTTGTTTCCTGGCCAGGTCGACCAGGCGGTCATACTCGGCCAACGTCAAAGTGACGTTTCTGGAAGCAGGCAGCGGCAGCCCGCTTGTCTCTTCCCCGAACGCAACCGACACGCACAATAACAAAGCGAATAGTTTGTTTTTCATCGTCCACCTTCCTTCTTGTCACGCTGATAGGTCAGATCAATGCCCGGAGACTTGTTTTCTCCGGTCAGCTCCGAAACCAGGAAAATCGAAGGTCCAAACGCGGGAAATGTAACGCTGATAGGCAGGACGCGCGCGCCGATCCCTCCGACCGTATCTTTGTGGAATTTTTCTACCATCGCGACGACCTGTCCGGCGTTCCTGCCATACTCCGGAGTGCTCTGGGGCAGCTTTGCCACCGTGGTTTTGTCGTCCTCAGCCGTGACTCCCGTGGGGTTGAGAGCCAGGGACGCCGGTTCCTCGTATTGCTCTGTCCGGAATGCCCCAGGATCGGCGGAGACCTTGAACAGTGGCGGATAGTAAAGCAGCAACCCCGTACGCGAGATGGGAAGATCGAGCGCCGGCAGCGTCAGTCTCGCTTTTCCGTGGTCGGTCCAGACGGTGTCGCGGCTCAGGTAAATGATCTCGACAGGAAACACCGGCACTTCCTCTCCGGCCCTGGATTTCTCCAAAGGCAGAAGCAGGCTGCCATCCGGGGCCTGACCGGGACGCACCGGAGCTCCGCCAAGAGTCGCGCTCCATATGGCCGCTCCCGCGGGAAGCTGGATTTTGAGGAAATTTCTCTGATTATTGCGTACGGCGTAGCGCGCGCGAATGAGCAGCTTGCCTTCCTTGCTCATCAGCACCTGGTAGCGCGCTTCTTCGACCAGGGCCATCAAGACGGCCTGCTGGGTGTAGCGGGCCACGTCCACGTTCAGCGACCTTATGACTTTGGCGTCACCGGAACGGAAACGAAAGGCCGCCAGCGAGGGCGACTGCCGGCTTGCGACCATTTCGCCCAGGTCGGTTGCGTCCACTTCTTCCAGACCTTGCTGTTTGGCTTGTTTTATTTCGCCCGCGCCCAACACTTCCACGGCGACTCCGCCGGTTTCACGTTCCGCATCGGCCAGCCGCAGCACCGGAATGTCAATCTTGCCGTCGCGTGGCGTGCGGGTTTCGCCGACGATGATAAAGCCAGCACTCTGCTCGACCGGCTCGAGGAAAGTCACGGTCAGTTCGCCGGATTTGACTTCCCAATCGGCCACCATAGCGCCGGAAACCTGGTTCACGGTGACCTGGCTGGGAAGTTGCACCTTGGCTTCACGCGCCGCGCCCTGGACAATGTCGAGCTTGACTTCTGCGTAGACTGAGGTTGCGTCTTCGCCCAGGCCAATTAGTTGCGTCAGCGATCCGCGCATGCGTAGCGGCAGGGTTGAATGATGGTCGTCCAATTTCCGCCGCCATGTGAAGGTGAGCGGCTCGTTGCCGCGAGCATAGACCAGCCATGTGCTTTCTCCGCCCGCCTCGGATTCCTTAGCCAGGAGACCGCCATTGAGTTTTACGTCAACACCCTGGCGGGGAAGCTGCACCGAGGCCCGCGTAACGCCCGACGAACTTGAGGGCAGCGAGATGCTTTCGTCTCCCGCAACCGATGCAACCGGCAGGGCAATATCGAGCAGCAGAACGGCGCGCCCGGGGTGCGACAGCACCGCGGAGAGGTGGCCGCCGCTCTTGCCCGCGCCTCCGGCTATCAGAGATACCAGCTTGCCGTTGAGACGCGCTTCGCGTACCAGCAGACCCGACGGAATCGGAACGCGGACCCACCCATCTTTCAAAACGTCCACAGTGAGACTCGCTCGCCCTGTCGCCAGTCTTCCGGCGACCCGCAGATCGTAATCCACGCGCGTCAGCGTGGCTTCCACTGGCGGCGGATCGGGATCGCGCTCCGGCGGATACGCTCTGGAGCGCAGCGCCTGATATTCATCGATGGGGATCACCACCCATCCGGGCGAGGAAGAATGCGAAGTATCCTGCGCGAAGCTTGCCGTCGGGCACAGAAAAAAAGCCGTCAGCAACCATGCAAAGAGAAACCTCAGCGCATGGACCTGCCGCGGAAAATGGGTGCGGTGTGACGTTCTCATGGGAACAGTCCTCGTTTCTTTGAACATTGAGTTTGTAATTTCAGCCTGTGGGGATGGACGGCTGCCCGGTAAGGACACGACCGCCCGCTCACTTCCACCCAGGAGCTGTCATTGCCAACTCGGGGGCTTCAAACCCACTGGCGATCGCTGTTGTAAGAACGTGAATGTGGATTTTCTTGCGCGGTATTTTGGAGAGGGACAGAATGCGGCGTACAAGCCCGCACTACTATTTATCTGGACTTCGCGAGTTTGTCGAGCAGTTCAGAGTCCGTGCAGATTTGTATTCCCAACATCGATGATCTCGTTTGCTTGGTCGGCCGAGACCGGCTGCGTTGGACATCTATCTGGCAAAGTACGCATTCAATTGTTCGAGAATCTCCCGGCGTCGCGTAGGCGATATTCCACTCGACGTCTGCAGGACCCTCACACTGACGTCTTCCTGGTCGGAGATCGCACGGCCTGCCAGTCTCTCAAGTGCTACTCGTTCTTCCGGAGATAGATCTTTGCCCTTGTGAATCATAAGCAGCTTCTATTATGACGGAACCCACGACGCCATGGAAGCATATTGATATCATGCGACTTCGGCGATCAATTCAATCTCAACGCACGCTCCGAACGGGATCTGCGCCACTCCAAAGGCGCTCCGGGCATGCTTGCCATTCTCGCCAAAGACTTGGACGAAGAGTTCTGAAGCGCCATTCGCGACCAGGTGTTGTTCCGTGAATTAAGGCGTGCTGTTCACCAGGACCAGCAGCTTCACGATGCGCGCGATCTTGTTGAGGTCCCCCAGCGCGGCATGAAGCGTGGCCAGCAAGTCAATCGCAATCCCGCGCGCCGCCTCCTTACCTTGTTCGGTGGTGATATTGGCGCCGAGCTGTCCGACCCACGGTTTGCCATTGAGTTTGGCGATATGCCCGGAAACAAAAAGCAGATTGCCGGTGCGTACTGTCGGCACAAAGGCCGCCACCGGCGCAACTGGCGTGGGAAGAGTGATATGAAGAGCGCTTAATTTTTCGTAAACCGACATTGCTTCTCCTAAGCCTTGGCCCGGCTGAAATTCACCGCAGTTGTATTGCCGCCGCAGAGAACCACTCCAACGCGCTCGCCAGGCCGCGGCACGTAGAGCTTTGACACCAGCGGTGCGAATGCCGCTGCGCCTCCGGGCTCCGCGGTCACGCGCAACGTGGACCAGAGCGACTCCTGGGCCTGCTGGATTGAGTCGTCGGGAATGACCACGACTCTATCCACATACTTCTGTGCTAATGGGAACATCAATTCACCGACTCGCTGCGGCGCCAGCGAATCACGGGCGATTCCTCCGGCCGGGCTGTCCACGGGCTTACCCGCTTTCAATGCATACGCCAGAGTTGGCGCGGTCTCCGGTTCAACGCCGATAAGCTTCATCTTTCCACTCGCAATATGCGGGGCATACCATGCAGCCACTCCGCCGATAAGTCCCCCGCCGCCGACGGCGATGAACAACGTGTCCAGGTCCGGCGCCTGTTGTTCGAACTCAAGTCCAAGCGTCCCCTGGCCCAGCAGCGTCTCGACCTGATCGTAAGCATGTACGCGCAACGCGCCAGACTCCTCGGCCCAGTGCTCGCTGGCGGCCAGCGCGTCGGCGTAAAGATCTCCGGTCACGACCAGGTCAGCGCCGCAGGCGCGGATCTTCGCAATCTTCTCCGGTGACGAGACTGTAGGAACAAAGATCTTGGCTGGCTTTCCCAACTTCATAGCGGCATAAGCCACGGCCAGGCCGTGATTGCCGCCGGAAGCCGCCACCACGCCGGCTTTTGGGACCGTCCGGGTCAGCAGATTCGTGAAAGCGCCGCGCGCTTTGAATGATCCGGCATGTTGGCACAGCTCCAGCTTGAAGGTGAGCGGAACGGAGGCAAGCCCAAAGTCGGCGCCGTCGGCCTCGATGACCGGTGTGCGCCGTATGTAAGGACGAATGATCTTCTCGATTGCCTGTATGCGGGAGGGATTGATTTCCGGATGAATGGGTTCCATGATCTTGCCTCTTAGGAGTATGATTATACTTAGTCAGTTGGCTAATTGTCTATATGACTCCGGAAGCGATATTACGCGCACTTGCCAACAACCGGCGGCTGCAGATACTGGAGTGGCTCAAACACCCTACACGACACTTCCCCGCGCAGGTGGACGGAGACCTTGTGAAAGATGGCGTGTGCGCCGTCTTCATCGCCAGAAAACTGCGGGTGACCCAGCCCACGGCCAGCGAGCATCTGCGCATTCTTTCGCAAGCCGGGCTAATTCGCGGCAAGCGGATCAAGAAGTGGACTTTCTTCAAGCGCAACGAGATGGAGATCGCAAAGATGAAGCGGCTCATTTCGGCAAGAATTTGAGTAGACGGCAATCATTGGTCGTCGGTTACCGAGACAGGCCTTTACCGCAGGGTATGCAGAGCGCGCGGAGAGTTTGAATTATTTCTCTCTCTGCGCCCTCTGCTTACTCTGCGGTAAATCTCCTGACCACCGCCAAAATTCCAGTTTGCTCTTTTCCGGTTTCGTCCTATAATTGATCGTGCACCCCAATAGGTTCCACGGCCACTGGCGCAAGCCACTTTCGAGCCGGGGAGCCGAACCCCCAAAAATCACCCAGAGCACAATTCAGAAAAAAGAGGCGAGGAGATCATGGCAGCGAAATATATTTTCGTGACCGGCGGAGTTGTGTCTTCTTTAGGCAAGGGCCTGGCGGCGGCCTCGATCGGCTGTCTGCTGGAGAGCCGCGGACTCAAGGTCAACCTGATGAAGTTCGACCCCTATCTCAATGTTGACCCAGGCACCATGTCGCCGTTTCAGCACGGCGAGGTCTTTGTGACCGACGACGGCGCGGAAACCGATCTCGATCTCGGCCACTACGAGCGCTTCACCCACGCCAGGCTCTCGCGCGACAACAACTGGACTACCGGACGAATCTACGAGCAAATCATCACCAAAGAGCGCCGTGGTGATTACCTGGGCAAGACGGTGCAGGTCATTCCGCACGTGACCAACGAAATCAAAGCGGCCATGAAGAAGGTGGCCCAGGATGTGGACGTCGTGATCGTGGAGATCGGCGGCACCGTGGGCGACATTGAGTCTCTTCCTTTTCTTGAAGCCATCCGCCAGATGCGCCAGGAACTGGGCCGCGACAATACGGTTTTTATCCACGTAACGCTGGTGCCGTGGATCGGCGCCGCCGGCGAACTCAAGACCAAGCCCACGCAGCACTCGGTAAAAGAACTGCTGAGCATTGGAATCCAGCCGGATATCCTTCTCTGCCGCACGGACCGTTTCCTCTCCCGCGAACTCAAGGGTAAGATCGCGCTCTTCTGCAATGTGGAAGACGAAGCCGTGATCACTGCGAAAGACGTGGCTTCCATTTACGAGGTCCCGCTGGTGTTTGCGCGGGAAGGCGTGGACACTCTCATTCTTAAATATCTGCGCATGGACGCCAAAGACCCCGAACTGAACCGTTGGGAAGAGCTGGTCCATAACATTTACAACCCCAAGGACGAAGTGCACATTGGGATCGTCGGCAAGTACGTGGAATATGAGGACTCGTACAAGTCGCTGAAAGAAGCGCTGGTCCATGCGGCCACGGCAAACAACCTCAAGCTGGAAGTCACGTGGGTGGAAGCCGAGGGACTGGAGGGAAAAGAAGGCCATGAGCTGGAGCAGGAAATCCAACTCGGCGGCTTTGACGGAATCCTGGTGCCCGGCGGCTTTGGCAAGCGCGGGATCGAAGGCATGTTGATTGCGATCCGCTATGCGCGCGAAAAGAAGGTCCCGTATTTCGGCATCTGTCTGGGAATGCAGACCGCGTGCATTGAATACGCGCGCAACGTCTGTGGCCTGGCAGAGGCCGACTCCAGCGAATTCAATCCCGCCACTCCGCACCGAATCATTTACAAGCTGCGCGAGCTGCGCGGCATCGACGAGCTGGGCGGTACCATGCGTTTGGGCGCGTGGACCTGCAAGCTCGAGCAGAACAGCCAGGCGATCAAGTCGTACGGAAAAACCGAAATCAGCGAACGGCACCGCCATCGCTACGAGTTCAACCGCGAGTATGAAGCTGTCTTGACCGGTGGTGGACTGCGCATTACCGGCGCCACGCCGGACGGGACATACGTGGAAATCGTCGAGATTCCCGACCATCCTTATTTCCTGGGCTGCCAGTTCCATCCCGAATTCAAGTCGAAGCCGCTGGAGCCGCACCCGCTGTTCACCAGTTTTGTGAAGGCATCGTATGCGAATCGGCTAAGTCGCAAAGAAAGCCGAGTGCATGAGGAGATGGAGATGTTCCGCAGGCCGGAGAAGATTGCGCAACGGTAAAGCGACGGCGCGGTGAAGGATCCTGCCTAGTCTCTGCCTCTGGCGACGATCAGCGTGATGTCGTCGTGTTGCTCGTACGGACTGAACTTCCGCGCTTCGCCGACGATCGCAGGCAGCAAGTCCGCAACGGGTAATTCGCGATGCTTCTCTAATGCCTCGATCAAGCGCTGTTCTCCGAATTCCTCGCCTTTGTCGTTGAACGATTCCGTGATGCCGTCTGTATAAAGCGCGAGTGTGTCTCCGGAAGCAATCCCGCATTCGGCGATCGAGCAATCCCAATCTTTAAAGAGTCCCACGACCGTACAGGTGGAGTCGAGCCGCTCCACAGTACGATCTCGGCGTAATACAAGGGCTGCAAGGTGCCCGCAATTGGCATACCGCAAACATCTGCTCCGGTCGTCATAGTCCCCGAAGAACAAGCTGGCGTAGACATTGTCGGCGGTGTTTTCGTAAAACAGCTCGTTGACCGAACGCAGAAAGACCGTCATCTGGTTCGAAGCGATACTATGCTGGGTGCGCAGGTTCGCCTGCAGATTGGCCATCAGGAGAGCTGCGGCGATTCCCTTTCCTGAGATGTCGCTTAGCACCAGCCCGAGCCGGTCGTGTCCCAGGCTGAGGAAGTCATAGTAATCGCCGCCCACCTGCCGGGCCTGCATGCAGACGCCCGCGTATTCGAGCGTTCTGAGCAGCGGCAGCGTCTGCGGGAAGAGTCTGGCCTGGACCTGTTTCGCTATTTCCAGCTCATGCGCTGCGCGACGTTCGGCCTCCAGCTTTTCCACGTGCGCACGACGTTGCATCTCAATGGCGCGGCTGATTTCGTCAATACTCACGAGGGCAAAGGAATTGTGGTCAGGATCTTCAAAGCGGGTAAAGACTCCGCCCCAGATGGGTTGCTGATCTCCGAACAGCGATTGGGTCTCCAAAAGCCGGGCCGGCGCCTGCTGTCGATACTTGATGCGTCTCAGCCGAGGGGAGTGGCGAAAGCGCACCCCGCGTCGTCTCCACTCGCTGTACTTGGCCGCCACGTCTTCCGTGACAAAAACAATCTGTGTGGGCCGGCCGATGAGCTTGTATTCTTCCGAGTCGGCATCCGGAGCCATCAGGTTAAGCACGGCGTTGCCATCCGGAGGCGCCACACCCACCCTGCGCCGGCCGGATTGAAGGATGACGTCGGAAACCACCCTGAACCCGAGATGATTCACGTAAAACTCCAGGCTCTGCTCCACGTCGCGAACAAACACGTCAACCGACTGAAGGCTAAGGTGAAGGTCTTGTCGCCCCGGGGGAGGCGTGGAAGGCTCCGTGCCTGGTGAAGAATTCATCGGCGCGATTATAAGTCCGAACGCCGTCCGCAGGTTGGAACGTATCAGGAGCACGTTCCCGCGAATGCCATGGGCGTGAAGCGTCTCTTGGATTTCTCTGACAAAGCACCTATCATCACGGTGGTGTCAGCACTGCACAAATTCGATATCGGCGGAGTGGATGTCGGCTCCGGCCTGTTTCTGATTGCCGGCCCGTGCGTGATTGAAAGCGAAGCCCACGCGCTCAAGATGGCGGAAGCCATCAGTGCTGTCGCCGGCAAGCTGAAGTTGCCTTACATCTTCAAAGCTTCTTACGACAAGGCCAACCGCACATCGCTGTCGAGCTTTCGCGGTCCGGGAGTACAGGAAGGTCTGCGTATCCTGAAGAAGATCAAAGCCGCCACTGGATTGCCGGTGCTGACTGATGTCCACCAGGCAGTCGACGTTCGCGCTGTGGCCGAGGCTGTGGACGTCGTGCAGATCCCGGCCTTTCTCTGCCGCCAGACCGATCTCCTGGTCGCTGCGGCGAAGCACGCCAAGGCCATCAACATCAAGAAAGGTCAGTTCGTCTCTCCCTGGGACATGCGGCACGCCGTGGACAAGGTCCGCGAATCCGGAAATAACAACATCTTCTTGACCGAGCGCGGCAGCTCTTTTGGATACAACAATCTCGTGGTCGACATGCGTTCGCTCGCTATCATGCGCGAGTTTGCCCCGGTGGTGTTTGACGCCACGCACTCCGTGCAGCTTCCCTCCGCAGGCGCGGACGGCAAAGCGGTCTCTGGCGGACAGCCTGAGTTCATCCCGCTGCTTTCGCGGGCGGCTGTAGCGGCGGGAGTGGATGGAATCTTCATGGAAGTGCACGACAATCCCGCGCAGGCGAAATCAGACGGAGCCAATGCACTGCCTCTGGAGCGCCTGGAGCCGCTTCTGGCGGAACTGCTGGCTGTACGGAAAGCCGTAAGCGCTTCGACTCGCACCTGAGCCGCTCTGGTTTGCCCACAACTCGTCCTCAGTCCCCGGGCATCTCATGCTTCCGGAGGAGACTCATGGCACTAATCAACCAGGCGACCAACATTCTGAGCGAACGTCTACCCAAGGTCATCACGCCGCGAGCGCACGCGTGGATCGACTACGCCACAGCAGCAACATTTTTTCTGGTCGGCGCACTCTCGTGGAAAAACAACCGGCGTGCGGCCTGGGCCGCATTGGCTTGCGGCGCTGCCGAAGTCACCAACGTGTTGATCACCGACTTTCCCGGCGGCGTGAAACCGTTGATCAGCTTTGAAACCCACGGCAAAGTGGACGCCACATTGGCCGGGGCGGTATCCAGTCTGCCCAACGCGCTAGGGTTTGCTCACGCACCGGAAGCCCACTACTTCCGCGCGCAAGGACTTGCTATAGCGGCGGTTACCGCGCTGACCGACTTCAAAAGTGAAACCGGCAACCGTTCAGAATATGACGCAGCGTAAGGAAAGTTTTTGATCAGTGGGCGCTTCCTGATCGCAGGAAGCGCCTTTCCTGTTCCGGCCAGCGATTTCCTTTCGCGAATCTTACGTGCCCCTGTAGCATCTAATCGGACATGAACACGCTCAAGACTGCGTTTCTGCTGACACTGATGACGCTCCTGGCGATCGGAGTAGGCGAGCTTTTGGGCGGACGAAGCGGCATGGTGTATGCCTTCATCTTTGCCGTCGTGATGAATTTTGGTTCGTATTTTTTCTCGGACAAGATTGCCCTGTCGATGAATGGGGCTGTCCCAGTGACCCGTGAACAGCTCCCGCGCGTCTATGACGTAGTCGAGCGACTGACGCAAAAGACCGGGCTGCCCATGCCCAAGATCTACGTGATCCCAACGGATTCTCCGAACGCCTTCGCTACGGGACGCAATCCGCAGCACGCAGCAGTCGCCGTGACTCAGGGAATTCTGAATATCCTGGACGACGAAGAGCTCGAAGGTGTGTTGGCCCATGAGCTCGGCCACGTTCGCAATCGCGACATCTTGATTTCATCCGTAGCCGCGACTCTTGCCGGGGCTATTACGATGTTGGCGCGTCTGGAGTTCTGGTTCGGCGGCCGTGACGACAATCGCGGCGGCGGACTGCTCACTCTGATCCTTGCGCCGCTTGCGGCCATGCTGATCCAGCTGGCCGTCTCGCGGGCCCGCGAGTATGAAGCTGACGCCACCGGCGCGCACATCACTCATAATCCTTATGCGCTCGCGCGCGCGCTGAAGAAACTCGATGCCTACTCCAAGCGCATTCCCATGGTAGCGCCAGCAAGTACGGCACACCTGTTCATCGTGCAACCTATGCTTGGCGCGACCATCGGGAACCTGTTCTCCACTCATCCTCCGATTTACAAGCGCATCGAGCGGCTGACTGGACAGCCTGCGGAATATCAGTAAGCGGTCGCTATTTCTCCACGATCACCAGCTGTCCGTTCTTGAGCTTCTCGCGGTTCTCGGGCTCTTGCAGTTTCTCCTGGAGTCTTGGGTTCAACAGCGAGATTGCGACCGGCAGATCGCCGATTTTCGCCTCGGTGAATTCAAACGTGGCGTATCCGTTGGCCGCTCCCAGTTTTCCCGAGATCGTCAAGTAGACGTCTTTGCCATAAAGATTCGTGGCGAACTGGCCTGTCACATGGTCATTCACGAATGAAACCTGGACAGTCTTGATTTCCGGCGCCGGCTCCGTTGCCGGAGCAGGTTGGCTTGACGCTACGGGTCTCGGCGCCGGCGGTGCTGCCTGCTCCGCCGCGGCGTTCTGCTGGATCGCGGCATTCACCTCATCTGAAGTAAAGCGTGCTTCTGATGCTTCGCCATGTTGGTGCGCGTTCTCAAGGTCCTGAATCTTGACTTGAAAGTCATCGGCTCTTTGCTTGATTACAGCGGCAGTCATGGGCTCAGCTACCGGGTCGGGCTTTTTTAGAAGAAGAAAGACGACTACGATGAGTACCGCTAAAACAACCCAGCGGGCGGTCTTCCAGATTGAACGTCGAGGCTTTGCGTCTTGCATGAAGCGCATTGTGCCACAGGCGCACGCACTTATTACCGCTTTCACTCGTTTGTCTGCTGATGCGTACAGTTACTTTAGACACTGGCCGCCGGCGCACTCCGAATACCGCCAAGCATGTAGTCATGCGAATATTGCAGCATGGGTCTTCAGCAATCATTCGGGCAGAGTAGTAAAATCCAGTATTCATGGTTTCCACTCAACTCAGGTCATCCATAAGCGATCGCGCCACCGCGATTGAAAACGCCCTGCGCTCCATCATTCGCGGCAACGACGATGTTGTTCGCCTGGCATTGGTCGCCGTGATGGCGCGGGGCCATCTTCTGATCGAGGGCGTTCCCGGCGTGGGAAAGACCACGCTGGCCCACGCTATGGCCCGGGCGCTCGACTGCGCGTTTCAGCGCCTTCAGTTCACCAGTGACATGCTTCCCTCTGACGTGCTGGGCATTTCCGTCTATTCCGCAGTTGAGCAGCAATTTGAATTCAAGGCAGGCCCGGTTTTCTCAAACGTCTTGCTGGCTGACGAGATCAACCGCACCACGCCCAAGACGCAATCCGCACTGCTGGAAGCCATGAATGAAGGCCAGGTCACAGTAGACGGACACTCGCATCCGCTGCCCCGCCCGTTTCTGGTGATTGCGACACAGAACCCGGTGGAACATCACGGCACGTATCCGCTGCCGGAATCGCAGCTCGACCGTTTCTTGCTGCGCGTGAGCATGGGATATCCGCAGGCCGGCAGCGAGCGTGAGATCCTGCGCTCGGAAGCGGGCGCCGCGCGCCTTGACCAGGTCAGGCCCGTGGCCACCGGAGCGGACGTGGTCGCGATGCAGGAAGAAGTTATGCAGGTCAAAGTGGACGAATCGCTGGTCGACTATGCGCTGGAAATTGTCCGCCGCACACGCGAGACCGATTCGCTCTCCCTCGGCGTGTCACCGCGCGGATCGCTGATGCTCTATCGCGCAGCGCAAGCCATGGCGTATCTCGATGGACGCATGTTCACCACGCCGGCCGACTTCAAGACACTCGTGGTCCCGGTCTTCGCGCACCGCGTGGTCGTCAACGCGCGGTATTCATCTACGCTGAAGAAGTCCGAGCAGGCGGAAACGATTCTGCGTGAGATTGCCCAGAGCGTCGCGGTGCCGGTATGAGTTGGCTGCGCACTCTGATGCTCCTCGCGTTGGTGGTTTGGGTCGGCGGAATTGTTTTCTTTGCTTTTGTCGAAGCCCCCACTGCTTTTCATGTACTGCCCAGCACGCAGCTCGCCGGCAACGTGGTCGGTCCCAGTCTCACGAAGTTGCACTGGATGGGAATCATCTCCGGGCTGGTCTTCCTGCTCAGTTCCGTCACCTACAACAATCTGAAACACGCTCAGACGAGGCTGCTCTCCGGCATTCATATTCTTGTTTTCCTCATGCTCGTTCTGACGTGCATTTCCCAGTTCGCCATCACGCCACGGATGCGAGAACTGCGTTCCGGACCGCTGAGTATGGATACCGTCGTCGCCCAGACCGAGTTTGACCGCCTGCACCACTGGTCAGAGCGCCTGGAAGGCGGTGTGCTCTTGTGCGGATTGCTGACGGTGATTTTGACGGGAAGGCGACTTAGTACTTAGTATTTAGTAGTTGTATTTGGCTGTTGCGGGAGATCCATAAACTTAATCGGGACCTCAAAATCCATCTCACGGTAGCGATCCCTCACTTCGTTTCGGGATAAACAAAAATGAAAACTGGAATCATCGGCCTGCCGCAGGTGGGCAAGACATCGCTGTTCAAAATCCTGACCAAGGCTGATATTTCCAGCCGGACGTACTCCAATCCCCGCGAGGCACATCTCGGCGTCGCCAAGGTGCCGGACGACCGTCTTGACCGTTTGGCCAAGGCTTACAACCCGAAAAAGCTGACGCACGCCGCCGTCGAGTATTCTGACGTCGCGGCCATCGGCCAGGAAGCGCTGAAGGAAACGGCGTTCGCCGCCAATCTCCGCACCGTTGACGCGCTGGCCCATGTGCTGCGCGCCTTTGACGATCCTTCCATCCCCCACGTGGGTGACATCAATCCACTGCGCGATGCCAAGACGGTGGACTTCGATCTGATCGTCAGCGATCTGGGACAGGTCGAGAAGCGCATGGAGCGCGTGGAAAAAGACATGAAGAAGATGAAGACCGCGGAACTGGAGCGCGAGTTCGACCTGCTCAAGCGAGCCAAAGCGCATCTGGAGAACGAACTGCCGCTGCGTGAAATGGAAATCTCCGACGACGACGAAAAACGCATTCGCGGCTTCATGTTTCTCAGTCAAAAACCCATGCTCTACGTGCTCAACATTAATGAGTCCACGAATCTGGGCGCCGATCTGGAACAGGCCGTCAGCAAGTACGGAATGACTGAAGTCGCCGCGCGCAAGAATGCGGGCGCGACGGCGATCTGCGGCAAAGTGGAAGCCGAGCTCGCCGACATGAATGACGCAGAGGTCCAGGAGTTTCTCTCCAGCTACGGACTCACGGAAAGCGGCCTGACGCGGCTGATCCGCAAAACGTATGAACTGCTCGGCGTGATTTCTTTCTTTACCATCGGCGAAGACGAGTGCCGCGCGTGGACCGTGCCCAAAAATTCGCGCGCCCAGGCTGCGGCTGGGGCCATCCACTCTGATCTGGAAAAGCATTTCATACGCGCGGAAACCATTCACTGGGACAAGCTGCTCGAAGCAGGCTCAGAGGCCAACGCGCGCTCGCAAGGCATTCTGCGGCTGGAAGGCAAAGACTACATTGTCCAGGATGGTGACGTCATGCATGTTCGCCACAGCGGCTGATTCCTGATATCCTCGCCCCTTACCCGATGAGCCCAATTGTCATCAGCGTGCTGCTCGGTCTGACCGCCGCGGCGGCTAACGGTTTTGGTGGCCTCGTGGTGGTCCAGAAAGAATGGGACCGCAACTACCTGCGCTATTTCATCGCGCTGGGCGCGGGTTTCATGCTGGGAACAGCTCTGCTTGAGATGGTGCCGGAGAGCGCGAATCTTGCCGGCAAGTATGCGCCGGTGTTGGTGCTCGCCGGATACCTGATGGTCCACCTCTTCGAGCACACCGTCAGCGGGCACTTTCATTTCGGCGAAGAGGTCCATGCGGAAGAGTTCGTCCACGCACACAAGGGTTACTCGGTGCTATTTGGGCTGGTCATCCACACCTTCTTTGACGGCGTTGCCATCGCTTCCGGCTTTCTGGTTTCCAATTGGCTGGGCTGGGTCATCTTCATTGCCGTGTTTCTGCACAAAATTCCCGAGGGCTTCACCGCGGCCTCGATCATGCTGGCCAGCGGCAGAACCAAACGTACGGCGTGGGCCGCGTCAGCCGTCTTGGGGTTGGCAACGCTGGCGGGGGTGCTGGCCATGGCCGCGTTCAGGACCTCGGTAAAGATTGGGCTACCGCTCTCCGCGGGCGTGACGCTCTACGTGGCGGCTTCTGACTTGGTGCCGGAAGTAAACCGTGAGCCGGGAATCAAAATGGCGGCGGTGGTATTTCTGGGAGTGGGCCTGCTGCTTTTGTTGCGGTATTTCTTTCAAGACGTTTAAAAAATTGGGTAATTGAGTAAGTTGGTAATTGGTTAATTGCCAAGCACTGGATTCCCGTTTTCCAAAATTACTCAATTACCAACTTACCCAATTACCCAATCTTTCACTTACCCAATTACCCAATCTTTCATTGAACTTCGGGTTTCGCTTTGTAGCCCTCGCGCGCGATGATCTGGTATTTCACGTCTTTGCCTTTTTCGTTTTTCAATTTTGCCGGCGTGCCGTCAGGATTCACCAGCTCCACCTTGATTTTTCTGAACGAACCATCCTGCGCGCGGTTCGTGGGATGGTAGGAGATGGTGTACTGGTTGCGGATCGTCTGCGCGATGTCAAGAAAAGCATCGCGAAACGACGCCTGAAACAGCGGCGCGTAGTACTTGCCGCCGGTCATTTTGGCAAACGTCTTCATCTGGTTGTCGGCCTGGAGATAAGTCGTGTTGCAACTGAAGTCCGTGATCGGGCACAGATAGCGCATGCCCCCATGACTTTCCAGATAATTGCGCAGCGCCTGCCCGGTGCTGACCGAGTAGATGGCGATGTCCTTGGATCCCTGGACTTTTTTCAGAATCTGATCGAGCGTCCTCTTACTGAAGGTGTCACGGCCGCTGGAGACGAGAATAATGTATTTGCGGCCTTCCACAGTTTCCAGACGGTCAATGGTGTCAAAAAGCGCGTCGAACAGGTTCGTTTCCGCCGACATCGCCATGCCTGGACGGATCCCCATGATACTTGCTTGGATGGCGCGCTTGTCCTGGGTGAAATCCTGCACAATGTGCGCCCGGATGTCATAGGTAATCAGACCAATCCAGTCTTCTTTTTTGAGCGTCTGGGCAAAGGTCCATGACGCCACCAGCGAGTCGTAGGAAAAGGCGTAGAAAAAATCGTTGTTGGCGAACTCCACCAGCATCACCGCCGTAATCGGCGCTTGCGTCTGATTGAAGCTGGAGATACTCTGGGGAACGCCATCCTCAAAAACGCGGAAGTTCTCCTGTTTCAACCCTGGGATGAACGTTCCGTCCTTGCTCAGCACTCCCACATCCACGGTCACCAGGTTGCTGGCGATGTGAAGGGTCGGAGTGTCAGGCATGCCCTCAATCTTCTTGGGTGGCTTGGGAATATCCTCGCGTTTGGGCTGCTCTTCCTTTTTCTTGGGGACGGCAATGGGGCCAATATCGCCCTGGGGCCCGCCGGCCTCCGGCGTCTGCTGGTTCTGTTTGTTCGGGTCCTGCGGTGCAGGCTGCTGTCCGGACTGCGGGTTTCCGGCCGGCTGGCTCTGGGCGAGAGAAACCGGCGCGGACAAGAGCAGCGCCGCCACGGCAAGTCCCAAGAGCAATTTGGACACCAAGCCTAAGGGGAAAGAACTAGATGTTTTTGCCCGATAAAATAAGAACATTTGTTGAATGCCTTTTTGCTTTTCTCTATTAGTATAGATGCACGAACTTAGGTTTTCAGAAGCATTTTTAGAACGCGTCTCCGGACGTGTGTGGTTCAAAGCATGAAAAAAGTTGTCTTCTTATTGATCGCCGTCAGCCTTTCGCTGGTTTCGGGGCAAGCTCAGCGACGCCACTTAAAACACCCTGTCGCTCAAACCCAGGTAGCCACCACTCAGATCATGCCGCTCGATGACGTCCGGCCCGGCATGAAGGGCGTGGCCTACACCGTGTTCCAGGGCACCAAGCCGGAACCCATGGGCGTGGAAGTGCTGGGAGTCCTGCGCAATCTAAACGGCCCTCGCAGCAATATGATACTGGTGCGCCTCTTTGGGGAGAAAGCCGAGTACACCGGAGTAGTTGCAGGCATGAGCGGCAGCCCGGTTTATATCAACGGAAAACTGGTGGGCGCGCTGGGATTTAAAATCGGCTCCTTTTCCAAGGAACCCATTGGCGGCGTGACCCCGATTGCCGAGATGCTGGAGATCAACGAATTTGACCAGAGCTTCCCGCCTCCGTCTGTCACTTCGGCGAAGCGTGGAAGCATGGAAAAAACCAGCAGCCCCGGTGCTCCGGCGACCACCGATGTTCAAGGCTACGCACAATACTTGCAGCCCATTGATTCTCCTTTTGTCTTCAACGGCTTCACCGAGTCAACTCTCAAGCAGTTTTCCGGCCAGTTCTCAGCCGCTGGAATCACCCCGGTGATGGGCGTGGGCGCGTCCAGTTCGGAGCGCCAGCCCGATCCTCTGATTCCGGGCTCCGCAGTCAGCGCTATTCTGGTCCGCGGTGACATGGACGTGGCCGCCACTTGCACCGTCACCTACATGGATAAAGACCACCTCCTGGCCTGCGGCCATCCGTTGCTGCAATACGGCAAGGTGGACATGCCGATGACCAAAGCCAATGTCGTGGCTACCCTGGCTTCACCGCTGAACGCTTTCAAGATCATCAACACCACGGAGCCCGTCGGTGCTTTTGTTCAGGACCGCCATACCGGAATCCTGGGCCGCTTCGATCACGAGCCGCAGATGGTTCCTGTAACTCTGAGTATTCACGGCGCAGGCGCGCCGCGCGAATTTCACTACGAAGTGCTGAACAATCCCAAACTCACGCCCTTGATGATGATGGCCACGGTGTTCAACGCATTACAAGGGATGAACCAGTACGGCGAGGAAACCACGTATCACATGAACGGACGCATTCATGTGAACGGCTATCCTGACGTCCGGCTGGCCAACATGTTCTCTCCCGTGGACAGCCAGCCCACCGCTTTCGCGGTGGCCATGGCCCTGGGCGACCACTTCGGCCGCATTTACGATAATCCCTTCGAGACCCCGAAGATCCAGGGCGTGTCACTCGAGTTCGACCTCGAGTCCGACCGCCATTCCGCAGTCCTCGAGAGCGCGCGCACCGATGTTACGGAAGCGCGGCCCGGCGACGAAATCACGATTGAAGCCGTTCTCCGGCCCTATCGCGGTGAGCGAATTGTTCGTCAGGTGCCGGTGCGCATTCCAACCTCCGTTCCCAAAGGCAATTTGCGTATTCTAGTGAGCGACGCGGAAACCATCGATCGCGCGCGCCGTCTCAATCCGCAAGCCAGCCAGCGGCTCGATCTCCACTCGACCATCGCGCTGCTCAACAAAGAGCACCTCAACGACCATCTGTATGTCTCACTGCTGGAAGCCAATCCGCAGGCCACGGTGGAAGACAAGGTCATGCCCGCCGTTCCTCTCTCCGTCATGAACGTGATGGAGGGCATGCGGGCAACGCAGGAAATGGTGGTCTTCGGCGAGTCGGCCGTGAATGAGTCGTCTACCCCGGTGGGATACGTGGTGAACGGCTCGCTGGTCATCAGCATTACAATTAAGTAATTGCGTGGGCTATATTCGAACCATGAACACTGACCCAAAAGGCGCCGGACCGCGGTTCATGACCAGAGTGGTTCGCGGCAAGCCTGCGGACCGACAATTCGACATTGACTTCTGGCAGGCGCAAGGCGACGAAGCCATTTTCGACGCCATTTGGGAAATGATCGTCTTAGAAGAAGCCAAGCATGGCCGGCAGCCGGTATTTCAGCGAACTGTTACAAAAGTGATACGCGGAAAGAGTTGAGTAGCGGACTTCTTAGAGAAGCCGCTTTGAAGGTTGTTGGTCGTTAACCCCGCCATCCAGCAACTCTCCCATAATCAGCAACTGCTGCTAATCTAAATGCAATGATGAAAAAATCTGCCCTTATTCTGACCCTGATGACCGTAGGCCTGGCCGCTGCGCAAGGCACCCGCCTTTGGACCGAATCCAGCTACGACGATTTTGCTCGCGGCACCACCCGCGGCGTGGCGATCCGCAGCGGAGGAGGACTGGAACTTGCGCCCGCCTTCAAAGTCGTTTACACCAGTCCATCTAGTTACATCTGGTCCATTGCCGCGGACAAAGATGGCATCGTATACGCCGCTACTGGCGCGCCGGCGCGTGTCTACCGGATCACGCCCGACGGGAAAGCCGCGGCCATCTTCGAGCCGAAAGAGTTGCAGGTCCAGTCCATCGCTCTGGCCAGAGATGGCGCAATCTTTGCCGCGACCTCGCCCGACGGCAAGGTCTACAAGATCACGCGTCCTGCAAAGGCCGACAATCCGAGCGCGGCCGAGTTCACGTCCACGGTATTCTTCGATCCCAAGACGAAGTACATCTGGGACATGGCCTTTGACGCTGATGGCCGCCTCTACGTCGCGACCGGCGACAATGGTGAGATTTACCGGGTCGACAAGAATGGACAGGGCTCGGTCTTTTTCAAATCAGAGGAAGCCCACATCCGCGCCCTTACCTTTGATCCCAAAGGGAACCTGATTGCGGGATCCGACGGGAGCGGCCTTGTCTATCGCATCTCCCCCACCGGCGAGGGTTTCGTTCTTTATAGCGCGCCGAAAAAAGAAATCACAGCTCTAGCCGTTGATGCTGACGGCAATATCTATGCCGCGGGTGCGGGAGAAAAGCGCGGCGCATTGCCGACCGTCTCCGCCCCGATCCCAGTCACGGGTCCGCCGCCGGGCACCGTCACGGGTGTGGCGCCCGTGATTGGCGTCATGAGTCTTGCTGGCTCTGACATATACCTGATCGCGCCGGATGGCTCGCCCAGGAAGCTCTGGTCTTCACGGGAAGATGTGGTCTATGCGCTGGCTTTTGACGCCAAGGGGCGGCTCATTGCCGGAACCGGCAACAAAGGCAGGATCTACGAGATCGACAAGAACGGCGGGTTCGTTGACCTGTTGAAGGCCACCGCAAATCAAGTCACTGCCTTCAGCCGCGCGGCGAACGGCGGACTCTACTGCTCCAGCAGCAATCTGGGCAAAGTCTTCCTGATGGACAACGCTCCAGCCACCGACGGCACATTTGAAAGTGATGTACAGGATGTCCGCATTTTTTCGCGCTGGGGGCGCGCCGAAGTCCGCGGACATGGCAACTTCGAGCTCTTCGCCCGCAGCGGTAACGTTGATAATCCCGATCGCAATTGGAGCCCATGGTCCAGGATCGACCTCAACAAAGACGCACGGCTGGAGATTCCGCCGGCGCGCTTCGTGCAATGGCGTGCCGTACTGAAGCAGGGAGCACCGGCCGCCCGGATTGATGAAGTTGCAGTCAACTACCTGCCCAAAAACGTCGCGCCCGTCGTGGACGATGTCTATGTGCAGGCAGGCGCCAGGTTTCCATCCGCTTC
>WNFG01001231.1_pt1 | contig 28898 bp, 26 predicted proteins | sample 5400431 | NCBI WGS metagenome assembly WNFG01 (sample SAMN13153346, study PRJNA577476) | soil metagenome | isolation source: 120 cm saprolite under Douglas fir tree site 2 hole 3 replicate 2 | place: USA:California | collected 2015-04-18 | reverse complement strand
CGTACAGCGCGGCGATGCTCGCGCCGGTGAGATGCTTGACTTCATTCGATGAGATTTTCGTTCCCCGGTTCCTCGCTTCGAGGTTCTGCACGCTCAGAATGTTCGCCGTGCGTTGCTGGACCAGTGTCGCCCGTTTGCGGAGCAGGTCGCGGACAGCGCGTTCCTCTCGCGGGTAGATGTAGCCCTTCGGCAGGATGCCGAGCCGCATCATGTGGGCCAGCCACCAGGCGTCGTATTGATCGTCCGATCGCTTGAGGCCTTCGTATTGTTGGATCGCCGCCGTATTCACCAGCGCGACTGGAAACTTCTTCGCGCGAAGTCCGTCGACTAGCCAGTACCAGTTGAATGTCGACTCGACGGCGATACCCTGAAGCGTCGCTCGGAACGGCTCGAGCTCCTTGACGAACTCCTCGATGTTGTTTGAAATCCTTCGCTGCTTGAGAACTCGATCCGTCTCGTCGATGATGGTCAGTACGCCGTTGTTGGAATGAAGGTCGATCGCTGCGTATGTCGGCATCGCTTGCTCCTTTGCCGCCGATGCTACTCATCGGCGGCGGTTTGAGCCTGCTAGATGCGTATCAGGTCTAAAGTCTAAAGTGCCGAATGAGGCGCGTGGCTCGGGTTGCTCTGCCGGCGGCACTTTAGACTTAAGACCTGACCCCAAGCCGTGCGGTACTAAACTGCCGGGCACGCTTCTGGTACAAACCGAGTCCGTGACCTGGCACGCGGCGTCGTTTCTTCTCACGCAGTTCTTTCTGCTGATGGTCGCGGCGGGGGCGTTCTTCACTTTCTGGATGATGCCGTACCGCGGCCGCCACTGGGTGCGGTCGGCCGGAATTCGGCCCGAGCTTCGCCTGGTAATCGGCAGCGCCATCGTCATCCTGTGCGGGTTTCTTTTCATCCATAGTTTGCGCGGCGTTCTCCACGACGCCACACTCGCAGAAGCCGACCTTCGTCTCCACAATACGGTTCGGCTGTTTCGCTCTGAGGTTCTGCATCAGCGTTTTTCAGGAGTGTCGCGCGCCGCGAGCACGGCGTTCCTCCTGCCGATGGTGGTCGTCCTGTCGGGGATTGCCTGGAAGGCCGGGCGTCGCCGCGAAGCAGTTGGCGTGGCTGCATCGTTCTTGTTTCAGATCGTCCTTTCAAACGCACTCAAATACACGGTTCATCGTGCCCGGCCGCCCGACGCCATCCCACTCCACCTTGGTCCGAGCTTTCCCTCCGGTCACACCATGGCTGCCGTCGTGGTCTATGGATTTCTCGCCTACCTGCTCCTGCGCGGCCGCGAGCGTAACCGCTGGGTCGTGATTCCCGCGGGCGCACTCATCGTTCTCATCGCGTTCGTTCCGATCTCACGCGTCTACCTCGGCGTCCATTGGCCGTACGACACGATCGGGAGTCTCACGCTGGGAGCGGCGCTGCTCGGCATCCTCGTTACACTCTACAAGTATCCGCCGGTCGACCATTGGATCCTCGAGAGCGACCCTGGCGCGGCGCCGTGGTTCATGAAAACAGCAGCGGCATGCGTCTTCACGACGATCGTTGCCGCGTTCATCACCGGATATCTCCGTGAGCTTCCGGAGGCGCGTCCGGCGCTTCCGCCTTCCCGCGGATCTCTTTCGTTCGGCGCGCTGCAGTCGTTTCCGCCGCAACTGAAGAAGACATCCGAGGATCTGATTGGTGGGCCGATGGAACCGTTGGCGTTTCTTCTTGTCGGCTCACCGGACCAGGTGCGCCGCGCGTTCGCGCGCGCCGGCTGGGAGCTCGCCGATACGCCATCCCTGGCCGGCCTGGCGCGGGAGTTGATCGAGGTCGTGGAGAACGCTCCCGATCCGCACGGCCCCGTGGCGCCCGCGTACTTCGATGCCCAGCCGCAGGACTTCACGTTCGAGCGCCCGGGCACTCCGTCCGGATCGATTCGACACCGCCATTACACACGCATCTGGCGCGCGCCGCTGCTGATCGATCCGAACCAGCAGCCGCTTTGGGTGGCGACGTGCAGCGATGAGATGCCGTACCTCATCACACACCGCATCGACCCAAACGTCGATGGCGAACGGGAGATGATCGCCACGCAGTTACGCGCGGCAGGGGCGCGCGACGTCGCGTTCGTGACCGTCACCGGTCCGCAGCGCGGACGCAACGCCGGAGGAGACAGCCTTTTCACCGATGGACGGGCGCACGTGTTGCTGCTGCCCTGAGAACGGCTGACTTTCGCCTAGTGGCCGAAACATTCCGACGGCGTTTTGTGCGGCTTCGTTTACGCGGAGGCCTCGTCGCTGCACGCCAGGAACGGCCGGTTCCCAGCGACGGTCAGCTCAGCCATGAGCGGCGTGCGCGGCTCATGGCTTCTGGCGCTCTGGGCCCACTCGCAATTCCGCCCGCGGCGGACGTGCGCGCGCAAAGACTGCGGCAGCCGTCCTGGTTCCCAGTACCGTAACGTCCAGTATGCAGGCGTCGAGGAGCGATTCATCTCGTACGCCGGCCTCGGTACAGATTGCTCGCGCTCGTTCGGATTGCTTTGGATCGAGGTCGTTCGCATAGAACGGCCTGTCAGGAATCCCGCGTGCGACATCCTTGTCCCCGCAGAGCTTCGACAGCAGCGACTCGTTCGGTCGAACACGCCAGCTATCAGAGTAAGGATGATAGAGGTCTTCGAATGAGAGCGGCCGTTTCAGCACCATTCGATTGCGCATGGCAAGATCATCCTCGCCCATGTTTCCGTTGGCGTTGCCGAGGAGGCCGTACACCTTGGCCTGGGGCGCGGGGCCGAGGTCGACGGAGACGTTGATGTAGCCGGGATTGACCTCGGCGCGCACGTTCTCGCCGTTCGGGCGCGTGAAGAGGTAGGCACTACCGCTGCGGGCGACGTGGACGCCGGTGAGCAGCAAGAGCGAGCTGTCGGCGGCCAGGTCGCTCTGCTTGCCGTCGATGATCAAGCGGGTCGGATCGAGGCAGACAGCGGCGCGAGTGGTGCCCATTTTCATCGCCACGGCCTTGTTGACCGATGCGTTCGGCCATGCCGGTGCACCAGACAATTGCCGCGTTTGCACGGCAAAGCCTGGATTCGTCTCCGCCAGCAGAAAGTCGCCCGAGGCCTGGAAGTCGTAGAGAAGGCCGTTGAAATTCGTCAGATGCGTATCGCCGATGCTCGTTCCGCCCACGCACGACGAGGCCGCGCCCGGATTGCTGCTCAGCCAGAAGACGACTGCCGGCGACGCTCCGCCGACCGGACAGCAGGGACCCACCAGGTTGAGGCTGTTCGTCTCATTCGTGAAACCCTCCAGCACGCACATGGGTGCGCTCGTGGTCCCGTCGTCCACGCTGGTTCGGACGGCCATCGTAGCTCCGACGTTGAAGGTGGCGTCCGAGTTGCCGCCGTCGCCGAAGATGCCGAACTCGGCGAGCTTCCACCCCTGCGCGAGAGTGAGGACGTCGTCTTGAGCCATCGCGCTGAGATTCCCACCCGGAAACGCGATCATGATCGTGTCGGTGCCGCCGGCGTTTGCAGTGCCGGTCAGGCTCAGATGGTTCAGGTTCGCGATCGGCTGCGCGGGTACCGGCATGGCGCTGACGCTGTTCCTGAGGCAATGGATCGAGAGCGGCGTCCATCCCGCCGGGCACGGTGCCGCGTAGTCGATCAGCCAGTATTGGATGAACGCCGAGGCGAAGGTGGTGGAGTAGATGAACTGCTGCCAGCCTTTGCAGTTGTTCGGGTTTGCGGCGCCGGCGCAGGCCGGGGAGGTGAAGAATTCCGAGTTGAGCTGGAGCGAATAGGTGTCGGGGCTCCCGGAGTTGTTCTCGCTCGTCACGCCGTTCACGCTGTCGAACGACCCTGTCGCCGATTTGATGTGGCCCGAGACAACGGCCGAGAAGTCGACGGCGCTGCCGACAGTATAGGGACGCGGCGGATAGGGACGGTCCGGCGCGGTCGTGCACGGCACCTCGTGCCACTCGGTACTCGGATACAAGGCCGTAAAGCACCCCTTCTTCGGCAAGGGAACGCGTGTCATCGACTTACGCCAGGCGTCGAACGTACGCCTCTCTTCCCTGCTGACGGCACCCGTCGCCGGTTTGGCCACCGCCGAGGAGGTGCGCGCTGGTGTTTGCCCCTGGGGCGGCGCAGCGATTGCGCCGCTCGGCAGGAATGCCGAGAGCAGGGTGACGATGATGCTCGTGACACGCGATGACTTGGACGATTTCATGGACACCCTCCGAGAACTGCGAGTGAGCTCCGCACCCTGACGTTGCGCTGAGAGGTCGTGAAAAAATCTCTGTTGCCCAACAGCGAAATTGTCATCCAAATTGTCCGGCAGCATTTTTCACAACCTCTGAGTACGGACGTGTAGTGAACCTCGAAGTGCTTCCGTTTCAAGTATCGAAGGTACGAGCTCACGATCAGCGCCTCCGCGGCGCCCCCACATTACAATGGCCTTGTGGGCTCTTCTGTGTGCATCGATCGAGCGACCGTGGTTGGATCGAACGGCGACGCCATCGTAAGGGACCTCTCGCTGCGAATTGATCCGGGCCAGTCGGTAGCGGTGATTGGCAGGAGTGGGGCTGGCAAGACCACGCTGCTTCGGCTTCTCAACGGGCTGACCGAGCCGCTCCGCGGGACGGTCGACATCGATGGCATTCCGCTTCGTGGATCTGACCTGGCCGAACGCCGGCGGCGCATCGGCACGATCCTGCAGGCTCCGGCGCTGTTTCCTCATCGAACGGTGTTTGAGAACGTGGCCACCGTGCCGCGTCTCCTGGGCTGGCCTGACGAGCGCATCCGGCAAACGAGCGCGGAAATGCTCGAACGCCTGGACATGCCGTTCGATCAATTTGGCGGACGCTTTCCACGCTCGCTTTCCGGAGGCGAACAGCAGCGCGTCGGGATCGCCCGGGCCATGGTGGCAGCTCCGCCGCTGCTGCTCTGCGACGAGCCATTCAGCGCACTCGATCCGATCGTTCGCCGCGATCTTCAGGATGCCTTCGTTGCGCTGCGCGATGGCGGCAACGTGACATTGCTGTTCGTTACACACGATCTTGCCGAAGCGCTTCGCGTGGCGCGGAGGATCGTGCTGATCGAAGACGGAGCGATCGTCGCAGACCTCCAGGCCGGCGACTTCGTTCGATCCGCGCATCCGCTCATCCATCGCTTTCTCGACGCCGCGCGCATACCGGAGACGTCATGAGCGACCTGACCGCCGAGATCGTTCACGCCACCGTGCAGCATCTGCTCATCGTGGGAGTGGCCATGCTCGTGGCCACATCCGCGGGGATTCCCATCGGGATCGTCTGCGTGCGGAATCCACGCTCCGGACGCATCGTCCTCCGTCTGATCGACATCATTCAGACCGTTCCCTCTCTGGCGCTCTTCGGGTTCCTCATTCCGTTGCCCCTGATCGGCGGCATCGGTATCCGCACAGCCATCGTCGCTTTGATTCTCTACTCACTCCTGCCGGTAGTCCGGAACACGGTGACCGGAATTGCCGGTGTCGATCCGTTGATTCGCGAGGCGGCCACGGCACTGGGAATGACCGAGCACCAGCGATTGGTGCGGATCGATCTCCCTCTGGCGCTGCCGTCGATCTTCGGAGGCATTCGCATCGCAACGGTGATTGCCATCGGCGTGGCCACGATCGCCGCGGCCGTCGGCGGTGGAGGGCTGGGGACATTGATCTTCCGCGGCGTGGCCATGGTAGACAGCACTCGCATCCTAGCGGGCGCTCTGCCGGCGGCAGCGCTGGCCGTCGCGGCCGATCTGCTCTTCGGCGCCCTGGAGCGACTGGCTGCCAGACGGCTGGGCGTGTGAGCGTTCGGCGTCCAGCTTGCAAGCCTGCGAGAATGTCTCCATGCGCCGCGCACGTGTTCTGGTACCGCTCGCCATTCTTCTCAGCATTCTTCTCACCGTTCTTCTCACCGTTCTTCTATTCAGTGCCTGCTCGAAACGGAAGCCGATTGTCGTCGGCTCCAAGAATTTCACCGAGTCCGTGGTCCTGGGCGAGATCGTGGCGCAGCGGCTCGAGCGCGCCGGCTGCGCCGTCGAGCGGAAACTCGATCTCGGCGGCACGCTCGTCTGCGACAAGGCCATCACCGCGGGATCGCTCGATGTCTATCCCGAGTACTCCGGGACCGCACTCACCGCCATCCTTCATCATGAGGCGATGCGCGATCGCACAGCGGTCATGAAGAGAGTCTCGGCTGACTACGGAACACGCGGGCTCTCGTGGGGACCGGCGCTCGGGTTCGAGAACACGTTCGCCATGATCGTTCGCACGAGCGACGCGCAACGGTTCTCGCTCAAGACCATCTCCGATCTCGGGCGGGTCAGCGCCACGTTCCGCCCGGGCTTCGGCTACGAGTTCGTCGAACGGCCGGATGGGTGGAATGGACTGCTGCAGCACTACGGACTTCGGTTCGCCGAGGCGCCGCGAACGATGGATCTGGGATTGACGTATCGGGCGCTGGCCGCGGGAGAAATCGACCTGATCGCCGGCAACTCCACCGACGGCCTGATCGATGTACTCGGTCTCACGGTCCTGGCCGACGACCGCCACTTCTTTCCACCATACGACGCGGCGCTGGTTGTACGTCGTGACCTCGGCACAAAATGCGCCGCCGGTCCGCATCCCTTGAAGGCCGGCTCGATGCCTCGACCATGCGCCGCCTGAACCTATCCATCGACCGAGACAAACGGAGCCCAGCAGAGGTGGCCAGAGCGTGGCTGAAGTGAGCGCCTGGCGCGAGTCATGGCCATGACCTCCTCACACAGCCGCAACTGGACGCTGGCGGCAGCCATCCTGGGCTCCTCCATGGCCTTCATCGACGGGACCGTGGTCAACATCGCCATTCCGGTGCTGCAGCGTTCGTTGGGCGTCACTGTCAGCGATGCGCAGTGGATCGTCGACGCCTACCTGTTGGTGCTCTCGTCGCTAACCCTCGCTGGCGGCGCGCTCGGCGATCACATCGGCCGTCGAAAGGTCTTCGCGATCGGGATCGCAACGTTCGCCGCGGCCTCCGCCGTTTGTGGAGCCGCGGCGAACGGGCCATCATCACAGCGACGTTCCCGGCAGGTGAGCGAGGACGCGCCATCGGCACGTGGTCGTCACTCACCTCGCTGGGCGTCATCGCCGGCCCTCTCTTCGGCGGTTGGCTGGTGCAGACCGTGTCGTGGCGCGCCGTCTTCTACATCAATCTTCCGATCGCGGCGATCACACTCCTGATCGTTTGGTTTTCCATGTCGCCGGACCGGGCATCCGAGGAGCCCGGACGGATCGACTGCTGTTTCGTTCCCGCGTCTTCAGCGGCGCGAACCTGTTGACGTTGCTGCTTTACGGAGCGCTTTCGACGGTCACGTTTCTGCTTCCCTTCAACCTGATCCAGGTGCAGCACTACTCGCCGGCGCAGGCAGGAGCAGCGTTTCTTCCGTTCGTGGCCACGCTTTCTATCCTCTCGCGTTGGACAGGCAGCTTCGCCGATCGTTTCGGGCCGCGGCTGCCGCTGATCGTCGGACCCCTCCTCGCTTGCTGCGGATTCATTCTTCTGGCTTGTCCTTCTATCGGTGGTTCCTATTGGATGACCTTCTTTCCCGGTGTGCTCACTCTGGGACTGGGCATGGCCACGACGGTGGCGCCGCTGACGACGACCGTCATGACGTCGTTCGGAGAGGAGAAACACGCCGGCGCGGCCTCGGGCATCAACAATACGGTCGCTCGTGCTGCCGGCCTGCTGTCGATCGCGCTGTTCGGCGCGCTGTCCATCATGATTTTCGCCTCGGCACTCGACGCACGTCTGGCCTCGGCGGGCGCCTCTCCAGTGCTTCGCCAGGCGATGGCGGTACAGCGGTTGCGCCTGGCCGAAGCCAAACCTCCAGCAACACTCGACGCCACCGAGCGAGCTCGCGTATCCGCGGCCGTCGATCAGGCCTTCGTGCGCGCGTTTCGCATCAGCATGCTGGCGGCCGCCGCACTGGCCGCCCTAAGCGCGGTTGGAGCGCTCGTGATCGGCCGGCCCACAAGAACCGCGCAAATGGAGTGATCGCAGGAGGAAGACCTCCGATCCACCGGACGAAACCGCGGGCGGCCACGCCCGATCTGGCATATCGTCTGCGCCTATGGCCTCCTTCGACGTTCTTCTCGCCTGGCTCGTCTCCGTCGTTGGTGTGGCCACGGGGGCTGCCTACGTACCGCAGGCGGCGCGGATCTGGAAGCGCAGGAGCTCGGATGACGTATCGATCCTCACTTACCTCCTATTTCTCGGAGGGCAGATCGTCTATCTCACCTACGGGATCCGCATCCGGCAATGGCCGCTGATCGTCGGGATGGCGGCGAACATCGCCGGAAGTCTCGCCGTGATCGGGAGCGCGCTTCGGTTCCGCGCCGGAAAGCGCCACGCCCAGGAGTGAGGCGCCGGACCTATACTTTCCGAAAAGGAGAATCTGATGAATCGCACACGCGGAATCCTCATCGCGGCGTTGTTCGCCCTCTTCGGCACCGGCTGTTTCGAAGTCGAGCAATCGATCGAGCTGAAGAGAGACCTTTCCGGCACGGCAAACTTCAAGCTTGGCATCGACATGGAGCCGATGGTCATGATCATGGCCAAGGTCCAGAAAGAGATGAGCGGCGACAAGAGTCCGCTGACGAAGGCGGAGCTCGCGAAGGCGAAGGCGGACTTCAAGAAGAGCGAGAAGAAGAGCACCACGTCCGAGCCCGAGGATCCGCGCAAACAGGCGGAGGGCGGCCTTCCGCCAGGTGTCAAGCTGCTCGACGTCAAGGTCGACGAGAAGGAATTCGGCGTCACCACGAACATGAAGTTTGCCTTCGACAAGATCTCCAGTCTCGTCGGGGTGAAGCTCGGCACGAAGAAAGAAGGCGGCGCCCCCGCCGACCCCACGAAGAAGTCGATCCTCGATACGCCGTTCCAGGGGTTGGAGATCTCCGAGACGGCGAAGACGATCTCCATCCATACAAAGCCGCAGAACCCGGCTGAAAAGGTGAAGGCCGAGGCCAGTGAGCAGGGGCCGAAAATGGATGCCGAGACTGAGAAGATGATGAACGATGCCTTCAAGAACCTGCGGGTGGCGTGGAAGATCACCGCTCCGTTCGAGGTGATCTCCAGCAATGCCACGCGCAAGGAAGGGAACACGCTGATCTGGGAGTACGACTTCGAGAAGCTTCAGAAGCTGGCCGCCTCCCCGAAAGCGCTCGACGACCTCGCCGTGAACGTCACATACAAGAAGTAGGAGTGTAGAGAGCAGGCATCCCTCCTCGCAACGGGCGTGTCTGGAACGCGGCGTCTCTCCCGAGTTTTAGATTCGGAGTCACCGCCGATTGAACCGGGCGTGATGACTCGATGTCCCTTGTGACAGACGAAATCATGTCGCGTAGCGCCGGTCAGGGAAGGCTTGTTACGTAACGGAACAGCTTCTGGCCAATGCACTTCTTGGGTGTGTCGATGTGCTAACCTTATGACTTATCCGCGGTTTGGTCGCAATCGTCAAAGGGCCCCTAGAAATCAGTTGTCTTTTGGCAATGGAAACGCGCCATGCCACTCACGACGTGCATTGAATGCCACTATTCCATTAGCGAATCCGCCGATACCTGTCCGCGATGCTCGTCGCGTCGACCCTTTGGAGTTGTTTGTGAACTGTGCGGCGAGCGACTGCCCTGGTCGGCGGCAGTAGTTTCCAAGAGACTGGAAAGCCAGCTGAGTCGAAGCGACATCGACTACCGATCGTGGCATATCCGAGACGCCGTTGACAGCGAAATCGTCGCTCACACCGATTGTCTCGTGCAATTCTTCACTCCACCCATTGTGGAATGTTCGGATTGTGGCCTTCATGTTTCCACTAGCGATCTCGGCCTTACTCCCTTGCGTCTTTGGAAGGCAAGTGCTCCGGAAAGCGTTCGCTGCCCCCATTGCCGGAACTACATCTCTCTTGGTGCCGAATGTGTGTGGGCTGGTCAGTATGGTGAGCACTTCGTACAAACGTCGTCTGGTGCGTATCCGTGTATGCGGCCATTCTACTCGTTTCAGGCCGCGCCGAATGGCCTTGGTCACGGCAGCCACGTGAAGCAAGAGCGGCACCTAGCCTCCCTGCGTTCGGTTGCCGAGGCCAACGAGGCAAGTCGCCGGGCATGGGACGAGATCGGTGCAAGCGAGCGGAGGAAGAAAGCACGCGAGGAGACGAAGAAACAGGGATGTTTCTTAGTCATCTGCTCGGTACTTGTACTTCTCCTTTACTGGTACTTCTCTTTTCGGTCTTGGTGAGCATATGTCACTTGAGGTAGCGGCATTGCGACTCGCGCGCGATCGGGGGAGTGCTCTTCGGTTCCGCGCTAGAAAGCGCCGGTGACCGGACGAGGTCATTGGCAGTTGACGCAGGAACATCGGCGAGTCCCACCGGCCCCGCCGCTGTCGAAACGACACGCGCGCAGTAGGCTATTGCTTCGCCACGGCCTGGTTGAAGGTCATGACGACCTTGACGGCGTTGCCCTGGGATGAACAGCCGGTGGAGGACATGGTAAGGGCCGAGTCGTTGACGTGTTGCCTCTCCGCCGGTCGATCCTGTCAGCGCAGCAACATGACACGATCCCGCTCGGACTATAATCGCGCCCCTCTTCCACACCACCCGAAATCCTATTCGCTCCACAACCGGAGGCTCTTCATGCGTCTTGCGCGCGTTGCAGGCGGAATCGTTCTCATCGTCACGAGCGTGTCGCTGGCCAATGCCCAGCAGCCTCCTTCTCCATACGCTCAGGCAATCCCCCAATCGCTGCGAGGTCCATTCATCTCCGATCCCGCGGTGGTCACGTTGCTCGATTGCCCGACGCCCGCCTGCGAGGGGAGGCTGAACTTCGCGCGACTCATGCAGGCACGCAGTCCGCGGACGGCGGAACCGGGACAGAATCCTTTCAACCTGCCCGTCGCCGCAAAGATCCTCGCCACCGTGAAATCGGACTTGAACGACGTGCGCACGACCGCGCACGCGACGGAAGGGCAGCTCAGCCCCAGCTTCCTGACCGACCTCGGGTCACGCGTGGAGCTGGTCGGCGCAATCAACCGCATGGACCGGCAGTTCATCAAAGACCCGACGGTCGGCCTCACGCACGCGCAGCTTGGCTGCGGCGAGATCAGCCTCATCTACCGCTTCTCGTACTCAATTCGCGACGGCAAGCAGACGTCACGGCTCCCGGTCACCCTGAACATGGTCTTTCCCGCGCTGCCGTCGAAGCGTGTGGCAGGGCCGATCCGTTGCGCCGACATCGCGCAACGCTGGATCAACGAGAGCAGGCAGCCGGCGGGGAGAACACCGGAGCAGCAGGCCGCCGATCTGCTCGATCGCAAACACGGACCGCTGGCGTACATCGATGGCCACGATCTCATCCGCCTCGAATTGAACATGCAGGCCTACCGCATCGGGGCGTCGGGGGATGAGAGTGATTTCGGGACGGCGGCGGCGTATCTGATACGGGTCTTCAAGTGGGAACCGAACCAGAAGCTCTTCCTGCCTGAATTCCTGCGCGACCAGATCGATCGCACCAAGGTCCTCTGCGATGCGTCCGATACGCCCGCGGCCTGTGGGGATAAACGGATACGACGCCAACTATTGGTCCGCTACCTGAGCCGGCCCGACGTCGTGGCCTCGATCGACAAGGGGACGCTCGAGGTGCCCTACGACCTCGGCGTGCTTGCCACCCGCGCGGTGTCTGTCTCGCCGGGCGGCTCACACCGCTCCGCCAACCAGCCGTACTGGAACGCGTTGACGCCGGATCAGCAAGTCATCTCGGATAAGGAGATCGCCGCCGCGATGGCGAAGGCGCGCGCCGCCGGCGTGGCCTTTAGCTTCGTGAAGTCCGCGGACGATTTCCGCACGCGGCTGAACGAAATGAGCTGCACGAGCTGCCATCAGACCCGCGGGATCGCCGGCTTCCACTTTCCCGGCGCGGACCGGCCCGGGACGCCGGCTGTCAACGCCGTCCTGCTTCCCGGCTCCCCGCAGTTCTACGGCGATCAGCCGCGGCGTGCCGAGATCGTGAGGCAGATGCCGCAACGCCGGAGACGCCGGTTGTCCGAATACGAGCTCGCGGCAAGCTTTTCGGCGCGGCCGATGAACCGATTCGCGACCGGCCTGCGCGACACGCAACTCATCGGCGGATGGGGCGGCGCGTGCATCATTCCCGCCGCTCTGCCGGACACGCATCGGCAGTGGACCTGCCGCGAGGAGCTCGGTTTGACGTGCGCACGACTGTTCTCGTCGCAGAACGATCCGACCATCGGCACCTGCGTCCCCTCCGGCCGCCCCGAGATCGGCGATCCGCTGCAGCGCGGAAACGTGGTGACGACGGCGTTCGGCGTCGACAAGTACACGCGGACGGAGCCGGTGAGCCCGGACGCGCGGATTCCGGCCTCATCCTTCCCCTCGCCGGCACCGGCCGGCAATACCTACTACGGCGCCCATCAGGAGTTCTATACCGGGAATCTCGACTCGACGGACTACGCGGAGCGCCGCGATGCCTCCACCGGCGGCTTCCCGGCCGGTATGTTGCGCCTCTCCGAATGCCTCGGACTGCCGCCCGAGGCCACCTGTGGACTCATTGCGTCGAGCGGGTTCAATAGCTGCGTGAGCCGCCTGGCTACCGATCCAACCTACACGATCGGCGTCTGCTTCGAGCATTTCACTTCATACGCCGGGATCCGCGCCTGCGACGCCGGGTCGCCCTGCCGCGACGATTACATCTGCGTCATGCCGATGGGATACACCCCTGACACGGCGCAGCAGTCATTCGACAAACGGGCCGCGCTATTGAAATCGTCGACGTATTTCCCTGTCGTGAATAAACGTCCGTACGATCCGAATGACTTCGGCCAGAAGCAGCCGGATGCGGCATGGGTAACAAGGAACGACCAGCGCGGCCTCTGCATCCCTCCCTACTTCGTCTTCCAGTTCCGCTCCGACGGCCATCCCGCACCGCCAGACCTCGCGCCGCACTGAGGGTTTATCCGCAGATGACGCAGATGGGACGCAGACAAAACCGTCTTCCATCTGCGTTCATCTGCGTCATCCGCGGATCAGGCTTTTCGCAACGACCTTGACGCACGTCATGCCGTGATGCGAAAAGCACTGCATGATCGAGATCAGCACAGACAAGTCGCGCATCGACGTCGCCCTGGTGCACGACTTCCTCTGCAACCAGTCGTACTGGGCCAAGGGCATTCCTCGGGATGTCGTGGAGCGCGCCATCGCCCACTCCGTCGCCTTCGCTGCCTACGACGAGGGCCGCCTGGTCGCATTCGCCCGCGTGATCACCGACCACGCCGTCTTCGCCTACCTCGCCGACGTCTTCGTCGTGCCGTCGCACCGCGGCCGCGGGATCGCAAAGCAGTTGATGCAGGCAATCCGCGGCCATCCACAACTCCAGGGGCTGCGCCGCTGGTCGCTGGTGACCAGCGATGCCCACGCTCTCTACCACCAGTTCGGATTCCGGGAGCTGGCCAACCCGGAGAAGCACATGGAGGACGTCGTGCGGAATCCGTACGGGGTTGGTGGTTAGAATTTCTCCCGAAGCACTCTCGTGAAAGAGGACCGGAACACCGGTCGGGCTCTCAGTCCGCTGGCAAGGACCCACCGCCGGGCGAGACGCCCGCTCTCCGCCCGGCGTGGACAGCAACTGCCGCGAAACCGCGCAACGCCGCGACCGCGTCACATCGCCTCCACCGGCCCCTCGGCGTTGTAGAGAGGCGCGAGATAGATTCCGTGTCGTGCGGCAATGGACTCGATCTCCTCGACCCGCTCCGGAGTGATGGACCCTCGTCCCTGAGAGAAGGGTTCGAACCGGCCCTCCAGAGCGAGGGCGATCCCTTCGAGGAGACATCCGTGGACCACATTGGGGAACGGATGCCGATTCAGGATTCCATGAAGATCCGGTGAGAACGTCAATCCGCCGGTGATCTGTCCCAGACCTCCGAAGAAGAGTCGTGCGCCAGGCATGTCGGCTCCTGGAGAGAGGTTCTTCGGGTAGCCGGCATCGCAGACGATCGCGTGTGGCGCGATCCCGCCCAGTAGAAGCGCCGGAGAGGCCAGGCTCGCGGCGCAGATCACGATGCCGGCTTCGGCGGGGATTCGATGGAGGTCCGTTGCGATCTCCACCTGCACGCCGTCGGCTTGCAACTCCGCAGCGAGCCTTCGCAGCCGCTCCACGTTGCGCGCGAAAAGCACGACGCGTTTCACGTGCGGTGCGAGACAACGGGCACAGCCGGAACCGACGTCTCCCGTTGCTCCTACGATGAGCAGCGTTTCGTTTCGGAGGTTCCGTCCCTCCAGCGCGCACATCTTCCGGATGCCCTGAACGATGAAGGCAACGGTAAGCGTATTGCCGGTGGTGAAGACCGTATCGTGTCTCTCCGGAAGCTGATCGAAATTGCCCTCGATCAGAATGGAGCTGAATCCGCCGAGGCTGACGATTTTCGCTCCTGAATGAATGGCGCTGGCGGCCGCCGCGCGAACGCGGGCGATGTTCTCGTGCAGGCAGCCGCCGTCCAGCCGGTCCGGAGGGATGAAGGAATCGATATACAGGCCGCGCGCCGTCGCGCCGGCAATCGAGGAGCCGGCGTCGACATGGCAGACCGTTCTCGGCGGAATCCAGGGGAGGATGTCCCTGACCTCGTCGTCCGGCAGAGGGGTGAGCTCCGGCCCGCGCAGAAACGCCAGTACATCCGCGGCCGCGCGCCAACTCTCCGGGTGCCCGATCAGGGCGAAGTCGAGGCTGCTCATCTGCTCCGTCCCCGCTACACAGGCAACTGCGCCACCCAGGAAAGGGATACCTCGCCGGGGATACCCAGCAGGTCCAGCGTCTTCAGATACTGCTGCAGCGACGCTCCGCGAAGCTCGGCCGCGGACAGCCGGACCTCGAACAGCGATGGCTTCACGCAGGAGGTCTGGCACACCTCGCAATGTCCATCCTTACACTCCTTCGCCAGCATCTGGGCGAGGATGGTCATCACCTCCAGATGCAGCCGGTGCAGCCTGTCGTCGAAGCGCTGCGCGTCCCGGGCTCGCTCGGTTCTGAGAAAGGCCAGGGCGTGTTCGATGTGCTCTTCTTCCTCTGCGGCGATACGGGCAAAGGTTTCGCCCAGACTCCCCGGCGCCACCTTGCCGACGCGGGAGTAACTGGCGACGGCGAACGACTCCAGCATGATCTCCTGGACGATCAGGCATCCGATGAAATCGCGCTCCGCGATACAGCCGAGGAATGCGCTGCGGAGCCGCTTCCAGTGTTTCGCGTCGACGTTGCTGGCGACGTTCACTCCAATCCTGCGCCCCTCGGCGGCAAAGGCGGCGGCATGTCCCCGTTCGTTCCGCGCATGCTCCAACGCCTCGGCGACTTCCGCCGGATCGTCGCAGACCTCCGACAACGAGGTGTAATTCATCGCGGCAAGCAGTTCCCCAGTCATCGCCTGGGCCAGAACGTCCTGCCAGATCGGAGCGCTGAGAGAGATCGAGGTGCATTCGATCGGTGACGGGGCAAAATCAACGGCAGCTTCCATATGTCCTCCTGAAGACATCCTTGGTGTTGTAGTTAAGTACAACACCTAAGCAGAAAAGTTTCAAGCGGAAGGGTGCGAACTTCCAAATTTGAGCGGTCGTCACCGGAGCGCTGGCGTCTCGCCGACTGGCCCGGGGGCGTCTCCGCCCCCGCGTTACCAGCAAATGTTTGGAATCTTGCCCGTCAGCGACGAGACGCCGCCGAGCCAGCCGGCGAGACGCCAGCGCTCCGATGGGTTGCCGAGGCGTACTCTGTATCGATGACAGAAGCCGTGAGCTCGTCTGCGAACCCTCTTTACCTTCGCATCGCCGAGAACGTCACCAGGCAGGTGGCTTCCGGCGCGCTGCGGGACGGTGATCGCGTCCCTTCCCTCCGCCAGATCAGCCGCCAACCACGGGTCAGTATGACGACGGCGTTGCAGGCCTACCTGTAGCTCGAGAATCGAGGCTATCTCGAATCGAAACCGCAATCCGGCTTCTATGTGCGCAAGCCGTTCGCAACGCTGATCCCGGAACCGCAATACGAGACGCGCAAGGTCGCGCCGGCGGAGATCACGAGTTGCGTCATGAACACGGCTGACTGCGCGATCGTGGCACGCGCCTGATCGATGTCGTCGGAAGAGACGTGAAAACAGGCGCCGGGCACGACGACGATGGCGTTCTCCCCCGTCACCTGATCGACGATGATGGCCGCGCCGCCTGTCGGATGACCGAGTGTTTCGAACACAAAGCGGGTGTCGATCCGCTCTTCGCCGCTGCCTTCAACGCATTTCTCCTTGGGGACGACCGGTGCTCATAAGCATTTCGGTGACCATCGGAAGCAGTTCTTCGGCCTTTTCTCGCACGTGCACTGCTTCCGGAACAGCCAGATCGGAAGGCACGCTCGGGTCAATGATGAAAATCGGAGCTCCCCGGCGGTTCGCCTCCCTCCGTACCAGATCAGTAACTCCGACGGAAAAGGAGGTACCAACCGCGAGGACGAGGCGCATGCCATCGCACGCCTCCATGACCCTCGACCAACGGTAGTCTACGTGACTCGTGTAGAGCTCATCGAACCATAGGACGTGGGGCCGCGTCAGGCTACGACATTCAGGACAGCGAGGAATGGTCTCCGATCGTGGCTCACGCTCGAACGCCGCGAAGTCCAGGTCAGCAACCGCGATCGTCCTGATCGAGCCCAGAGGGCATCGTGTCTTTGAGCAGCGGGCTCGGTCGGCCGACCCGTGCATCTTTGCGAGCTCGACAGACCCTGCCTGTTCGTGCAACGTGTCGATGTTCTGTGTCACCAGGAGAGATTCACCACCACGGTTTAGGTGCCATTGCTCAAGTGACGCGAGCGCGAGGTGAGCAGCGTTTGGCTTCGCCCGCAGTGCAGTGAGAAGGCGCTGGCGGTACCATTGCCACGAGCCGGCAGGGTCGCGTTGGAAGTAACGATACGTGCCTAACTCTGTAACATCGCGTGTCCACACGGCACCTTCATCGCTTCCGCGGAATGTCGGTATCCCGCTGGCGAGACTGATGCCAGCGCCGGTCAGCACGAGTATCAATCCCCGCTCGTCCGCGATCGTATCGATAAGCAAGCGAGAGGTGGTCTTGAGGGTCACAAGATCCGTAGCCGGCGCGGATTCGGCCGCCCCCGGCTGTGCCAGTCTATGGTGATGTGGAGACCGAGACCAGCAGGCATACCGGTCTTGCTTCACGGACAACGGTTGCGCGCCGAGGCGCGCACGCACAATTCAGCCCCGCGCTCGGCGCAGCACGAGCGCGGGGTATCGGTGGGATGTGAAGTGCGGCCGCGGAGGCGGTCGCCACAGGAGTAGTGCGGATCTCGCTTCTGGTGCGAATTCGGCGGTTTTGTCCCGGCCGCCTCCGCGGCCGGCAAATTGGTGACACCCTCTTACCCCGCGCTCGCGCTGCGCCGAGCGCGGGGCTGGCTTGTGGAGCGCGCCTTCGCGCGCATCCGGCCGAGAGCCGGCGTCAAATCGCGTTGGGTTGCGGACGAAGCCAGCGCTATGGCGTTGGAGTCATGAGAATCCCCGACAAAATCCCCCCTCCCACCTCGGGTAAGCTCCCCCTCCCATGCCCCGTCCCCTGCGTATCCTCCACCTCACCGCCGCCGTCGACGGCGCGCCGTGGATGATCGGAATGGCGCGGGAGCAGAGGCGGAGGGGGCATGACGTCGCGGTCGTGATCCCCTCGGATAAGGGCAGCATCGCGGCCGCATTGAGCGCGGAGGGGATTCCGTACCATCTGGCACCGTGCGATGTGCTGGGGGCGGGGAGAATTTTCGCGCGGGGCCGGGTGATCCTTACGCTGGTGCGATTGCTGCGGCGGCTAAAACCGGACGTCGTGCATGGTCACATCATCAACTCCGTCGTCACGGCGCGGATCGCGGCGTGGATTGCGGATGTGCCGGTCCGGCTCGGGGCGAATGCGGGGCCGCTCACCCTCGAGTCGGAGTTGCTGCGGCCGGCGGAAGTGGGGACGGCCGTCTTTGATACGCGCACGATCGCCTCCTGCTCCTACACGCTCGAGCTGTTTGAGCGCTACGGCATTCCGCCATCGCAGTGCGACCTGGTTTACTACGGGCCGGACGAGACGCGCTTCGATCCGGTCAACGCGGACGGAGAACGGGTACGGCGCGAGCTCGGCATCGATGACGACACGCCGCTCGTAGGCATCGTGGCGTACTTTTATGCCCCGTCGCAGTCGCTCGGGGTGTTCGGACCGAATCTCGTCGGACGCGGCGTGAAAGGGCACGAGGTCCTGCTCGATGCCGTGCCGCGCATCCTCGCGCAAGTGCCGAACGCGAAGTTCGTGCTGGTTGGCCGCGGGTGGGGGGAGGAAGGGGCGGCGTATCTGCAATCATTGAAGGAGCGTGCGCGGATCTTCGGCGAAGCCGTGCTCTTTCCCGGCGAGCGCAGCGACGTGCCCGACACGCTGGCGGCATTCGACATCTCCGTCCATCCCTCGCTCAACGACAACCTCGGCGGGACGATCGAATCGCTGCTGATGGCGCGGCCGATGGTGGTCTCCGACATTCGCGGCTACGCGGACAGCGTGCTGCACGAGGAGACCGGCCTGGTGGTGCCGGTGGGCGATTTCAACGCGCTCGCCGATGCCGTAGTGCGTCTGCTCCGCGACCGCCCGCTGGCACGCCGCCTCGGCGAGAACGGCCGCGCGCGGATGCTGGAGAGCTTCACGTTGCAGCGCTCGGTGGCGAAGCTGGAAACCATCTTCGCCCGCGAGACCGCGCGCGCCGAGGGGCACTACCGTCTGGCGACGACGATCCGGCGCGCACTGGCGATGCCGGTCAAGGTCCTGCCGATCCTGCGCGAGATCCGCCGCGTGCAGCGGCGCTACAACCCGCCGCCGCGGCTGGCCGCACGAATCAAGCGCCGCCTGCGCCGGTTGCTCAAACCGGCCCCGAAGGCGAGCGGACGGATTCGCATCGCGCAGGTCGCAGGCGTTTGGAACGGGTGCGAGTGGTTCGTCGGACTCTGCCGCGATCTGACGGTGCGTGGCTACGACGTCGTGGCCGTCATCGACAAGAGGCCCGGCGACCTCGCCGCGCGGCTCGAATCCGCCGGCATTCGCTTCTATCGTCTGGCCATGAACTTCGCCACCGACCTCGACCGCGCGCGCCTCCCCGTATATGCGACGAAGATCCCCCTGGCGGCCATCCGGCTGGCGCGCATCCTCCGGCGCGAGAAGGTCGACATCGTTCACTCGCACGTCTTCGCCTCGGTGGTCGTGGCCCGGCTCGCCGCCGTGCTTGCACGCGTGCGTCACGTGGCAGGCATCTCCGGACCCCGCCACCTCGAGGCACAGCTCACGCGGAGCGTCGACCGCCGCATGTTGTGGATGGATGACGTCACCATCGCCGGCTGCCGCTATACGCGCGATCTCTACTCTGCCCTCGGCGCGAGCGACGAACGCCTGGCGTGCATCTACTACGGTGCCGATGCGGAGCGCTTCGACCCGGCGCGCGCCGATCCGGCCGCGGCACGCCGTGCGCTCAGCATCGCGGACGATGCGCCGCTCGTCGCCCTCGTGGCGCACTTCTATCCGCCGATGCGCGGCGCGCAGACGCCGCCGCATACGATGGGACGCGGACCGAAGGGACATGAAGACTTCCTGGCCGCCGCGAGCATCGTGGCGGAGCGATTCCCCGAGGCGCGATTCGTGATCGCGGGGAGCGGCGTCGTCGAAGCGGGAGAAGCGTACCGGCGGCAGTTGATGGAAGCGTGCCCGAGCGATCGCGTACTCTTCGCCGGTCATGTCGACGACGTCGTCTCGTTACTCGCCGCGGCGGACGTCGCCGTGCAATGTTCGCTCACCGAAAACCTCGGCGGCACGATCGAGGCGCTGCTGATGGAGCGCCCCGTCGTGGCCACGCGCGTGGGCGGCATGCCGGAGTCGGTGCGCGACGGCCAGACCGGCCTGCTCGTCCCGGCATCCGATCCCGCGGCGCTGGCGGCGGCAATCGTGCGGCTGCTGGAACATCGCGAGGAAGCCGCCGCGTTCGGGCGCGCCGGCCGCAAGCTGATGCTCGAACGCTTCACCGCGGCCAGGACGGCGGATGACGTAGCCGGCGTATACCGGCGGCTATCCGGCATTTCTCACACTCTCACTTGAATCGTCGCCACCCTGTTACTCGTCGAGAGCCTTCTCCCCCAGCGCTTTTCAGCTGGGGGAGAAGGTGCCGAAGGCGGATGAGGGGGCGTTGGTTCTTGCCGAATAGTGAACTATTTTCAGGGACGGGCGTGGGAAACTCATGAAGACACTCAACTTCAGCGCGAGAGCCGCCCCCTCATCCGCCTTCAGCACCTTCTCCCCCGCTGAAAAGCGCGGGGGAGAAGGACTCTCGACCAAAGGGCGTTGCAAGTGATTCGAACAGACTGTGAGAAATGCCGGCTAGTGAGCGAAGGAGCGCGGGCGTGATCGAGTACGACTCCGCCGCCCGTCCGCCGCGCGCGCTCGAAGAACTGCTGGAGCTCCGCGCACACGCCTCACTTCTGCGCGCGCTTGTGGCGCGGAACATCAAAGTGCGCTACAAGCGCTCGGCGCTCGGATTCCTCTGGACGATGGCCAGCCCGGCGCTGATGCTCATCGTGCTCTCGTTCGCCTTCACGCGCGCCTTCGCCGCGAGCGCGCCGGCGTATCCGGCATACGTCTTCCCCGGCCTGCTGCTCTGGAATTTCTTCGCACAGACCACGACCATGTCCGGCGAGGAGATGGCCGGCAGCGACATCTGGAAACGGGTACGCTTTCCGAAGACCGCCTTGGCCATCTCCACGCTGCTTACCGGGATGGTCAACCTGCTGTTTGCGCTGGTACCGCTCATCGTCATTCTCGCCGTCGCCCACCGACCGCTCGGCCTGGCGCTGCTGACGCTGCCGCTGACGATCACTCTCACCGCCCTCTTCGTCCTCGGCGCATCGCTCATCCTCGCCACCGGCGCGCTGCGCTTCGCCGACGTCATGCCGGCCTGGACCATGCTCCTGCCGGCGCTCATGTTCACCGCCCCCGTCATCTATCCTGACGCCATCGTGCCGCCGTCGCTGAAACCGTTGCTGCGCCTCAACCCGATGACGTTGTACATCGAATCATTCCGCGCGCCGCTCTACACGAATGCGACGCCCGCTCTCTCCACCTTCGCCCTGATGCTCGCCATCGCCGTGGCCACACTGGCCCTCGGGTGGCTGCTCTTCACCCGCTCCGCCGATGACATCGCCTATCGTGCTTGACGTGCTTGACGGGGGCGCCATCCGGCTGGACAGTGTCACCGTGCGCTACAAGGTCGCGCTCGATGGTCACGTCACGCTGAAGGAATCGATCGTCCGCCGCCGGGGGCGCCGTTTCGTCGAGCACGTCGCGCTCGACGATGTCACACTCACCGTCGCACGCGGCGAGATGCTCGGCGTCATCGGCCGGAACGGCGCCGGCAAGACCACGCTGCTGAACGTCATGGCGCGGGTGCTTCAGCCGACGTCCGGCCGCCTGCGCCTGCGCGGCAGCGTGTCGTCGATCATCGACCTCCTCAGCGGCTTCCATCCGGAGCTGACCGGCCGCGAGAACACCTATCTCCGCGGCGCGTTCCTCGGCGTGAGCCGCGCGCGCATGCACGAGCGCGTCGACGCCATCGCCGCGTTCGCGGACATCGGCCCATTCTTCGACGCGCTGCTGCGGACGTACTCCGCCGGCATGATCGTGCGCCTCGCCTTCGCCGTCACCGCCAGCGTCGACGCCGACATTCTCCTCATCGACGAAGCGCTCGCCGTCGGCGACGCCGAGTTCAGGCCAAGTGCGCGGCGCGGATGGCCGAGCACCGCGCGCGCGGCGTGACGTTCGTCGTCGTCTCCCACGACGTAGTCAGGCTGCAGGCGAGCTGCGACCGCATTCTCTGGCTCGATCAAGGGCGCATCCGCGCGCTCGGCGACCCGCGCGACGTCGTCGCCCAATACGCCGCCGCACAGCATCCCGTATGAACGGGAACCGTCCCGCCGTCTGCTTCTCCGTCGACGACGTCCATCCCGCGCCGGTCGCCGCGGAGGCGCTCGGGCACGTGCGGTGGCTGCAAGAGCACCATCCGCAACTGCGCGTGACGCTCTTCACCACGCCCGACTGGCGGACGCTCGATCCCTACCCGACGCGGCGGTTCCTCTCCCGCATCCCCTTCGTACGCGACCGCATCTTCACCGTCGCCGTTCACCCGCGCGGCACGTTCCGCCTCGACCGGCACGATGACTTCTGTGCGCTCCTCCGTGGCTGGCGCGGTGCCGAGGTGGCGTTGCATGGATTGCAGCACGTGCGGACGGGAATGCGCCCCGTATTGGAGTTCATGGGACGCACGCGCGATGAGTGCCGCGCCACGTTGAACGAAGCGATGGCGATCTTCGACGATGCCCGCCTGCCGTTCGTGCGCGGCATGTCCCCCCCGGGATGGGAGGCGCCGCGGTCTCTGCTCGAAGCGATGGCGGATACCGGATTCGCCTTCGTCGCCTCGGCACGCGATCTCGACACGCCGATCACGCGCGATGCTGAGGCGCATGGAAGCGGACTGCGCGGCGTCCCGCTAATCCATCCGCAACGCATCGTGCCGGGGCTGTTGCACTTCCCGACCAACTTCCAGGCCACTTCGCCTCTGGAGCGCGCCCTGGCCATTCTCGAATGCGGAGGCCTGCTGTCGATCAAGGCACACCTCCTCGCGCAATCCGGCTCGTACCGCGCGCTCGACGGACTCACGACGGAATACCGCGACTACCTTCATCGCATATTTACCACGATCGAAGAGCGCTTCGGCGACGATGTGTGGTGGACGTCGATGGGCGAGATGGCGTCATGAGAATCCGCCGCGCACTCGCCAGCGATACCGATCCGGCCGACTACATCGATGGGGCGAACCGCGCCTTCGGGAAGTGGGGTGACGAGGCCACGTTCGCCTGGGCCTTCCGCGGCGGCGAGCTGCTCTTTCTCGATGACGACAGCGGCCGCCCCGTCGCCGCCTCAGGCATCAACTACCGCACGCTGCTGGACGGGCGGCAGGTGGCCATCATCACCGGCGCGTGGACGTCGCCCGCGGCGCGCGGCGCCGGTGCGTTCCTGCAATTGATCGAGGCGACGCACGTCGCCGCGCGCGAGCGCGACGCCATCACCCTCGGCTTCGGACGCATGGACAACGCCAGCCGCCGCCGCGTCGAAGCATCCGGCGCGCATGTTCATAAGACCTTCTATTGCCGATCGCTCGCGCCGGACGCGCAGCCTGAACCGCTCGATCATCTCGATCCCGGCGCGTGCCACTTCCCCACCTCGTTCCGCTACACGCCGGCGGAATGGCGCACGCAGTTCCTCGAACGCCCGCGTGCGCTCATCGAATGCATCGGGCGGCGCGGCGAGTGGGCCGCGATCGTCGAGCGGACAACAGACTTCGACCGTGTGCATGCTGTGTCGAATGACCAGGCGCTGCCCGCGCTCGCCGCGCGCGCGCATGCGGCCGGGCGGCGGTTATTCTGGTTCACATTGACGCGGCCATCGCTCGCATGCGAATCGATCGAGGGCTTCCTGTCGACCTTCCCGCCGGTGGACGTCAGCGCATGGGAGATCCAGAACGGCGATCGGATGTAATGCGCGCCGGCACGCCCCACACCGTCACGTCCTCCGGGACATCCCGCACGACCACCGCCCCCGCCCCGATCACCGCACGCGCGCCTATGCGGATGCCCGCCGCGACCGTCGCGCCCGGCCCGACGAACGTCTCCGCGCCCACCCGCACGTCGCCACCGAGCGTCGCCGCCGGCGCGATATTAGTGAAATCGCCGATCACGCAGTCGTGATCGATCGATGCCTTCGTGTTCAGCAGCACGCCGCGCCCGAGCGTTGCTCGCGGCAGCACGATCGCGCCAGCGCAGAGCATCGATCCCTCGCCGATCGTCGCGGAAGGAGCAACGGATGTGAACGGATGAATGGCTGTCGCCAGCCTCTCGCCGGCGCTTACGACACCCTCAGTGACGGTGCGCCGCAAGGCGATGTCGCCAATCGCTACGATCACGCCGTCGTGCTCGATCTCGGCGAGCGAGGCGAAGACGCGAAGTCCGAGCACCGTCGTACCGTGGAGTGAAGGGGCGTCGTCGACGAAACCGGCGGCACGCTCCCTCAGGATGTCGGCGACGATCGCGCCGTGCCCGCCGGCGCCGATGATGACGATGCGTTTCACGAGTGTGTGGCCATCGTGCCCGGCGACGCCGGCTCGAACTCCGGCACGATCGCGCGGAGCTGTTCGATCAGCTCGTCGTTGCCGGCCGTCGTCGCAAGGGTCTCGAGCAATGCCACGTCTTCCGCGAAGGTCGCGGCAAGCGGCTCATTGCTGCGGATCTCCGCAATATGCGGAATCACCGTCGCCTCGGCACGCTCATTCGGGCCGACCAGTTCCTCATCGAGCTTCTCACCCGGCCGCAGGCCGATGAATTCGATCGCCATCGACGGCGACGCCCCGCGGGCGTCCATCACCCGCCGGGCCAGATCGACGATGCGGATCGGCTCGCCCATGTCCAGCACGTACATCGCGCCGGAGTGCCCGAGGGCCGCCGCCTCGATGACCAGTTGCACGGCCTCGTGGATGCGGATGAAGAAACGCCGCACCTCGGGATGTGTGACCGTGACCGGCCCGCCGGCGCGGATTTGTTCCTGGAAACGCGGCACGACGCTGCCGCTACTGCCGAGGACGTTGCCAAAGCGAACGGTGACCATCTCCGTGCGCGACGTGCGCGCCGCATCGCGCATCAGCAATTCCGCCACACGCTTGGTCGCCCCCATCACGCTCGACGGATTCACCGCTTTGTCGGTCGAGATCAGCACGAAACGCTCGACGCCGTGCCGGTCCGCGGCCTGTGCCACGAAGCGCGTGCCGGAGATGTTGTTCTTCACCGCCTCGCTCACATGTTTCTCGACGAGGTTCACGTGTTTGTGCGCCGCGGCGTGGAAGACGATCTCGGGTCGGAAGCGGGCGAACGCTTCATCGAGCCGCCGCGTGTCGAGGATGTCGCCGAGGAACGGCTCGGCGATCCGGTCGTCGACGGTCAGCATCACCTCGTAGAGACTGTTCTCGTGGCGCTCGAACATCACCAGCGTCTCGCACCCGAGGCGCGCCAGATGGCGGCAGAGCTCCGAGCCGATCGAGCCGCCCGCGCCGGTCACCAGCACGCGCCGCCCTTCCACAAACGCCCGCATCGCCGCGACGTCAGCCGCGATGGCACGGCGCGGCAGCAACTCGTCCAGCGATCTCATCCCATCACCTTCATGCTGCCGGTCTCCGCGGCCACCGCTTCGCAGACGTATTCGATGTCTTCCGCGGCCAGGTTCCCATGGAACGGCAAGGCCAGCATCGAGGCACCGGCGGCCTCGGTTTGCGGAAACATGCCGGGGCGGTAGCCAAACCGTTCGCGATAGATCGGCTGCAGGTGGATCGGCGGAAAGTACGGGCGGCTGTCGATACCGCGCGCGGCCAGTGCCGCTTTCAAACGCTCGCGATCGATTCCTTCCGCGAGCCGGATGATGTAGACGAACCAGCTCAGATGCATCCCCGCGCGCGGCGGCGCCAGCGGCGTGACCCCGTCGAGGCCGGCCAGCAATGCGTTGTAGCGCATAGCCACCGCCTCTCGCTTGTGCAACAGCTCGCCGAGACGGCGGATCTGGGCAAGCCCGATCGCCGCGCTGATCGTGTCCATGCGGTAGTTGAAGCCGAGCCGCTCATGCTCGAGCCACGTGCCGGAGTCGGAGCGCCCCTGATTGCGGAGACTGCGCGCCAGCCGCGCCCAGTCCTCCCGATCGGTGAGCAGCACCCCGCCCTCCCCTGTCGTCATCTGCTTGTTCGGATAGAAGCCGAATGCCGACACATCGCCCCAACGGCCGGCAAAGACTCCGTCGGCCGAGGCGCCGATAGCCTCGCACGCATCCTCGATCACAACGACGCCATACCTGCGCGCGGCAGCGAGGATGGCATCCATCTCCACCGTCCGCCCGAAGATGTGCACCGGCAACACCGCCCGCAGCCGTCCTTGCGGCGCGAGCGTCTCGATGGCATGCACCGTCGCCGCCGGATCCATCGTGAGCGTCTCTGGATCGATATCGACGAAGTGGGGAACGCCGCGCTCGAAGAGGATCGAATTCGCCGAGGCCACGAACGAGAAGGGCGTGGTAATGACGATGTCTCCCTCACCCACCCCCGCCGCGATCATCGCCACATGCAACGCCGCCGTCCCACTCGACATCGCCACCGCATACCGCGCCCCGAACCGTTCCGCGAACTCCCGCTCGAACGCCTCCAGCACCGGCCCGAACGAGAGCTGCCCCGAGGTCAGTACCTCGTCGACGAGACGCCGTTCCTCGGAAGTGATATCCGGAGCGGAGAGCTGGACGCGACGGGGGGGCATGGGTGAGGGAAGATACCGCAACTGTCGGAATCAATCCGATATCGGTCGATGCGAACTGCCTGCGCTGATCGTCTTCAGCAACCAACTTCGAGCAAATCAAAAACGCCCGCCGCTCACTCCCATCCAGTTCTCGGAGGACTTGGCACGGGATTTCATCCTCGCAAGCATTCGTCATGGAGCCTGACGATCCAAGGTAGTACAATGCATGCGATCCGGAATGACGACTCGCAGAGTTTTCCTTGTGTCGTTCAGCGCGCTTCCCGTGCCGCTGTTCGCATTCATTATCCTGCTGGCCGTGCGGGCGCGCTCCAGCACCGCGGAGGCAGACGCACGGCTAGGGAAAGACCTCGCTTCGCTCGAGTCGTCGGCTCCTGCCGAGTGCGCGGACGCGGTGGAATTTGAGCGGGAAACGCTCGTCGAGAGCGCGAGCGATCTGAAGAAGACGGCGAAACAGCGCAGGACGTACCCGCACGGCTACAGTCAGAGCGGCAAGTCCCGGCCTGCAGAGTTCGATTTTTCTCCCTATGGCTGGATGCGGTATGGGTCATCCGGAAGATGACGCCAGCGAGCACGCTGAACGTGATTTCCCGAAACGCGCCGCGCTCTCTCTGATTCTGCTGATCGCCTTCGTGGCGCGGCTCTACAGAATCGGCACACTCTTCCCCATCATGGTCGACGAAGCGATCTATCTCCGCTGGGCGGAGATCATCCGGCATCAGCACCAGTGGTTCATCTCGCTGCTCGACGGCAAAGAGCCGCTCTGTTCCTGGCTGTACACCCCGCTGCTGATGATCGATGCCGGAGATCCGTTTCTGGCCGCGCGCGCCATCTCGCTGGTGGCTGGTGTGGCGGCGACGTTTTTCATCTTCCTGATCGCCGAACGCCTCGGAGGAACAGCGGCAGGACTGATTGCGTCGGCCTTGTACGCATTGGCGCCCTATGCCGTCTTCTACGCGCATCTGGCGTACAACGAGACCATCCTCGATCTCCTCTCGACGGCAGCCGTCTTCAGCGCGCTCCTGAGCTTCCAATCGAGCAGACCATCCGTATGGCGAGCGGCGTCGGCCGGTTTATGGCTCGGCGTCGGATTCTTGTGTAAGACCACATTCCTGCCATTCTTCGCGTTCCCCGCACTCATTTGTCTCGTCTCTTCGCGGAGCAGATGGCGACTTTTGATCGTGACCTGGGCGGTAGCGGCGATCGTGCCCACGGTTCTGTATCTCTCCGTACCGAAAGCACCGATCTCCTCCACCAGCCATTTCGTCATGCATCAGTTGGACTACTTCATCGACCGCCAGACGCTCACCGGCGCGCCGCTGGAAGAGGCTCGTCGCAATCTGCCGGTTGCACTCGGCTATCTCAACGTCTACCTCACGCCGCCGCTCCTCGTCGCCAGCGTCGGAGCGTGGTTCTACCTGCTGAAAAAGCGCCTCGTCCTTCCAGCAACGTTGCTCCCGTTCACTGGGTTCATCCTGGCGGTCGAGGTGGTGGTCCTCGCCTACTTCCCCAGTAGATATCAATTCGCCTATTTCTGGCCTCTGCTGATCGCCATTGGCTGCGCTTTCGGCCATGCAGCGCGTTCGAGGCCACGCCTGGCAGGGGCTCTCACGGCCGTGTTGTTGGTGTCAATGGCGGCGAGAAGCGCGGCGATCTTGTGGAATCCAGGGCGCTTTCTGCATCCGCTCGATATCGCGCACTTCGTCACGGCGAACCCATACGCCGGTTATGGAGTCAGGGAGGCTGCACGCTTCGTCGAGAACCTTCCTCGTAACGAGCGCTCGTTGATCGTCTTGACCGATCAGGTCTGGGGACTTCCAACCGACGCCATGTTCGTCTACTTGAATCAGCGCCACGGAATCGAGGTGCACGAGGCGTGGTGGCTCGACCTGTCTACGAACTATCCGCTCCTTCCGCCCGGTCCGACCGCTTTGATGAAATCGCAGTACGAGCGGGTTTACGGCGGCAGCATCGATTTCCGCAGGACAGGGCCAGTCCTTTACGTCACCGACTCGCTGTACAACTCTGCATCCGATGTAAGAAGGCACCACCGTCCCGCGACATTGATCGGGTCGTTTCCGAAGCCGGGAGGAACGGAGAGCATTGACGTGTACCGACTGAAATGACCCGACAACCCATGATCTGGTGACCTGTATACTTACTGTAATCATTCTATTTCCATCCCGAGGAGCGTCTACACATGGACGACTCGCCCCAATCCGAGAGTGAGTTGCGTGATGTACGAGTCCTGGTCGAGCGGATCAAACGAGGCGATTGCGTGCTGGTCCTCGGGCCTCGTGTTGCCATCCGCGCTGACGATCCGGCGCGCACGCCTCTCGACGAGCTGCTGGCGCGCGAGCTTCTGAATAGCATCGGTCAGGAGGCGGAGTCCGCGTCGCCGAGCCTCCGCCGCGCGGCCGAGCTCTACTATCGCC
>WNFG01002244.1_pt1 | contig 28907 bp, 31 predicted proteins | sample 5400431 | NCBI WGS metagenome assembly WNFG01 (sample SAMN13153346, study PRJNA577476) | soil metagenome | isolation source: 120 cm saprolite under Douglas fir tree site 2 hole 3 replicate 2 | place: USA:California | collected 2015-04-18 | reverse complement strand
GACCCCGGACTGCTCAACTGGCTCGCCAACCTGTGAGCCTCCGCACCAGGAAAAGTTATGCGCAGTGCTCGACCCCTAGCGTCGCTGTCACCAGGGCCGGCAGGCCAGCGCTGCGCATAACCCGGCACTGTTCATAAGGAGCATCGGTATCGCCGCTGCTCGCCAACGTGTACCTGCACCATGTCCTCGACCTGTGGGCCGACTGGTGGAGAAGCCGGTTCGCGCACGGTGACGTGATCATCGTGCGCTGGGCCGACGACTTCATCGTCGGGTTCGAGCACCGCGACGACGCCGAGCGGTTCCTGGAAGAGCTTCGTGGCAGGTTCGCGAAGTTCGGGCTGGAACTACACCCCGGCAAGACCCGGCTGATCGAGTTCGGGCGGCACGCCGCCCGCAACCGGGCAGCCCGGGGTGAGGGGAAACCGGAGACGTTCGCCTTCCTAGGGTTCACGCACATCTGCGCGACCACGAAGAGCGGGCGGTTCTGGGTCAGGCGCAAGACCGACTCGAAACGGATGCGGGCGAAGCTCATGACGGTCAAAGACCAGTTCAGGCAGCGCCGGTACCTACCCCTCCCGGACCAGGGAAAATGGCTGGCCAGCGTGGTGCGCGGGCATCAGGCCTACTACGGCGTGCCCGGCAACTACAGAGCGGTTCATGCCTTCCGCACCCAGGTGACCCGGCACTGGCACCAGGCGCTGCGGCGCCGCAGCCAGAAAACCCGGCTCACCTGGGCCCGGATGAACCGCCTCGTGACCCGGTGGCTACCCCCAACCCGCATCGTGCACCCATTCCCGGAGGTGCGCTTCGCCGCCACACACCCAAGGTAAGAGCCCAGTGCGGTAATCCCGCACGCTGGGATCTGTGCGGGGGGCCGCCCGCAAGGGCGGTCCCTACCGCGACACTATCCCGGACGCATAAAGGGACGCAGAGGCTCGGCCCTCGGCCCGGCTTACGCCAGGTCAAACTCCCCGTCTCGCACCCCGGCGATGAACGCTTCCCACCCAGCCGGGGTAAAGACGAGTTCCGGCCCTCCCGGGTCCTTCGAGTCACGAACAGCAACGATGCCAGGCAGATTGACCGCCGCCTCCACGCAGTTGCCGCCATCGGTGCCGCTATAGCTTGACTTGCGCCACCTGGCGCCGGTCAGGTCCATGCCTCCGCACATCCGTCGCACACAGCGACCACCCAGCCCACCCGGGAGAATCAACTATGACCGAGCCCAGCACCGCCGCGACCGCTCACTACGACGCCGAGCACATACGCGCGATCCAGGCCGGGCTGGCCGCCTGCGGCCTGACCACGCACCTGACCGACGCCCGCGCCGGCCTCGACTTAACCGCGACCCTCAGCCCCTCCCGCATGCGCAGAGCCGAGTTCTTGGGTCGACGACGAGGGCTACGCCGAACTCCGCTACTGGTATCCGCCCGGCACTCCGCCAGCCGAAATCACAGCCACCGCCCTCCGTGCCCTGCAAGCCGTCACCACCACCCCGCCCGACCCGGCCCGTGCCTCACATCAGGCTCGCCATCCGGCCGTAGTTGCCCAATGACGGCAGTCCGTCGCGAAACGGGATCGCATATGAGCAGACAGTCCCGCCCTAGCTAGCCGGATCTGCAACGGTGCGGGAAGCGCCGTGCTCGTGCCGGAGGCATCGCCTTGCCCGTGTTTGTCCGGCTTGGCGGTCGACTCAAGGTACTGAAGGCTTGCCCGCCTGGGCGTATTGTGGCGGGCCGGTGGACACGGGTAGCGAATGCCTCGATACTATTCCTGGGTATCTGGGTGGCTTCATGCCCTTGGCCGACAAACGGGTGAGTTGGAGGTCGGGGTGGTCCAGCGCCCGCCTATCACCCTGGGGGGCAATGCTATGCGTGGCGTTATCGGAGGGCCCGAGTGTGCGGGGCTCGCGACGGCCGAAGCGACCCAGATCGTTTCCTCAGGTCCGAGTAGGACGATAGATTACCGCGCTGAGCGAGGGCCGGCGTAGTTTCCGCGTCGAGGGGGCCATGGTTGAGTTGGCGATCGAGGTTTCAATAAACGATCACAAGACGTTTCGGCCGTGGAGCCGGACTGGGTGGCCGTCGCCGCATCGCACAACAGACGCAAGCTTCGACGGGCGCCGAGCCGCCGTCTGCGAGGGGCGAACGTCGGTTACCCATCGGTTGCCAGTGTCTCCAGCCCAATATGACGGATCGAGTGCATCAAGCTCATTTAGCCTCGACAGGGGAAGTCAAGAGAGCAGCTCTGACACAAGGGGGACGTAATGTTGTTCGGTGGCCCAATAGTTAATGATCCGGAGAACGCGAACGCGATCGATGCGCTCCAGCGCCGGCTCACGGAGAACCCGAACGTCATGCCATTTATAGGGGCTGGGCTTTCTCACCCCTTTGGGTATCCGGACTGGCTCGAATTTCTTCAACAGGGCGCCGACTCGGTTGGCAAGAGAAGCGAGATCGACGATCTTGTTGGTCAAGGTGATTACGAGTCTGTGATGAGCGTTATTCATAGAGAACTCGAAGGCATCCCCTACTTCGACTTTCTGCGCAACACTTTCGGCCTGCGGGAGGCTAGTGCCGCGACATGGGATGCTGCGGTGCGATTCCTCCCAGCGATGCCGAGGACTCCTATAGTGACGACAAATATCGATGGCGTGCTGGAGCAAGTGTTTAAAGAGCACGGGTCGCCGTTGGAAGTGATCGTAGGGGCTCGGCGTGATCGCATTCGTGTCGCGATCGAAGAAAAGCAACGATGTCTAATCAAGTTGCACGGAGACTATCGTGATCAGGCTGATCAGATTCTGACCCTGGAAGACTATGAGCGACACTATGGCAGTGATACACGTGCCGCTCGCAAGCAGCGGCCATTCTTGGGAATAGTGCAGAACCTGCTAGCTGGTAATTCTTTTCTATTTCTTGGTTTCAGAATGGAGGAGCGGACAAGGAAGCTGCTGCAGTCTATAGCAGAGGGGGGTGGGCTTCACTCTCATTGGATTGTCTTGCCACGCTCGCCGCAACCCGGATATAGGGATCGAGCAAAGGAGCTAGGGCGTAACAGCGTTCGAACGCTTTGGTACGATGAGGGGCGTTATGAGCATATTGGAGCGTTCTTGCATTGGTTCACGTGCACGGCTGCACCGGAAGGCTCTCCCTTGCGTCGTTTCTACTCTGCGGTTGCAAACGGAGAATACTCGGCTGCGCTTTCGGCTGGCGCGGAGGCCATCAGCAATGGATTCGAGGATCCTGCGCTGACCTGGAACATTTCGGTTGCAAATGAATTTGCTGCCCGTGAGTTGCTTGGCCAAGGAAGCCTCGACCAAGGCATACGACTGCTCGGGAAGAGCATTGCAGGCCATGAGAACGAGACGCAGTCGGCCGTGGCGCTACAGTGGGCAGTCTCTTACGCGCTCAATCTGACACCGGAGAGAGCGGATGAGCCAGCAGAGGTGACGGCGAGCACTCTGGAGACTCTCAGCCTTCTTCGAGAGGCAGTAGTAAATCCTAGTCCCGACTTGCTAAGCGGTGCCAACTATCAGCGAGCGTCAAAGAGCGGTGTTGCTGAAGCCTTGAGGACACTTTGTCTCCTGAGTCAGATGTGGCAGGGCAATGTCAATGAAGGCGAAATGTTCAGCGGGGACTCATTGGCAGAGAATGCCCGCGGCGCCGCGATGTTGCAGCAAACGTTTTCTGCCCGAGCCGCTGGGGCAGACGGCCGCCTCCGGAGAGTCAAGAGGCTATATTATCAGAATCGAGCTAGGCAGGAAGAGGCCAAGTTCAAGAAGGCAAGGCTCGCTTTTGCAGGGCGCCAGGTGGCTTTACTTAATGATCTGAAGACTAAGAGAAAATGGTATGACGATCATTGAACACCTTGGCCCGAGTTTGGCTCGATTAGGTCGGCGCGTTCGCCTGCCTCCTAGACTCAAGCCATTGCTCGGAAAAATCGTTCCAGGCGTATTGGTACCTTTCGTAAAGCTTCTCTATTTCTCCCATCTCCAGCTTCTCAGGCGGCCGGGTTGCCACCAGGTACTCCAAATCTTCTTGAAGGCGGTAAAAACGATGCTGCGCCTCTTCGGCGAGCACCCATCTAGATCGCCAGTTAAAGAATGGCTCCACCGCATTGATGACGGTTGTAAGCGCCACGAGGGAAAAGCCTAGCCCTGCCCAGAATGAGAGATTCTGGAGGCCCAGAATTATAGTAGCTGCCCCAAGCATGAGCAAAGACAGCATCTTCGTTCCCGACGAAAGCAGCCGGAATCTCTCTTTTCGTGTTTTTGAGTAGCCATTGGCGCTCAGCGTCCAAGACCGAAGCAGCTGAGCCGTGTTATAGGGAGAAAGACCTGCCGGAATCTCGGGGATTGCAGTCATACCTAGTTACCTCTCATCTCCGAAGATATATCCTGCGGTAGGAGCATTAATTGATATGTAACATTGTAGAGCGAGCAGTGAACCGGGACCTGCTGAAGGTGTGCCGGGACCGGCGCGGCGACGTGACCCGGTTCTGCTGCGACACCTGAATCTGGGCCCAGCGCCAAGACGCAACCGTGATGGGGAACTGGCGGCACGACTGGCCCGAAGTGCTCGAAAAGAAGGCGCTGGGGCCGGGAACCGAAGCCAGGGAAGCGCCGTCCAACTTCTTGCGGCCCATCGGGGGAGGGCCGCACCAGCGTGAACGGTCCGCTTCAGAACCCGACCAGGAATGAGGTGGGCGATGGGCGTCCGGGACCGCCGGGCCCGCAGCGCGGGACGCCGGGGCTGGCTGTGCGCGGCCGTGGCCGCCGCAGCGGTCAGCCTGTCCGCCTGCGGAAGCCGTAAGCGCGACCGCGGCCGGGACCGCCGCGACCGCGACCGGGACCGCCGCGTCCACCGGGTCCGCCAGCCAGATGCGGGCGGCCGGGCGCGGGATGTTGTGCGCGGCCGCCGGGTCGGTGGACCGGCTGACGGTCAGCCGGGTGAACTCCATTCCCGGCAATCATCCGCGTTTCTCATTCCCGGCAACGGTCGCGGTCGGCGGTGCCGCGCAGGCCCGCGCCGCTGCCCAGCACCGCGAGCAATCTGCCGACCAGGTGTCCGCGCCATCCGCGGCCGAGGATGTTCATGGCCGCCTGCTGCGCGGGGTCGGTCTCGTCGAATCCGTCATGGGTGATCAGGAACCGGGTGCCGGTGCCCTCCGGGACAAGGCGCCAGGTCACTGTGGTGTCGAGGGTCCCGCCGCGCCAGCCGAGCCGCAGCAGCCGGGGCGGCTCCATGGCCAGCACCTGGCAGTGCACGATGCCGTCGAACCCGTGCTGCGGGACGGGCTCGGTGCGGAAGGTGAACAGGTGCCCGACGACCGGCTTGAAGTCATTCGGCATCAGCCAGCGGGCGAGCAGGTCCGGGTCGGTCAGCGCCCGCCAGACCTGCTCGGCAGGACGAGGCACGAACTGGTCCACTTCGATGGCCGCCATCACTCACCCTCTTCCAGCAGTTCGCCGAGCAGGCGGGCGTGATGCTGCCAGAATCGCTCGTAGTGGCCAGCCCAGTTCATGACCGTGCGCAGCGGCCGTGCGTCGAGGCGGTAATGGCGCTCACGGCCCACGCGCTCCTCCGCGACGAGCCCGGCCTGGCGGAGCACCCTGAGGTGCTGGGAGACAGCCGGCCTGGTCATCGCGAAGGACGCCGCCACGTCGTGCACCGGCCGGGCGCCATCCTGGAGCAGGTCGAGGATGGCGCGGCGGACCGGGCTCGCAATGGCGTCGAAGACGTCAATGTCAGGCACTGGCCGAGGTCGGCATCGAGGCGGTCGCCTGCAGCACGATCCCGTTGCCATCAGGGTCGTCGAACGTGACGAACCGCCCCCACGGCGCCTCCTGGATATCGCCGGCGATATCCACACCGCGGGACCGGATGGCTGCGATGTCGGCGTCGAGGTCGTCGCTTTCGATCACCGTGCCCTTGGCCGAGCCGGGCGGCATGGTGCCGAACCAGGTCACCAGCGTGATCGAGGTCTCCCCGCCGCTGGGCTTGACCTGAACCCAGCGCTGACCGGGGCCCATCTCGGTGTCCGCCACAAGCTCGAAACCGAGCATGTCGACGTAGAAGGCCTTGGCCCGGTCCTGGTCGGTGACCGGGAGTGAGAAGAGCTGAATCTGCGTCATTGTCATGCCCGCGATAATACGTAAGAGATCTCTTACCAGTCAACCTGGCGTCACGAATCCAGCGCGCTTGATGCCACATCGCGGGCGGAGCCGACGCGGGTGCCTGGTGGGCTGATCCCCTGGCCGCCCTGGTCATCGTCTTTTATGCGCTCAGGGAAGCGCGAGAGATCTTCGTCCCCGCCCACTGATCTCGGCGGATGCGAGAAGCCCCGTCGTTCTAGCCGGAGCGTTCTGATGGCAACGAGCCCGAATGCCGGATTGGGCCGGTTGCCACGGGCGTCAGCCGGGCGGGGCGAGGTCGTTCCTAGCCGTGACCACCAGCCAGGTAACCGCGCCGACCACCAGTGCGGGCGTGGCGGGCTCGGCGCCTGCCACCGCGGCGGCCCCGGCGCTCACCGCGGCGGCGATCAGCACCCTCAATGCGAGCCGGCCGACCCGGCCCCGCCGGATCCGGGACAGCAGCATGGCGCCCGACCGGCTGGCGCCCGACCGGCCAACAGCAGCGAACTCCGGCGGCGCCGGTCTGGCCGGCGGCCCGCCTGGCTGTCCCCGCCCAGGCTGCGCGGCGGGCGCCGGCGGTGCCGGCCTGCCTGACTGTCCCCGCCCAGCCCGCCCAGGCCGGCCAGCGAGGTCGGCGAGGGCTTCGCCGCGCCCGTAGCGGGTCCGCAGCACGGTATAGGCGGCCGCGGCCGCGGCGAACCGGGCTGGGTCGCCTCCGTCGGCGCGGTCTGGGTGGGTCGAAGCGGCGATCCGGCGCCAGGCCGCGCGCACGTCGTCGTCGGTCAGGTCCGGCCGGGCGGCCAGCCCCAGGGCGGCGAACGGATCATCCCTGGCCCGGCTCAAGGCGCCTCCTGGCCGAACGCCTCGTCGAGCAGAGACCCGGCGTCGGGCGGTGGGCCCGGCCGCCGCGTGGGCACGCCGCGCCCGGTGCCCGCCCCGTCCGGCGTAGGCAGCCCCGGCCGGTCCGGCGCGCCAGCAGCGACCGCGCGCCCGTCGGCGTTCCCAGCCGGCCAGACCGGGCGGGGTAGCGCGGCCGGCGCCGCCACCAGCCGCTTCACCTGCACGAAGGTGACCCCGCCGCGGTAGATGTAGGCGGCCTGGCCCACACCAAGGCCGCGGATGAGGTCGGCATCGACCACCGGCGTGCGGCGCTCACGGGACAGCCCTTCACGGCTCCACAGCGGTACGCCGAGCAGCCGCCGGGTCGTGTCCACCACGCGGCGCGAACCGGCCAGGGCGGTGGCGGGCTCGGGATGCGGGGTGCGCAGCAGCCAGATGCCGCCCTCCGCCGTCGCGGCCACCCGGTAGCGCTCGTCCTCGTCCGCGGCGAGGCCGTGCCAGGACTGGGCGGACACCTGGACGGCCAGGCCCAGCGACCGGGCCCGCTCGTACAACTGCCAGATCGGCAGCCGTCGTGACACGGCGCTGAACTCGTCCACCGCGAGCAGGATCTCGGCCGCGGGACCCCCGGCCTGCGCCGCATAGCTGGCCAGCATGTCCACCAGCGCGCGGGCCTGCGCCTCGGCGACTGCGATCTCCGCCGTGCCCTCCAGGATGCAGTACCAGACGTCCGCGTCGGCGAACGTCCCTGGCCCGTCCAGCCCGCTGCCCAGACGGCGGAACAGGGTGCGGAACCGCAGCGCGATGTCGCTGACATGCCGGGCCGCCGAGGCCAGCAGGGCCACGTCGTCCGGCCGATCCGAGGGCGCGTAGGCCATGGTGAGCCAGCCGGCGTCGAGCCGCGCCAGGAAGTCGGCCGCGCTGGTCGGCGGCCCGGCCGGCGCGCCCACGGCCAGCTCCACGATCGCCTCCATCACATCGGCGTAGTAGGCGGCCCCGCCGCTGCCGTGCTCGATCATGTCGACCAGCGTCGTGGTGAGCTGGTCCGGCGGCAGCGCCCACAGTGACAGGCTCGCCTCGTCCGGCCAGATCGCGGTGGTCCGCGCGCCGACGCCGCGCAGCACCCGGCGGGTCCGATCGGCGATCCGCCGCGAGTCGGCGCCGCCCTTGCAGTCGAGGACGACAAGCAGCGGGCGGTGCCCGGTCCCCGCGGCGTGCCGCTGCAGTCCTATCGCCATGAACCCGGCCCACAGCCGCAGCAGCAGGGTAGTCTTGCCGGTTCCCGTGGTTCCGATCACGACCTGGTGGGAGCGCAGCCGGGGGTACGGGATGCGCGCTAAGGGCAGTTGCGGATGATGGATGGCCCTGATGACGGCACCGGCCAGGATCGTTCCGTTTGGCGAAATGAGGGGAACTGATCCGGGGGCGGCGATCCTGGCCCGGGCTGTGCGCACCTGGTGGCGCCATTGCCGCAGGTCGAAGGTGGCCGGTGCGCTGGGGGTGAGGCCGCCGGTGCCGGTCTCCATCGAGTAGATCCGGTACCGCCAGGCGACCCCGCCCGCGACCAGGCCGAGGGGGATAGCGGCCGGCGCGATGGTGACCGCGGCCAGCGCGTACGAGCCGGCCGCGCCGTCGTGCCACATGGCGAGCCAGGCCAGGTAGGGAGCGGCGGCGACCCTGGCTGGTGACCGGGTGGCCACGGCGGTGGCGGCCAGCCACGCGGCGAGCATGGGCACGCAGTAGGCGGCCGCGCGGTAGAGCTGCCGCGGCGGCCAGCCCAGTAACCAGGCCAGCGTCGCGGAATAGGCGGCGACCAGGGAAACCGGTGCTGCCGCCACGATTACCATAACGATTACCGCCACCCTGATCACCCTCGCCAGCAGGCGGACCATGGCGCGCGCGGCCAGCAGGCCTAGATACCGGCTGATCATGTGGCGGCTCCGGAGGGCAGGTCACGGATCTCCACCCGGGCCGCGAGCCCGGCGAGCGCGTCGCGGGCGCGGGCCACGGTCGGCCGGGCGGCCGGGGAGCACAGGTACAGGACGCGGGCGTGCCGCGGCGGGCGGCCCGGCACCCGCGCGTCGGCCGCCAGGCAGCCGTAGTCACCCGTCCGGGTGAGGATCTCGGTCATGATGGCCGCCGTCCGGGCGACGGTCTTGCGGGTGAGCTCGGCCTCCACCGCCCAGCACTCGCCGGCCCAGGCGACGCTGGCGCCGTCCGGCCAGTGGATTTCACCGTCCGGGAGGTGCTCGCGTAATCCCACCCGGCCGCCGGCCCGGGCACGCAGCCGCCGCTCGCCGCGCCAGTACGCGCCCGCTCGCCGCGCCAGTACGCGCCGGCCGCACGGTAGCCGGACGTGGCCTGCAGGGCGAGCCTGACGCTGGTGACCGCGCGGATATGGGCGAGCCGGGACAGGGCCGGCGATGCCGCGTTGTACGGCAGCCCGCAGGCGGCCAGCCCGGTGCGCGTCAGCCAGATCCACGGGCGGCCCGGGCCCAGCCGGGCCGACTCCGCGTACCGCTGGCGGCGCCAGCGCAGCGCCACAGTGCCAGCCCGCTGCTCGCTCACCCCGAGCACTGTGCCAAGCTGGTCCAGTTGGACGCCGTACATCTCGCCGACGAACACCAGCCCGGCGATGTCGCGCTCGCCCAGCTGGCCGGGAGCGGCCGGCGGGGCGGGCGCCTCGCGTCGGGAGATCACCTGCCCACTACATCATGTTAGTGGACACGCCGTGAACGCTGGTGCCGACCGGCGCGGTGAGGCAGAATACGACGCGGGACGTGGATCGCATCGGCGGGGAAACCAGATCGCCGGTGCGGGCGCTTGAGGTCGTTGGGGAAGACGCACCTCGGTCGCTCGCAAGGAGGTCTGGTGTCCGTACGTGGCGTGCTGCAGATCCATTCCGCGCCCCCGGCGCTGTGCCCGCACATCGAGTGGGCAGCGGCCGGGGCTATTGGCGTACCTGTGAACCTGCCCTGGGTCAGTCAGCCGGCGGCACCAGGGTCGCTGCGCGCCGAGCTCAGCTGGGCGGGCCGGCCGGGCACGGCGGGGGCGATCACGTCCGCGCTGTCCGGCTGGAACAGGCTGCGCTTCGAGATCACCGAGGAAGCGAGCCCGGGCTGCGACGCGGTCCGCTACAGCTACACGCCTGAACTCGGCACGTTCTCGGCGGTGACCGCCGCCAACGGCGACATCGTGATCCCCGAGAGCCGGCTGCGCGCGGCCATGACGGTGGCCACGGCGGAATCCGGCGGCTCGCTGGAGTATGAGCTCGCCCGCCTGCTCGGGGAGCCCTGGGATGACGAACTGGAGCCGTTCCGCTGGGCGGCGGAGGGCGCCCCGGTCCGCTGGCTGCACGCCACCGGCTGAGCCCGCGCCAAGCCTGGTCGGCGGGTGCGGCCGGGCCTACCATGGGCAGCACAGACCTCTCCCTGGCGGCCGCCCGAATGAGGCCGCGGGATCAGGAGAGCGCCTTAGAGGAGGCGTCATGATGGTCGAGGTCAATCTCCCGGAGGAGTGGCCACCGGCGCTGGCCCTGGCGACCGCGCAACTCTTGCAGCACGCTCTGCGTGACGGCTTTCCCGTTATCACGGTCATCCGGTCGGACGCGACGCCTGATCAGCTCAGCGACATTTGTACGCGCGTCCAGATGTTGATTGAGGAGTCTGGCCTGGCCGCGTGACCGCGTCCGCCCTGGACCCGGCCGCGCCCCGGTCGATCATCCTGGACTGTGACCCGGGTATCGACGACGCCCTCGCGATCGCCTTCGCCTGCGGTCATCCCGGACTGGAGTTGCTGGGGCTGACCACCGTCGGCGGGAACGTGGACCTGGCGAAGACCACGGCCAACGCGCTGAACGTGCGCGAGTTCGCTGGCTGCCCGGAGGTGCCCGTGGTGGCCGGCAGCCCGGCGCCGCTGCTCCGCGCGGTCCTGGACGCCAGCCGCGTGCACGGCGAGTCCGGGCTGGGCGCGGCGCGGCTCCCGGCTGCCCTGTCCGGGGCGCGGGACGGGCACGCCGTGGACTTCCTGATCGACACCATCGGCGCGGCTCCCGGCGCGATCACCCTGGTCGCGACCGGCCCGCTGACCAATATCGCGCTGGCCGTGCGGCGCGAGCCACGGCTGGTCACCCAGGTCAGGGACTTCGTCATCATGGGCGGGTCGGCCGGGCGCGGGAACGTCACCCCGGCCGCGGAATTCAATATCGCCGCCGATCCGGAGGCCGCCGCGATCGTGTTCAGTGCCGGGTGGACAGTCACCATGGTCGGGCTGGACGTGACTTACCAGGCCCGGGCCACGCCCGGTGTCCTGGAGCGGATGCGGGGCCTGGGCCGGCTCGGCGCCGACCTGCTGCTGCCGGCCTTGTCGGGGTACCAGTACGAGGCGGCCGCCGCGCTGGGCCGGGCGCCCGGCCACGGTGACGGGCCGGCCGTCCATGACGTGTGCGCGCTCGCCCTGGTGGCCGAGCCGAGCCTGTTCGGCTGCGTGCCGGCCCGGGTCGAGGTGGAGACCGCGGGCCGGTGGACAGCGGGCATGACGGTCACCGACTTCACGGCGGCCGAGGATCAGCGCAACGCACTGGTCGCCATGTCGGTCGATGTGGCCGGTTTCTGGGACCTGGTCCTGGGCGCCTACGCGTACCTAGCCGCCGCCCGCTCACCCGCCTGAAACCGGATTGGCTCCCGAGGCCCTGCAGAACCGAGTGGCGCAGCGTGCCAGTGGCTGTCCATGATGACGGGTATGCCCGCGCAGCCTGAGATCACCGAGCGAGACCTTCGTAACAGGTCCAAGGAAATCGTGGACGCCCTAGAGAACGGGCGGAGGTTCACCGTCACCCATGACGGCCGCCGGATCGGCGAGCTCATCCCGTGGCCCAGCCGGCGGTTCGTTTCCCGGCAGGAGTTCGCCGCGACGTCCCGCGGTGCTCCCGCGATCGACATCCACGCATTCCGGGCAGACCAGGGCGAGAGCTGATTCAGCCGGTCTCTAGGGTGACCTCGATGTTGCCGCGGGTGGCGTTGGAGTACGGGCAGACCTGGTGCGCGGCCTCGGAGAGGGAACGGACCGTGTCCGGGTCCACGCCGGGGATGGTGACCCGAAGCACGACCGCTAGCCCGTAGCCGCCGCCCTGCACCGTGCCGATGGTGACATCGGCTTCGACCAGCGAGTTGCTGGTGTCCACGCCCTGACGTCGGCCGACCACGCCCATCGCGCTCTGGAAGCAGGCAGCGTAGCCCGTGGCGAAGAGCTGCTCGGGGTTGGTGGCGCCGCCGGGGCCGCCCATCTCCTTGGGCGGCCGCAGGTCCACATCGAGGATGCCGTCATCGGAGACCGCATGGCCGGCTCGGCCTCCGGTCGCGGTGGCCCTGGCTGTGTAGAGGGGCTTGATGAGCGGAGTGGTCACGTGTGCTCCAGGGTCGGGGCGACGCGCGCCGGCCGTTCCGGGTGCGCGCCTTGCCTTCGCGGCAACTGCACGGCGCACGCCGGCATTCCTCCGGTGCCTCAGACGAGCTCGGCGCAAGTGAGAGCCACCGGCCATGGGTGGCTGGTCCCAGTAGGCCGGGACCAGCCACCCGTGTCATCGTGCGATCGGCTAGCAATTCCCCCCGGAGACCCCGCCCTGGACGGAGGACATGAAATGCGGCAGCCGGTTGACGACCGAGACGTGCAGCTGGGCGGTTGACTCGATGACGGTGCCCGCGGGACCCTCGCCCCTGACCGGCTTGGCCAGCACGGAGCGAAGATCAGTTCCGCGTCCGCCCCGAGGCCGCTGTTATACCTGGCGACCGCGATGCCGCTCCGCCCGGCGGCGTCGGTCGCGTGCCGCACCACCGTGACCCCGGGAATCGTCGCCGCGACCTGGAACAGGGCCGCGGCCAGTTTCGGCGGTACCAGCATCTCGCGCAACATGTCGCCGATGTCGGTCCATGCCTGCTCGTCGGCCGGCTGGCCGCCGCCCTTGTGCTGGTAGATCCAGGCACGCAACTGCGCCCGGGCGGTGGGCAGCGTGGTCAGGAACGCGTACGTTCCTCGCGCTGGCGCCTTTCCCGGGCAGGTGTCCGCGGGCAGCGGATCCCACTCGACACGGCTGCCAGCGAACGGCGGCGGCGTCACTCCCCACGGCAGCTTCTGCTGGCTGCGGTGGACGATCCGCAGCGCCCCGGCCTGGGAGCCGTCGGCTGACTGCCAGATCTTCCGGTCGTTGGTGAACAGCCATGCAACGGGCGGCGCATTGCAGCCGGGAAAATTGGCACTGGGTGCGGACGTCGGGCAGCCGCCGCCGCCGCTCATGCTCAGCTCGGTGGCCACGGAGGTCACGTAGATGAACTGGCCCGGGCGGGGGACCGGCTGGTGTGCCGCGGCCGCGGCCGACGCCGCGTGCCCCAGAACGTACGCCACATCGATCACCGCCACGCCGCTGCCTGGGTGACCGCCTGGTCGCGGGCGCCCCGGTGAGCCGGCGACCAGGCCTGCCGTGATGGCCGCGGCCGCCGCCACGGCCGTCGCGCCTGCGAGGGTAGCCCGCGGCCAGATCCGGCCATGGCGGTCCGCCAGCCTGATGCCGCGGGCGATGCGGCCCAGCCGCCTGGCCCGCGCCGCCCGCCGGGCCGGGCCGTCCTGGCCCGCGGCGCTGATCTCCGCGATCAGCAGATCACGGGCCCGGTGCAGGTCTTCCGGGCGGCGGCCGGTCACATCCGCCCGCATGGCCCCGAGCTCCTGAAGGTCATTCATGATCGGGCTCCTCCGCTGACTGGATGGGGCTGGTGTCGCCCAACGCCTCGCGTACCTTCCTGCGCGCCCGGTTCAGCCGGGACCGGACCGTGCCGACAGGGACCCGCAGCGCGCTCGCCGCCTGGCCGTAGCTGAGCTCGCCCCAGGCCACGAGCAGCAGCGTGTTGCGGTCCGCCACCGACAGCCGGGCCAGCGCGGCGGCGAGTGCGCGCCGCTCGCCGGCCGCGGAAACCCGGGCGACGACATCGTCGGCGGGTGACGCGACGACCGGGTCGACGCCGGTCCGGGCGAGCGCCCGGTAGAGCCGGACCTCCGCCTGGCGGTGACGGCTGATCATGTTCGTCGCGATGCCGTACAGCCATGGCCGCGCGTTCGGGTAGGCCGGGTCATACCGGCCGCGGCGCCGGAACGCCACCAGGAAGGTCTCGGCGACCACGTCCTCGGCGATGCTGTCGCCCAGACGCCGCGCCGCGTAGCGGTGAATCTCGGTCGCGTGCCGGTCGAAGATCACCGCGAACGCCTCAGGCTCCGCGACTGACAGCGCGATTAACGTCGCGTCATCGGCGCAGGTTTTCCCAGCCCGGGCTCCGGCAGCGCCGGGCCCGGCCCGGGGCCGGGCGGCGGCCGGGTCCCCGGGACCTTCGCCCCTGGGTAGTAGTACGGGTTCGTCCATGGAGCGCCCCTTCGCGGGCTGCGGTATCGGTGGACTGTCACCCGTACTTCTGCGCAGCCGCTGCCCCGGTTCATGCTCACGTCCCCAGGCGCGACTACGGGGCGGTGAGGCCGCCGTCGAGCCAGGCCGAGAAGAGCGCCTCGGCGTTGGCCGCGGCCAGCTCCCCGGCATCGTCGCAGTCGCGCAGGATCTGCCTGGCCAGCGACGGGTCCAACGGCGGTTCGGTGCCCGCGATCCACGCCTCCGCGATCGGCCGGGTCACCTCGGGATGGAATTGCAGGCCCGCATGCGGGCCCACGCCGAACGCCTGCAGCGACGCCCCGCCCGTGGCCAGCTCGCAGTAGCCCTCCGGCAGCTCGAACCCGTCGCGGTGCCAGGCCAGCCACGGCCCCTCGGCGAGCCCGGCCCGCTTGCTGACCACCGACATCCACCCGATCTCGGGCGCCGCGAGCCGGTAGACGCGCGCCCCCAGTACCCGGGCGAGCACCTGACCCCCAAAACAAATACCAAGCACCGGAACGGAACCTTCCAGCGCCTGCCGAACGAACGTCAGCTCGGAAGCGAGCCAGGGGATCGAATCGTCGAAGGCGGTCTCCTCGGAACCGAGCACGACGACGGCGTCGCCGGGCGACGCCGACCGCGGCAGCGGCTGGCCGGAGGCGGGACGCAGCGTGGTCACGGCGAGCCCGCGGCCGGCCGCCCAGCTGGCCACCAGCCCGGCCGGCGCGTCAGGCTGATGCTCGACCACCAGCAGGCGCATCGGGCGGCGTCCCCGGTCAGAGGGGGATGTTGCCGTGCCGGCCGCGCACCTGGGGTGCCTCGGCGATGGCCCGGGCGAGCGCCTCGCGGGTCCTGGCGGGCTCGATGACCTCGTCGATCACGCCGAGTGCCTGCGCGCGTTCGAGGCCGCCGGCCTCACGCTCATGCTCCTCCGCCAGCCTGGTCTCCGCCTCGTGCAACTGGTCGGCGGGCACGTCGGCGAGCGTGCGCCGGTGCAGGATCCGGATGGCCGCCACCGCGCCCATGACCGCGAGCTCCGCGCCGGGCCAGGCGAACACCTTGGTCGCGCCCAGCGAACGGGAGTTCATCGCGATATAGGCGCCGCCGTAGGCCTTGCGGGTCACCAGTGTCACCCGCGGCACTGTGGCCTCCGCGAACGCGTGCAGCAGCTTCGCGCCCCGGCGCACCACGCCATCCCACTCCTGGCCGACGCCGGGCAGGTATCCAGGCACATCCACGACGACCACGAGGGGCACGCCGAACGCGTCGCACATCCGCACGAAGCGCGCCGCCTTCTCGGCCGCGGTCGCGTCCAGGCAGCCGCCGAGCCGCAGCGGGTTGTTGGCCACCACGCCGACCGAGCGCCCGGCCAGGCGGCCGAGCATGGTGATCACGTTTGGTGCCCAGCGCGGGTGCAGTTCGATGCCCGGCTCATCCAGCAGCCCGTCGAGCAGCGGGTGCACGTCATAGGCGCGGCGGGCCGATTCGGGCAGCAGGTCGGCCAGGTCCGCGCCGGGCCGGCCAGCCAGCGGGCCGTCGCCGGCCACGTCCCGTGTGGACAAATCCATGGAGCGCTGGTCGCCGAGGAGCAGGGCGATCCGCCTGGCCTGGGTGAGAGCCTCGGCGTCATTCGCCGCGACCAGGTGCACCACACCGGAGCGGCGACTGTGCGGCTCAGGGCCGCCGAGCCGTGCCATGTCCACGTCCTCGCCGGTCACGCTGCGGACCACATCCGGCCCGGTGACGAAGATGCGGCCATGGTCGGAAAGGATCACCACGTCGGTGAGGGCCGGCCCGTATGCCGCCCCCCCGGCCGCGGCGCCGAGCACAATGGAGATCTGCGGCACCACCCCGGACGCCCGGGTCATCGCGGCGAAAATGGTGCCCACCGCGTGCAGGCTCTCCACGCCCTCACGCAGCCGGGCGCCACCGGAGTGCCACAGCCCGATCACCGGCGCGCCCTGCGCCATGGCCGCGTCGTAGGCGGCGACGATCGCGGTGCACCCGGCGCTGCCCAGGGCGCCGCCTTGAACCCGCGGGTCGCTAGCGAACGCGACTGCGGGCATTCCGTCGATATTCCCGGTCGCGGCCAGCGCACCGCTGGCGTCGTGCGGAGTGAGCAGGTGCAGAGTCCCGGCGTCGAACAGGCCCTGCAGCCTCAGTTCCGGGTCGCGCGTGCTGGGCACAGCGGCGGCCGGCGCCTTCGCGGGCTGGATTCTGCTGTCGAGTGCGGTCACGAGATGTCTCCTTGCGGTAGCTGGGAGAGCACGAGTTAGGCCGAGGCAGACCCAGTGGTCTAGGCAGCGATAAAGGCCAGCGCGACGTTGTGCCCGCCGAAGCCGAATGAGTTGTTCAGCGCCGCCATCGGGGCGCTGGTGCGCGGCTTCAGTTCCCGTGGCTCGGTGGCGATGTCGATCCCAGCGTCGTCGTCAGGGTCGTCCAAGTTGATGGTGGGCGGGGCAACCCGATGCTGGAGCGCGAGGATGGTCGCGACCGATTCGAGCGCGCCCGCGCCGCCGAGCAGGTGCCCGGTCATGGACTTGGTGGCCGACACGACCACGCCGGCGCTGGCCGGGCCGAGCGCGGCGGCGATCGCCTGGCCCTCCACGACGTCACCGGCCGGGGTCGAGGTGGCATGCGCGTTGACGTGTACAACCTGCTCCGGGGTGAGCCCGGCGTCGGCCAGCACCCGCTCCATGGCCCGCACGATCCCGGTGCCGGACGGGTCGGGCTGGGCGATATGGTGCGCGTCTGCGGAATACCCGGCGCCCGCCGCGATGGCGTACACGGTGGCGTCACGGCGCGCCGCATGCTCGGCCGACTCGAGCACGACCATTCCGGCGCCCTCGCCCAGCAGGAAGCCGTCCCGGCCCTTGTCGAACGGCCGGGAGGCCCGCTGCGGCTCGTCGTTGCGGGTGGACAGCGCCCGCATCGCCGCGAACGCCGCGATGTTCAGGGGAAGGATGGCCGCCTCAGTTCCGCCGGCCAGGACGACGTCAGCCCGACCGGACCGGATCATGTCGATGGCGTACCCGATCGCCTCGGCGCCGGACGCGCAGGCGCTCACGGTGGTGTGCACGCCGGCGCGCGCGTTCAGTTCGATGCCGATCCAGCCTGCCGACCCGTTCGGCATGAGCATCGGCACCGTGTACGGGGACAGCCGCTGCCACCCCTTGTCCCGCAGCGTGTCGTAGGCCACCAGCGTGGACGCGATGCCGCCAATCCCGCTGGAGACCACCACGCCAAGCCGCTCTGGTTCCACCGTCGGAGCTCCGGCGTCCGCCCACGCCTCCCGGGCCGCCACGAGAGCCAGTTGCTCGCAGCGGTCCATCCGGCGCGCCTGCACGCGGTCGATCACCGTCGTTGGGTCGACCGCGGCGGGCGCGGCGAAGTGCACCGGCAGTTCCGCCGCCCACTCGTCGGGGAGCGTCCGTGCGCCACTACGCCCGGCCAGCAGCGATTCCCAGGTCGTGGCCGTGTCTCCGCCCAATGGCGTGGTCGCACCCAAGCCGGTGACGACGACGCGTGGTTGATCTGCCCGCACGGTGAATCGCTCCTCTGGTCGTGCCGTGAAACTACGCAGGACGGGCCCGCGCCCGGAGGCGCCGGGCCGCCTGGCTCAGGCCGAGACCTCGGCGGTGTGTACGTAGTTCACGACATCCTGGACTGTCTTGAGGTTTTTGAGCTGGTCATCGGGGATTTCCACCCCGAACTTGTCCTGGGCTGCCACCGCGATCTCGACCATCGACAGCGAGTCGATGTCGAGGTCATCCACGAAGCTCTTCTCCAGGGTGACTTGGTCCGCGGGGACGCCGGCGACCTCGTCGACTATTTCGCCGAGGCCCGCCAGGATTTCCGGTTCGGTCATGGCCATGTGCCTGTGTTCTCCTTTGTTGTTGATAGTCCGCCCCCGCGGCGCAGGCCAGGGGGCGATGGCGCGGCTAGGGTACCGTGATCACCTGTCCCGCGTAGCAGATGCCCGCGCCGAACCCGAGCAGCAGGACGGCCGCGCCCGAGCCGATCTCGCCCCGCTCGATCATCTTGGAGAGGGCCAGCGGGATCGACGCCGACGAGGTGTTGCCCGCGGTCACGATGTCGTCGGCGACAAGCGCCTGCGGCGCTCCGATCTTCCTCGCGATGCCTTCGATGATCCTCAGGTTCGCCTGGTGCGGGACGAAGGCGGCCAGGTCGGCCGGATCGACCCCCGCGCGCTCGCAGGCCAGCTTCGCGACCGGGTGCAGCGCGGTGGTCGCCCACCGGAAGACGGCCTGGCCCTCCTGCACGATGAACGAGTCACGGTCCTTGATGGCGATTTTGTCCGCCATCCCGCCGTCACTACCCCACACGACCGGACCTATGCCTGGACCCTCGTCCGGATCCGTGACCGGGCCGACCACCGCGGCGCCCGCCCCGTCAGCGAAGATGATGGCGGTTGACCGGTCTGTCCAGTCGACCCACTGGGAGAGTTTCTCCGCCCCGATCACCAGGACGTTACGGGCCGAGCCGGCCCGCACCGCGTCGCTGGCGACGGAGAGCGCATAGCAGAAGCCGGCGCAGGCGGCATTGACGTCGAACGCCCCGGGAGCGGAGATGCCGAGCCTGGTGGCGACGGTGGCGGCCGTGTTGGGGATCGGCGCCTCAGGGGTGCAGGTCGCGACGATCACCAGGTCAACATCGGCGGGGGACAGGCCGCTGGCGGCCACGGCCTTGCCGCCGGCGGCGGTCGCCATGTCGGCCAGGCTCTCGTCCGGCCCCGCGATCCTCCGGCTGGCGATGCCCACCCGGCTGCGGATCCATTCGTCGCTGGTATCGATCGTGGTGGCGAGTTCGTCGTTGGTCAGCACCCTCGCCGGCTGGTAGCCGCCGAACGCCAGAATCCGCGCACCCGCGGCACCCTCGGCGAGTCGCATCAGCATGTCCCCTTTCCTGAGGTGGCCGGGCGCCCGGCTGCGGCTGGGCAGCCGGTCCGGGCGGCCTGGCGACCACGGTCAACGGCTGGTGCGGGCTGTGTCACTCGGCTGGCTGCAGCCGGATGAGTGGCTGTCCCAGGCTGACGGGGTCGCCGTCCTCGACCAGCCATTCGATAATCGTTGCGGGAAATTGCGGGCTGATGACGTGCCGTCCGCCGCGCTGCTCCACGTGGCCGATCTCAGCCTCCGACGCGATCGCAGCGCCCGGCGCCGCCGCGGCGGGATCCAGCGGCCCGGACCGGAAGGTGCCCGCGAGCGGCGCGACCAGCAGCCGCCACTCGGGGACGTGGCCATCCTGGTGCGGATCAAGCATCCCGTGCTCGGCGATGAGCGACCGGGCGGCCTCGAGGTTGTCTGGGGTCTTCAGGCTCGTTACGGCCACGCCGGCCAGCGCCCGCCGGGCCAGGCCGGTCAGCGTGCCCGCGGGCGGCAGTTCGATGAGCGCCGTCGCGCCGAGGCCAGCCATGGAATTCATGCACAGGTTCCACCGGACGGGCTCGCTCACCTGAGCGACAATCCGCTCCAGCCAGTCGGCTCCCGACCGGACGGCTGCGCCGTCGCGGTTGGACAGCAGGACCACGGCCGGGTCACTCGTGGTGACGCGCCCGGCCGCGGCGCGCAGGTCTTCCACCGCGGGTGCCATGTGCCAGGTATGGAATGCGCCGGCCACCGACAGCGGGATCAGCCGGGCCCGCGCGGGCGGGTCGGCCGCGAAGGCGGCGAGTTGCGCCAGGGTGCCCGCCGCCACGACCTGACCGCCGCCGTTGATGTTCGCGGGAGTAAGCCCGTGCTTCTCGATGGCATCGAGGACCTCTGCCTCGTCACCGCCGAGCACGGCGGTCATCCCGGTGGGCAGGAGCGCCGCGGCACGCGCCATGGCCTGGCCGCGGACCCGGACGAGGCGGATGGCGTCCTCCGGCGTCAGCACGCCGGCGACGGCCGCTGCGGTCAGTTCGCCGACGCTGTGGCCGGCCATGATGCCGGCCTGCCGGCGTGCCTGATCAAGCCCGCCGAAGAGTTCCTCGGCGGCCGCGATCCCGGCCGCGACCAGCAAGGGCTGGGCGACGGCGGTGTCCCTGATCTCCTCCGCGCTGGCCGTGGTGCCGTAGGCGATGAGGTCGCATCCGGCGAGGTCGGACCAGGCGGCGAGACGGTCGCGGAAGCCGGGCAGTTCCAGCCAGGGAGCGAGGAAGCCGGGGGCCTGGGCGCCCTGGCCAGGTGCGGCAATGACAAGCATGTTCTTACCCTGCACTGTAGAACTCCGCTAGACAGGCAGAATACCGCACGAAGTTTTGCGGCAAAGCTTTGGAGGATTCCTCCAAGCTATGTGCTCTTGTGAACCAGGCGTCCTAGGACAATGGCGACCCAGAGAGTGAATCCGTCCCGGCCGTCGGTGGGTGTCAGGCCGGTCAGCTCGCTGACGCGGCGCAGCCGGTAACGGACAGTGTTCGGATGGACGAAGAGGAATCTGGCGGTCGCCTCCAGCGAGGATCCTTGCTCCAGGTAGGTGATCACCGTATCGAGCAGCGCGGAGCCCCCGCGCTGGAGCGGCTCGTACACGTCCGTGACCAATTCCGCGCGCGCTTCCAGGTCGCCGTCCAGGGCGCGCTCGGGGAGCAGGTCACCAGCCATGACGGGCCGGGGGGAGTCGGGCCAGCCGGCCGCGGCGCGCAGGCCCGACAGCGCCGCCGCCGCCGACCGGGTCGCGGACTGCAGGTCTCCCGTGGCCGGGCCGACCACGATAGGCCCGGCGCCGAACCGCCCGGCGAACAGGCGCGCGGCGGCGAGCGGGTCGTCACTGCCGCCCAGCACGACCACGAGCCGGCTGCCATGCACGCCGGCCAGCAGGTCGAGTCTGGACCGCCGGGCGATGGCCCGCATTTCGTCGATGTGTCCTTCTGGCTCACTGCCGTCGGCTGAGCCGACGATCACCGCGACCGGCGACGACGACCAGTTCAGGGCGGACGCCCAGGACTGCAGGCCCTCGCCGACTTCACCACGGACCAGCGAGTCGACGACGAGCGCCTCCAGCCGGGCGTCCCAGGCACCCCTGGCCTCCGCCGTCCGTGCGTAGACCTGGGCCGCGCCGAACGCGATCTCCCTGGTGTAGCGGAGCACCGCCTCGCGGAGCTCGGCCTCGCCGCCCGGCGCGGCCAGCTCGTTGACCCGCGCCTCGACCACGTCAATGGTGATGCGCACCATCTCGACCGCCTGCTGCAAGCTGACCGCGCGGGCCAGCTCGCGGGGCGCCGTGCCGAACACTTCGCCGGCCACCGACGGGCGGCCGCGCCCGGGGTGCTTGACCCAGTCCACGAAGGCAGCGATGCCGGCCTGGGCGACCAGCCCGATCCAGGACCGGTTCTCCGCCGACATCGCCCGGAACCACGCCAGCCGCTGGTCCATCGACGCCATGGCGGCGGTGCCCAGGGATCCCATGGCACGTTCCAGCCGCTGCACGGTCTCGTCGCGGACATGACCGCGCGCTTCCGCCGTGCCGCTTCCGCCCGCCTGGTCCGCTGCCGTTACTCCGCCCGCCTGGTCCGCTGCCGTTGCTCCGCCCGCCTGGTCCGCTGCTGCTGCTCCGCCCGCCTGGTCCGCTGCCTTCATCCCTCCAGCCTGCCACGGCGCCCACGCCCCACGGCCCCCACGCCCGCGGCCCCGTGGCGGGCGGCACCCCGCCTGGGTGAACGACAGCGGTGCGGAATTGGTGTCGTCCAGACGAGCCCGGTGCGGATTGGTGTCGTTGGCTCGCTTCGCCCCGGGGAGGAGCGAGCGGCCTAGTCCTTGGCTAGGGCGGCGCTGACGGGGACGTCCAGGCGGTACTTCTCGATCGCCTGGCTCAGGACCTCCGGCTTGACCTCGCCCAGCCGGGCCAGCTGGCTGAGCACGGCCAGAGTGATCGACTCCGCGTCGACGTGGAAGAACCGGCGCGCGGCGGCGCGGGTGTCGGAGAACCCGTAGCCGTCGGTGCCCAGCGAGTTGAACGGGGCCGGCACCCAGCGCGCGATCTGATCGGGGACCGCGCGGATCCAGTCGCTCACCGCGACCACTGGGCCGGGGCTGCCGTCCAGTGCCTGGGTGACATAGGGCACCCGGGCCTCGACGTCCGGGTGCAGCATGTTCCACTCCTCGCAGGCGAGCGCGTCACGGCGCAACTCGGTCCAGGAGGTCGCCGACCAGACGTCCGCGGCGACGCCCCAGTCCTCGCGCAACAGCCGCTGTGCGTCCAGCGCCCAGCGCATCGCCACCCCGGAGGCCAGGATCTGCGCGTGCGGATGGTTCCCTGGGCCTGCGCTGGCATCGGCTTCGCCGCTTCCAGCGGCGGCCTCCGGCACAGCCGCGTACCGGTACAGCCCGCGCAGGATGCCCTGCTGCAGGGCCGCCGACCCGCCCGGGAAGTCGGCCGGCTCGGCCGGCTGCTGGTACGGCTCGTTGTACAGGGTCAGGTAGTAGAAGATGTCCTCGCCGTCGGGATGGCCCTCCGGGGCCCCGTACATCCGGCGCAGCCCGTCCTGGACGATGTAGCTCAGCTCGAAGCTCCAGGCCGCGTCGTAGGACACGCACGCCGGGCTGACCGAGGCGAGCAGCACCGAGTGCCCGTCGTTATGCTGCAGGCCCTCGCCGGTGAGCGTGGTGCGGCCCGCCGTGGCGCCGAGCAGGAAGCCCCGGCCCAGCTGGTCGCCGAACGCCCACATCTCGTCGCCGGTCCGCTGCCAGCCGAACATCGAGTAGAAGACGTACACCGGGATCATCGGCGCGGCGTGCGTGGCGTAGGAGGTCCCCGCCGCGATCACCGACCCCATCGCGCCGGCCTCGTTGATCCCCTCATGCAGGATCTGGCCCCGCTCTGACTCCTTGTAACCCAGCAGCAGGGCACGGTCCACGGCCTCGTAGGTCTGGCCCTGCGGCGAGTAGATCTTCGCGGTCGGGAACAGCGAGTCCATGCCGAACGTCCGCGCCTCGTCCGGGATCACCGGCACGAAGCGGGCACCGATCTCCGCGTCCTTCATCAGGTCCTTGAGCAGCCGGACGAAGGCCATCGTGGTGGCCACGGACTGCTTGCCGGATCCGTGCTTCAGCTCGTCGTATACCGAGTCGCCGGGCAGCGTGAGAGGCTTGGCGCGGACCACCCGCTTGGGCAGGTAGCCGCCGAGCGCGGCCCGCCGCTCCCGCATGTAGGTGATCTCGTCGGAGTCCTCGCCCGGGTGGTAGTAGGGCGGCAGTTCCGCCTCCAGGGCGGCGTCCGGGATCGGCAGGTAGAGCCGGTCGCGGAACTCCTTCAGCTCGGCGACGGTGAGCTTCTTCATCTGGTGGGTCGCGTTGCGCGCCTCGAAGTCAGGCCCGAGAGTCCAGCCCTTGATGGTGTGCGCGAGGATCACGGTCGGCTGGCCGACGTGCTCCTGCGCGGCCTTGAACGCGGCGTACACCTTGCGGTAGTCATGGCCGCCCCGGGACAGGTTGCGCACCTCGTCGTCGGTGAGGTGCTCGACCATCGCCCGCAGCCGCGGGTCGCCGCCGAAGAAGTGCTCCCGGGTATAACCCCCGTTTTCCACGGAGTAGGTCTGGAACTGCCCGTCGGGGGTCGTGTTCATCCTGTTGACGAGGACACCGTCCACGTCCTTGGCCAGCAGCGGGTCCCAGTCGCGGCCCCAGATGACCTTGATCACGTTCCAGCCCGCGCCGCGGAAGAACGCCTCAAGTTCCTGGATGATCTTCCCGTTGCCGCGCACCGGCCCGTCCAGCCGCTGCAGGTTGCAGTTGATCACGAAGGTGAGGTTGTCGAGTTCCTCGCGCGCGGCCAGCCCGATCGAGCCGAGTACTTCCGGCTCGTCCGTCTCGCCGTCGCCTAGAAATGCCCAGACCTGCGAGCGGCTGGTGTCCTTGATCTCCCGCGCCAGCAGGTACTTGTTGAACCTGGCCTGGTACACCGAGTTGATCGCGCCCAGGCCCATGGACACGGTGGGGAACTCCCAGAAGTCCGGCATCAGGCGGGGATGCGGGTAGGAGGGCAGCCCGCCGCCCGGGTGCGACAGTTCCTGGCGGAAGCCGTCCAGTTGCTGCTGGGTCAGCCGCCCCTCAAGGAACGCGCGGGCATAGATCCCCGGCGCCGCATGACCCTGGAAGAAGACCTGGTCGCCGGACTCACCGTGCTCTTTGCCGTGGAAGAAGTGGTTGAAGCCGACCTCGTACAGGCTGGCCGCGGAGGCGTACGTGGCGATGTGCCCGCCGACGCCCATGCCGGGCCGGTTCGCGCGGGACACCATGACCGCGGCGTTCCACCGGATGTAGGCCCGGATCCGGCGCTCGACGTACTCGTCGCCGGGGAACCACGGCTCGCGCTCGGGGGGGATGGTGTTGATGAAGTCGGTGCTGCGCAGTCCCGGCACGCCCACCTGCTGCTCACGGGCCCGCTCCAGCAGGCGCAGCATGACGTACCTGGCGCGGGAGCGGCCGCGGGTGCGCACGACATTGTCGAACGACTCGACCCATTCCCGGGTCTCGTCCGGGTCTATGTCGGGCAACTGGGTGGGAAGCCCGTCGCTGATGATCGAGAAACGCTGACGTCCGGCAGCCACGGGATATCCTCGCCTTCCGCAGTGGTCGGGCGGCTGGTAACCGCCATTCCCGTCGGGCAGGGGCGGCTGGTGGCCACCCCGTGCGTCAGGGGTTGTCCAGACCAATTCTGGTACGTGCGCTCCCGAAACGCATCACTACCGGAGGGTAGTCGGTGCTCACCGGAGCGAGTGACGCGTGGCGGCCAGGGGCCGCGGGGGCATGCTGGGGACTTCCGGCCCTTCAGCCTGGGTCGTTCCCGTGCAAGTGTGGGTACACGGTGAGCGTAAGTACCTGGAGCACCCCCAGCCTATGCGCCGGGGTGCGCTGCGGGCTAACCCGGAGGAGGATGCAAGCATGCAAGCAGCCATCGGGGACCGGCTTCACGTGCACGGCAACAGCGTGGGCCAGCCGGACAAGATGGGGGAGATCGTCGAGGTCAAAGGCACCGGCGGGGCGCCGCCATATCTGGTGCACTTCGACGACGGGCATACCGGCCTGGTGTTCCCCGGGCCGGACGCTGTGGTGGAGCACGCGCGCCGGAAGGCCGGCGCCGGCCGGGCCAAGAAGGCCGGCCGCTAGGCGGCCCGGAGGTGGCCTGTCGGCCGCATGTTGCGTGATGGGGGCTGGCCCGCGAGGGTCGTTTGGCATGGAGACTTTGATTGTCCGGGTACATACCGGGCACCGCGACAGCATTCATGACATCACCGGGCAATGCGCAGAATTCGCCGCAGAGGCCGCCGGAGGGCGTGACGGCCTGCTGCATGTGTTCGTGCCGCACGCGACCGCGGGCGTGGCGCTGATGGAGCTCGGGTCGGGCAGTGACGCCGACCTGCTCGCCACGCTGGCCGAGATACTGCCCGCCGACGGGCGCTGGCGGCACGCCCACGGCTCGCCCGGCCACGGGCGCTCTCACGTGCTGCCGGCCTTCGTGCCGCCGTTCGCCGTTCTCCCGGTGCTGGCAGGCCGCCTGTCGCTGGGTACGTGGCAGTCCGTGGCGCTGGTAGACCTGAATGTGGATAATCCGGACAGACAGGTGCGTCTTTCATTCCTCGGGTAGTTCAGCCGAGTTCAGGGAAGATCAAACTGTGACATCGGTTTTCGCTGCCAGGGTCATTTGGCACTTGCGCAGGGGCCCGGCCCAGTGTGAACTGTCCCAACAAGTGGTGCCTACGCGGCCACGGCGCCGGCTGGCACGAAGCTCCGGCGATGCGCCGGGGCTGGCCAGATGCGAGCCGGGCTGTGGGAAAGGTAATGAGGAGGACGTCAGTGAGCGCGACCGCGCGCCAGGCGCAGGATCAGCCGGGCCTGGCCGGGCGACTTGGCATCAAGCCGGGTCAGGTGGTGCAGGAGATCGGGTACGACGACGACTGCGATGAGCAGTTGCGCGACGAGATCGATGGGCTGGAAAACGTTGAGCTTGTCGATGAGGATTATGACGATGTCGTCGACGTGGTCCTGCTGTGGTGGCGGGATGGGGATGGTGATCTTGTCGACGCCTTGGTAGATGCTCTGACGCCGCTCGCCGACGGCGGTTACATCTGGCTGCTGACACCCAAGGCAGGCCGGGAAGGGCACGTCGAGCCGAGCGAGATCGGAGAGGCCGCGCCGACCGCCGGGCTCTCCCAGACCTCCAGCGTGAGCGCCGCGCGGGATTGGCTCGGCACGCGCCTGGTCGCGCCCAAGGCGCGACGCTGAGCACTGCCATTTCCAGCCGAACGGATCCTGCCGGGTTACCCGCCCCCGGCAGGTCCGATGCCGATCCTGGGTTGCGTCTCGTGGGGTGCGGTCCGGATGGCAGACTGGACCAGTTCCCTGCGGAAAGGACCGGTCAATGGCTGTCGAGGTTGGCGAGCAGGCTCCCGATTTCGAGCTGAAGGATCAGCACGGCACGCCGGTACGGCTGTCGAGCTTCCAGGGCGAGAAGAACGTCGTCGTGGTGTTCTACCCGCTGGCGTTCAGCGGGGTCTGCACCAGGGAGCTGTATGCCCTACGGGACGAGTTCCCGGAGGTGACGCGGGATGATGTGGAGTTGCTGGCGGTATCGGTGGACTCGACGCACGTTCTGCGCACCTGGTCGGATCAGCAGCACTTCGGCTTCACCCTGCTGGCCGACTTCTGGCCGCACGGTGGCGTCGCCAAGCTCTACGGTGTGTTCGACGAGAACATCGGCGTGGCGAGGCGCGGCACCTTCATCATCGACAAGGCCGGCGTGGTCCGGTGGAGTGTAGTGAATCCGATTCCCCAGGCGCGCGATATCGCCGAGTACCAGAAGGTGCTCGCCGACCTGGCCTAGGGCCACGCCCTAGGATCCGGGCGCGTCCGGGCGAGTGAGCGGACAGCTCGATGCCCTGCTATCGCTGCGGCGCACGGCAGACCGACCCCGACCGCGGGCAGAGCCCGTGGCGGCGCGGGGTTCGCAACGACTGCCAGGTGCTGGTGTGCCCGGACTGCCAGGTCGCCCACGACTGGGTAGGCGACCTCGACCGTTGCCCCCGGTGTGGCGGCGTGCACCTGGTCCGTCGGCTTGGAGAGGTCGAGTGCCGCGACTGCCGGACGGTCGTTCCGCCCAGCGGTGTGCCTGATGAGGCTGGCCGGTTCAGCACGCCGGGCGGCGCTGTCGCCGGTGAGCTGCTTCACGGTGGCCAGGCGCCCGGGCTGTCCGAGGAGGTGGCCCTCGCCCTTGACCGGGTGCTCGGCCGCAACGCCGTGAGGAGGTAAAGGGGGCTGGTCCAGCCTTGACCGACGCCGCGGTGGTGGGGCGCATCTTGCGCGAATACCACCAGCGCACCATCCGCCCGTCCGACATCCGGCACGTGCACGGCTCGGTCCGGGGCACGCGGGTCGCTTACCGCCTGATGCAGCCTGACGGGGAGTCTGTGGTCGTCCGGGCGTTGCGCGCAGACGCCCCCGTGGGAGCGGACTTCATTGGGTGCGGGGCGGCCACCATGCTCGACTTGGTGACCAGCCGGGCCGCGACGCTAGCCTGGCTGGCGGAGCGCGGCTATCCGGCACCCCGCGTCGTCCTCACCCGGACCGGCGAGCTCGTCGGGCTGGCGGGAGCGTGGCTGACTCTGGCGACCACGTTCGTGGCCGGGACGGCCCTGCGGCCGGACCGCGGCCAGCTGGGCCTGCTCGGCGAAGCGCTCGGCTGGCTGCATTCGCTGCCAGCCGTCGTGGCACCTGGTGTGGCATCTGGCGCGGTCGAGAGGGAGCGGGACCCGGGTCAGTCAGCCGCTAAGTCGGCCTGGCACCTGGAGGCCGCCGTCCCGGCGACGCTGCGCCGTCTCGACTCGGTTGAGGCGCTCCTGCCCCCGTCGTGGCGGCCGCTCCATGGCGCATTCCGGCAGACCATCGAGGCGGTACACCAGCATGCGCGAGATCTTCCCCAGGCTGTTGTGCACGGTGACGCGAGGCCGGGGAACGCCATCCTGACCGGTGCCGCCCCGGCGGCCGCCAGGGCCGGCCCGGCGGCGGTCGGTGCCGGGGCGGCGGCGGGTGCCGATCCGGCGCCGGTCGGGGCCGGCCCGGTCGGCGTCACCCTGATCGGCTGGGAAACCAGCGGCCTCGGGCTGCCGGTGCTCGACCTCGGCCATTGCCTCTTGGAGTGCCACCTGGACCAGGACCTGCCGCCTGACCAGCTCGAGGCATGGCATATCCAACCCGACGACGAGCGGATCGCCGCCGTCGCGGAGGGCTATGCCACGCAGCGGGTCCTCGGGCCTGCGGAGCTGGACCTGCTGCCGGACGGGGTCCGCTTCGGGACGGCTTTCGTCGGGGCCATCTATTTCGAGGAGGCGCTCGTCAGGGGCATAGGCGGTGCCTCGATGGACATCCGGCTGGAGCGGTTGCGCAACCGCCTGGCGGTGAGCCCGGCCATCGCGGAGCGAGCCTCGCATCACCTAGGCAGGGCGGAGAAACGGTACGCTAAGCCCGGTCGCCCCGGTGCGGCGGGCGCATAGCTCAGTGGTAGAGCACTCGCCTTACAAGCGAGGGGTCACTGGTTCGA
>WNFG01000656.1_pt1 | contig 28956 bp, 21 predicted proteins | sample 5400431 | NCBI WGS metagenome assembly WNFG01 (sample SAMN13153346, study PRJNA577476) | soil metagenome | isolation source: 120 cm saprolite under Douglas fir tree site 2 hole 3 replicate 2 | place: USA:California | collected 2015-04-18 | reverse complement strand
GCTCGTTCCTCGCTCCTCAGTCCAGGCAGCACCGCGCCCCGGCGGCTCGCTCGCACTCTGCTCCTCAGTCCAGGCGGCGCCACGCCCCTCCGGCTCGCTCATATGTCTCCCGCTCGCTATTGCCTGATCCTTGCCGCACGCTGCGAGGTTCCCATACCGGACTTAACCGGTCAACGAAGAGGGCTCGCCCAAACGGCACGGCGATGCGATGCTGTGGGCGTGGTCACAGGCCGGATCGACACCCCGGGAGAGTGAGGCCGCATGTCCGCACCCAAGCTGGTGGAGCTTGACGACGGTCTGCATGTCTTCACCTCGAGCACCATCGACGCGCGGTTCTTGTACGACGAGATCTTCCGCGAGGGCTGTTACGACGACATCGGCCTGCCTGCCCGGTCCCTCGTTATCGACGTCGGGGCGAACATCGGGATGTTCGCGCTCTTCGTCAAGCTGCGCTACCCGGACGCCGAGGTCCTCGCGTTCGAGCCCGCGCCCGAGTCGGCAGCGGTCTTACGGCAGAACATCAGCCTGCACCACCTCGACGGCGTCCTGGTCAACGAGATCGCCCTCGGCGCCGTGCGTGAGCGGGCCGCCCCGTTCACCTACTACCCGGCGATCCCCGCCAACTCGACGAGGTACCCGCAGGAAAAAGAGCTGCAGAAAAGAGTGATGGCCAGGACGTACACGGCCAAGGCGGTGGAGCGGCTGCACACCGGCCGGCTGATTACGGTGGCCGTGGACCGGCTCTCCAGATTCCTGCCCACCGACCGGCCGGTCGACTTGCTCAAGGTCGATGTCGAAGGCGGCGAACTGGACGTGCTCCTCGGCATCGACCCGCCGCACTGGCCGCTGATCAGGCAGGTGATCCTGGAGGTCCACGACTTCAATGGCCGGCTGGCCGCCATCTGTGACCTGCTGAGCAGCCATGGCCTGGAATCATCCGTCGGGCCTGCCCCGCTGATCGATCCGGAAATCCTCTCCTATGTCGTGCACGCGGTACGGCGGCCAGCGCCTGTTACCCCGCGAGCGTGAACGGGCTTGTCCGGTCCGGCGACGAGGCGTTCACGGGGACGCGCAGCTCGCGCATGAAACTTCCATTCTGGTGAGGCGTCTTTCGAGCATTGGCCTGGGGTGGCCGGCTGGCGCTGGCGGCAGGCGATGAGGAACGCGGGGACAGGGCAGGACGGACTCAGGTGGAGTGACAGGACGGAGGAGGAGACCGTGACGGCAGAACTGGACACCACGCTGCGCCAGCGGGTCATCGAGAGCATCGGCACGGTGCTGCCGCGCCTGCTGGAGCGCGAGATACCCGCCGTCGCCGAGAGCATGCTGCTCATGGAGGAACTCGGCCTGCGGTCAACGGCCATTATCGAGTTGCTGGTCGAGCTTGAGGAAACCTTGGAAATCCAGATCGACGTCGAGGACATCGACCGGGGTGACGTGAACTCGGTCGGCGAACTCGCCGACTTCGTGGCCAGCCACGCGCTGGCGGACGGCTGAGCGAGCCTCCCCGGATGACCGGGGCGAGGTACCCGTCCGGCCGGGGCGAGGTACCTCGCCCCGGCTGTCCGCGGGGCGTTACCGGATGACCGCCTCGACATTCACGGTCGCGCCCGGCGGTGCCAGCGGCACGAGCGTTCCCGCGATCGACTCGCCCCCGACCAGGAGATGCCCCACCCGGCCACTGACGCCGGCTGGATTGCGGACGCTGATCTCGTAAGTCGCGTCGCGGAAGCGCCTGGTGGCGGTGAAGCCCGGCCACTCGGCGGGCAGTACCGGGTCAATGCGCAGCCCGTCGAACTCGGCGCGGATACCGAGGATCCACTGGGTGATCGCGACCAGGTTCCAGGCGGCGGTCCCGGTCAGCCACGAGTTCTTGGCCTCACCATGGGTCGGCGCCTCTTTTCCGGCGATCATCTGTGCATAGACGTACGGTTCGCAGCGGTGGATCTCCGCTATCTCCTCACGCGCGGACGGGTTGATCCGCTTGTAGTAATCGAACGCCGCATCACCCCGGCCAACCATCGCCTCGGCGATCATCACCCATGGATTGGTGTGGCAGAAAACACCGGCGTTCTCCTTGTAGCCAGGTGGGTACGACGATATTTCACCGAGCTCGACGTGGTAGCGGGTGTACGCGGGGCGAAGAAGCACGATGCCGTGTGCGGTGGCGAGGTGCTCGCGCACGCTGTCGAGCGCCCGGGTGGCCATGCCGTTCTGGACACCGATGCCGCTCATTACGCAGATGCCCTGGGGCTCGACGAAAATCTGGCCCTCCTCGTTCTCGCTCGAGCCGACGGCATTGCCGAAATAATCGTAGGCGCGGCGGAACCACGCGCCGTCCCAGGCGTGCTCGACGATCGACCCAGCCATCTTCTCCGCCGCCGCCCGGTAGCTGGAGGCATCGCCGGCCAGGCCGCGCCGCTCGGCTATCTCGGCGAGATCCTTGGCGGCGAGAATGAAGAGTCCGGCGATGAACACCGACTCGGCACCACCGCCGTCTTTGTTGACCGTCGTTTGGAATGATTCTCCCGGTGTATCGGAGAAGCAGTTGAGGTTCAGGCAGTCATTCCAGTCGGCCCGGCCGATGAGTGGCAGCCCATGCGGGCCGAGCCGGTCCAGCGTGTAACGCAGCGACCGCTCCAAATGCACATAGAGTGCCGTCGCGCTGTCCTCGGCGTTGTCGTAAGGCACGGGCTCGTCGAGGATCGAGGCGTCGCCGGTCTCCTTGAGGTAGGCGGCGACGCCCAGGACAAGCCACAGCGGGTCGTCGTTGAACCCGGACCCGATGTCGTTGTTCCCGCGTTTGGTGAGCGGCTGGAACTGATGGTAGGCACCGCCGGTGGCGAGTTGCGTGCTGGCCAGGTCAAGGATCCTGGCCCGGGATCGGCCGGGTGCCATGTGGACGAACCCAAGCAAGTCCTGGTTGGAGTCGCGGAACCCCATACCCCGGCCAATGCCGGACTCGAACAGCGACACCGAGCGGCTCATCTCGAACGTCACCACGCACTGGTAGGGATTCCAGATGTTCGCCATCCGGTTGGCATCGCCGTCGGGCGTGTCGACCCGGAGGGTCGACAGCAGCGACGTCCACGACTCCCGCAGGCGATCGAAACCCTCGGCGACCGTCGCTGGCTGCAGCCAGCGGTCGATGACCGGGCGGACGAGAGCCTTGTTGATGACCCCTGAGCCCGGAGGGTCGAACTTCTGGTCGCGGGGGTTCTCCCAGTAGCCGAGGAGGAAGACCACCTCCCGTGTCTCGCCTGGAGCGAGCGAGAGCCGCACATGGTGGCTGCCGTGCGGCGACCAGCCATGCGCGATCGAGTTGAATGACTCGCCACGCTCCACCGCCGCCGGCCGGTCCCAGCCCCGGTAGGCACCGAGGAACGCGGCGCGCTGCGTGTCGAACCCGGCCAGCGGCTCGGAGCAGGCGAAGTACGCGACGTGATCGCGCCTCTCCCGGTACTCGGTCTTGTGGTAGATGACACCGTCGGCGACTTCTACCTCGCCCGTTGAGTAGTTGCGCTGGAAGTTCGTCGCGTCATCCTGGGCATCCCACAAGCAGAACTCCACCGACGAGAACACTGATATGTCGGCCGGGGTGTCGCGCTCGTTCGAGACGCGCAGCCGCCAGATCTCGAGCGTCTCGTCGAGCGGCACGAAATACAGGGTTTCCGCGCGCACACCCAGATACGCCGAGGCGATCTGGGTGTAGGAAAGCCCGTGCCGGCATTCGTAGTGGTCGAGTTTCCGCTGGGTCGGCTGCCACGATGGTGACCAATACTGGCCAGAGCCATTGTCCCGCAGATAGACGTAGCGGCCGCCCGAGTCGGGCGGGACGCTGTTGTAGCGATAGCGAGTAATTCTGCGTAGCCGGGCGTCTCGATAGCAGGAATAACCGCCGGCCGTGTTCGAGATGATGCCAAAGAATGCATCCGTTCCCAGATAGTTAATCCAGGGTAGAGGTGTGTCTGGGCGGGTGATGACGTACTCGCGGCGAGTGTCGTCGAAGTGGCCATAGCGCACTGTTTACCCCTTGCTGCTGACAGGGTCCGGGCAGGTAGGCGAGAGGACGCTTCAATGTGACACTGCGTGATGCCGGACGCAACGGCGGGCGAATTTCACGACATGTCCGGGCGACATGGGATGACTGGCCTAGATCATCCAAAAATCATATCGTCGCAGGTTAACACCGTAATGGCCGCCGGGCTTCAGCTCGGCGGCCGTGCTGCTGGCCAATATCCAGGTACCCAACAGCGGTGTAACTTACAGACCCTCAGGTGAGGCGCCCGATCATGCCCACCGCCTGTGCGCGCGGTAGGCCCGGTCATAGGTAATCTCGCCGCTGCAGAAGATGGAGGGAGACCCATCCGGGTATCACGGGCAGCCAGTAGGTGGCCAGCCGGTAGGCCAGGACGGACGCCACCGCGGCACCGGGGCTCAGGCCGACCCCGGTCAGGCCGGCGACCAGCGCGGCCTCGATAGGTCCGAGGCCGCCGGGGGTGGGAGAGGCGGCGGCGATGGCTGAGGCGGCCATGTAGACGGCACCGATCTCCGCGAACCCGGCGCCGCCACCGAACGCCTGCACGGAGGCGGCCAGGCCACCGATGTAGGCCAAGGTCACCATCGTCGAGCCGCCGATCAGCAGGGCCAGCTTGACCGGGCTGGCCGCAACTCTTCGCAGGCTGGCCGAAGCGGACCGCAGGCCTTTCAGCAGCCGGGTCGCGGCGAACCGGCGCCCCTGACGGGTGGCCAGCACGATGCCGATCAGGGCCGCTACCACGGCGAGGATCAGTAGCAGCTTGCTGGCCGATGGCAACTTGAACGCCTGGGTCAGGCCGCGGCTCGCCCAGGTGAAGAAAATCACCAGCAGGATCCCGTGGACCACGGCTCCGGCCAGGGCGCTGAGTCCGACCGCCGCGACACCCGCAGCCGGGTCGACCCCGGATTTCTGGAGGTAGCGAGCATTCAGTGCCATGCCGCCGACGTTGGCCGGGGAAACCCGATTGACGAACGATGAGGCGGCCTGCGTCAGGACGGTGGGCCAGAACGGCACCCGTCCGGGCACGCCGCCTATCAATGAGACCGCGCTCGCCAGGTAGGTCAGAGCCGACATGGCGATGACGAGAGCCAGCCACGCCCAGTGCGCCGATTGGATGGCCCGCCAGCCACTGCCCACGTCTACGTGTGCCAGCTGCGGAAGAATGAAGTAGAAGGCGCCTGCGGCAGCGGCGATCGTCAGCAGCGTGCGGGGTCGGACCCGCTGGATGCGGGCCAGTTGCTGGTCGGTGCCGCCCGTGGCCGCGGCCGCCGCTGACCTGGTCTTGGCCAGCAGGCCTTCGTGGTGGGCGATGGCCTTACGGGTGGCGGCCGACAGCGCCAGTGGCTGGAGCAAGGGCCCCCCGGGCGCCACACCGTCGGCGCCGAGCACAGTGACGGCGCTCGACGCGGCCCGGTCGGCGCCGACCAGGATGGCCAGCGAGGCCATGAGTTCCGCTGTGTCGAGGTCCTTTTGCCGCTGCGTGGCGGCCAGGTCGGAAAAGCTGAAGTCACTCAGCACGGGCTGTCCCGCATGCTCGACCATCACGTTGGCCGCGCGCAGTGATCGATGGGCGATCCCGGCGCGGTGCAGGGTGTTCACCTCGGCCCATAGCTGGCGGAGCAGGTCGTCGCCGATCCGCTGGGCCGGGATCTGGTCCAGTGAGCTGCCGTCCACCCGTTCCATGGCCAGCAGCACAGTCCCGTCAGCGGCTTTGATCACCCGGTCGACGCGTGGGACATGGACGCCGGCCCGCTCGGCCATCATCCCGGCCAGGGCCTGGTGCTCGACCGCCTGGATGAGCGACGCAGCCGGCCGCGTGTCACCGACGTTGCGTAGTCGGGCGAACCTGTACGCCCGGTACAGCAGGTCGGCGTCGCGATGGTCGGAGCCGAGGGCTTTGATGAACAGCCGCCGCCCGTCATCCGTGACCGCTGTGAACGGGCGGGAACCCTTGGCCCCGACGCGGGCTGGCGCGACGGAGTGGACCGGCAGGCCAGCGGCTCGCAGCACGGCAGCTATCCCATCGGGTCCCATCCGCCGGTCCGGCACGCCGAACGCCACCAGCACGCCGGCTCCCACGGTCATCCCGGCGGCCAATGCGAGGACCAGTTCCATCGGCAGGACCGCGCCGGCGGCCAGCCGCACCGCTCCGGCGGTGCCCAGCGTGATCCATGCCGTCCGCCGCCACGGGCGGCTCAGCCAGGGCGACGCGGCGACCGTTACGGCCACCGCGCCCGCGAGAAGGGGCGGCCCGGGAAACGCCGCGCTGGCCAGCCACCCGCTGCGCCCGTCAATGATGGCTACCGCGTGCGGATGCTGGCCGCCGACCAGGTAGAAGATGCCCGCCAGTGCGGCCCCGGCCGCCACGGCACCCCCCGCCAAGCCGGCCAGCAGGCGGAACCGGCGGTAGCGCAGGGCGACGGCTGTCACCCCGACGGCGGCGACGACCAAGGCCACCTGCACCAGACCGACCAGGATCCGTCCGGCCGGGTCATATCCGAACCATGTGACGCTGGATGCAGCGGGACCAAGTAGCCGGCTGGGAGCCAGCGACACGACCGCGATGGCCCCGATAAGTACCAGCCCTCCGGCGATGAGGCGGATGACATCGCCCGGATGACGGTAGCGAGACGACGGCAGAAACCGCCTCGGCCGCTCCGTGATCGGCGGTTTGGCGCCTGGGGCGGGCCGAGCGCCGGTCAGGTCGTCGCCTCGATGAGTCTCATCAGCCTGATGCGTTCGTTCCGGATTCATGCCGGTCTTCGCCTCCCCGCCGCCCGGTCCGGTGGGCGGATACCAGCCGGGCGTTCCGCCCCGGCAGGCCGCTGCCGCCCGCCCTGCCACCGCTGGAACTGGCCAACCACCAGGCCAGCCAGCAGGGGGCATGACGTCCCGAGAAGGATCCCGGCAACAGCGTCGGACAGCCAGTGGGCACCCAGGTAAGCGCGGGAAAGCCCCATCAGGATCGAGAAGGCCACCGCGGCCAGGCCCCACCAGGCGCGCCGCCTCCCCGCGGGAACCAGGGCAATAACGGCGGCCACAACGGTGACCGATGCGGCGACGGCGTGGCCGGACGGGAACGACGCACCGCTCGTTGCCACCAGCGACCCGGGCGGCCTGGCCCGGCCGTAGATCCCTTTCAGCAGGCCGATCAGGACCTCGGACATCACGATGGCTGCGGTGAAGGCGGCCAGATGCCACCACCGTCGCCGCAGGGCCAGGAAACCGGCGACCGCGATCCGCACCGGCAGGGTGACGTACACCAGCCCGAGCAGGTTGAAGACCTTGGCGATCGCGGTGAGCGGCGGGTCACGGCCGGAGATCATCAGCCGCAGCCACGCATCGTCCAGCCGCTGGATGCTGCTCAGCGTGCCGTGGTCGCCGACCGCGGCGAAAACGCCAGCCGTGAGCGCCACCACTACGGCAGTGACGGCAGCGTCCCGGCCAGGTGCGGCCAGAAGCGCGTGCTCTTCCCGCCGCGGTGCCGCGTGTCGGTTCATGGACATGCGGCTCCTCGCCCGCACAATGCAAGACCCTCGGTCTGCCGGACATGATCGACCAGCCTCGACCGTGGCACGAACGCCACCGCGGTGTCGGCCGCCCCGGCCAGGACTGGGGATACGCCGGGCGGGAACCGGAACTCGTAGCTGACGCAACCACCGGGGAAAGTGTAGAAGCGCAGGTCGGAAAACTGCGGTACCAGGCTGAGTGGCCGCTCGAACCGCCGGGTGCCGGGCTGGTCGGAGGGGATCTGGCGGGCGCCGGCGGTGTCGCAGGCCGCGGCCAGGGTGATGGTCGCGGCACGCGGGCCGGCCTGGTCAGAGTCCAGCCAGAAGCTGGCCCGGCCGCTGACGACGTCCGCGCCGCCTACCCGCCAGCCCGACGGAAGCGCGGCGATGCAGGGCAGGACCGCCGCGGAGGGGACAGCCTGGGCAGTCAGGATGATCGAGTGGCCGGTGCCGCAGTCCGGGGCGTACGCGCCTATGTTCTCGGCCGGGAAGAACGCCTTGCCGCCGACCAAGGTGACCACGGTGACCGCGGCGAGCATGCCCGCGGCCAGGCTCACCCGCCGGACGCTCCAGCGCTGCAGCACGATCGGCCGCCGCGCAGGGGCGAGCTTCCGGAACTCGCCGAGCAGATCGCGTGGGTCCCGTTTCATGAAGGCGCGCAACTGCGTCGGGCTCGCCACCCCGCGGGTCGCGGCGAAGGCTTCCGAGAGCTCAGCCTCGGTGAAGTAAGTAAGCGCCCGCCGGTAGACGCGTTGCGGGTCGGACCGCACGGCGAGCACCAGCATCATGTTGCCGAGGTCGACCGCCTGCCGCCACGGCGACGGCCGCACCTGGACAAAGAACACGTCGATCAGTAGCAGCTGTCCTTCGCGGACCATGAGGTTGCCCGGCTTGATGTCCCGATGGGCGATCCCCGCGTCCCACAGTTTGCGGATCAGCGCCAGCCCCTGGTCGATCACATGGTCATCGACTTCGGCGTCACCGATTTCCACGGCGCCCTGGAAGAACTCGGTGACCAGCATGTACTCGCGTTCGGGAGTGATCTCCACGATGCCACAGGGCCGGGCCGTGCGGACCCCGACGTCCTCCAGCAGGCGGAGGGCGTAGTCCTCGTACTCGGCCAGGCGCCGCACAGTCTGGAAAGGATGCTCGTCCTCGAGCGACCCGTAGAGGATTGTTCGCCAGACCTTGTACCAGCGGTCGGCGCGGACGTGGCCCCGCGTGTAGAGCTTGGCGAACAGGAACTCGTCCGGGTCTCCTTCGACCAGGAGCCGCAGCGGGGTAGAGCCGGCGGAGGACTCCAGCCCGACCGGCGTGACCTCGACGACGATCAGCCCAAGCTGGTCGCGCATGGCCTGCCGGATCGCTTCGCCCCGCCGGCCGGTGACATCAACGTGCGCCGTCCGGCCGCGCCGGTAAGCCACCGGGAACACCTCGTTCGGGGTGAAGAATCGGAACGCGGTGACCGGGATCGCGACGCCCAGGGCCACGCCGAGCAGCACATCGCCGGGATGATCGACACCGAGGTACAGGCGGGCCAGGCAGAACAACCCAATGATGACCGCCGCGGCCACCTTCGCGTAGGAGCGCGGGCGGCCTGCTACCGCCAGGCAGTACGCGGCGCCGATCAGGAAGATCGTGAGGGCCGCCACCGGGGGGGACGGCGTCGAGTACCCGCCCCAGCTGGCGATGATCGGCACTCCGTAAGGCCGCGGCCTGGTCAGGCCACTGTAGATCCACTGCCCGACAATCACGAGGAAGAACAGGCTGCACACGAACACCAGCAGATGCCGCCAGCGCCGGAATGCCATGGTCAGCGCGACCACCGACAGCCCGACCACCGTGACCCCCCAGCCGGAGCCGGCCACCTTGATGCCGTTGGCGACATCGGTCAGCCACGGCGTCCGTATCCCCGCCAGGAGGCGCAGCACCCGTGTACTGAGCCGATCATCAAACCGGAGCGACGGGGCGTGCTGCGAGGCCAGGAACGCACCGCCGAGAACCACGGCCGCAAGGATCAGCCACGCCGTGGTGCTCACCGCGATCGGGTGTGGCAGCGGCGGCGGCGCCCCGGTGGGGCGGCGCTGGCGACGAGACCGGTGGAGGGCCGATCCCGCTCGGAGGCCTTCCGGGCCATCCAGCGAGGTTGCGGTCTCGGGATTCTCGCTCATCGAACCGCGCGTTCCTTCGAGACCAGCCCCTGCGTTCGCAGCCAGCTCCCGGCCACCAGGCGAGGGTCCTGCCCGTCTAGCTGCACCAAGGCGTCCATCCCGCGCAGCGAGCCGGTGTCCAGGCGAGCGGACACCGTGTTGAGCACGGCTACTACACCTGCGCCGTAGCGGGCGACGACATCCCGGCGCACCAGGGGAGTGACGTTCTCAGCGGGTTGCAGGCCGCGATCATCGGCCAAGACCACGAGATGGCGTGCCCGGATGCTCGGATTGGTACTGAACAGCAGGGCGACGTCGACGTCCCCCGCGTTCAGCGCCTGAAGTGTCAGCGGCCCCCCGGCGTCGAGCGGGACGAACGCCCTGAAATGGAGTCCGTAGGTGCGCTTCAGGCCCGGCAGGCAGTACGCGCGCCCAGGACACTCGGGCGGCCCGCCGAACACCAGGCGGGGCGCGACCCTGGCGAGATCTGCGATCGACCGCAGCTCATAGTGGGCCGCGGTCGCGGCCGTGACCACGATCGCGTTGGCGTCCTGGGCGGCGGCCGGGCGCCCGACCAGGAGTCCGATGCCCGCCACCGAGCCCATCAGGGCCCGGTTGGCTGCCTCAGCATTGGACGTGGCGGATAGACGTCCCAGGCTGACAAACTCCAGTGCCGACCCGGCGTACTCCGGCACCAGCTGGAGCAGGCCGCTCATCAGCGCGGGATCGACCAGCTCGCGGCTGCCCAGGTCGGGCAGGATCCGGACGGGGAAGCCCCGCGCCGCGAGCGCGCCCCCATAGATCTCGGCCAGCAGGACGCTCTCCGGGAAGTCGAAAGACCCCACGGTGATCGCGGAACGGTCCCGCCCGGCTCCGTGCCCGTCGGAAGGTGAGCCGCCACCGCTCCATGACATGCAGGCAGAGCACACCACGGCGAGCACAATCGACGAGGCAGCGCGACTCAGGGTCCCTGGTGTCAGCATGCGTTGCCTCACGTTCCCCAACGCCGGCGGAGGCAAATCGGCCGACGGCGGTGTGGCCATTCCCCAAAGGCCAGCCTCGGCCCAATCCGCCCCCGCCATCGTCCGGCGCACACGGTGAGGGTGGTGGCCTGCCGCGGACTGGCACGGGAAACTCGAACCCGCATCGCCAGGCTTCGGTGTTGCTGATGCTTACACAGCCAGCAGCAGGTGGCCCCGTGCCGCGGGACGGTCGCCCTTGTCCTGACGCTACGCTGGGGCTTTGCCGGGGGTCAAGACGGAACGTATCGTTCTGCCATTCGGCGCTCAGGGTCGTCGGACCGTCGCGGCGTCATGCCGGGCGATTACCACACCGATTCCCTCCAGCAGCCAGCGCCGATCTTGGATAAGGAGCGAACCCAATCATGAGCACGGGCCCGGCAGGTCAGCCGCCGGTCACGGCCTCGGAGCGCCGCCGCAGCATCCGCTCGCACCAGGCCATCCTGGCCGCGACCACACAACTGCTAGCCGAGGTGGGCTACACCGCGCTGACCATCGAGGGCGTCGCCGCCCGTGCCGGGGTAGGCAAGGCGACTGTGTACCGGTGGTGGCCATCAAAGGGAGCGCTGGTCATCGAGGCGATGAACGCGGCGCTGACCATGCCGTCCCTCCCCGATTCCGGCGACCTACGTCAAGATCTGCTCGCCGTCATACGGGGCATCGTTCAGATCTTCGCCAGCAGCCCCGAGGGTGCGGTCATTCCGGCCCTGGCCGCCGACGTCATGCGCGACCCCGAGATGGCTGAGAAGTTCCGGAACCAGATGATCCGCCCACGGCGCTCAGCCGTCACGGAACTCCTCCGCCGTGCGGCGGACCGCGGCGACCTGCCATCGGACGTCGATACCGAGCTGCTGCTCGATGTGTCCGCCGGTGCCGTGTTCTACCGAGTGCTGGTCAGCGGCCAGCCCGTGAACGACCTCCTCGCCGAGCAGTTGGTCAGCCTGCTGCTCGATGGCAAGGCGCCCGTCAAGGCCAGCGACAGCGCAGCTTCTAGCGTGCCTTGACGTCCAGGTGCGCGTCCGACTCGATGGTTAACTGGGCTCAGCACTCTTGAGTCGTTAACCGTCGTGGCCACGGCGCTGCCCATAGACGGGCCTGAGCCAGTGTGCAGCAGGCCGCCGAACTCCTGGTCAGTTCACTACCACGACCATCTTTCCGCCGGCCTGGCCGGCCTCCATGACCCGGTGAGCCTCGACGATCTCGTCGAAGCGGAAGACCCGGGCAGGCTTGGCCTTGTAGGTGCCTGCCTCCGCCTTTGCGATCATGTCGGCCAGCGGAATGTCGGCGAGCGGGAATTCCTTGGAGCCGAGCACGAATGCGCTGCCGTAAAAGCTGACCTGGACCCCGGTGGGCAGGTCCGCCGAGATGAACGGTGGCCGGGAACGCTGAGGTCAGGCGAGGCCGGTGAAGGCGTTGTCAACGATCGCTCGCAGCACCTCCTCGTCTGGGTTGGCCTTGCCGACGACCATCAGGCCCTGGCTGGTGGCGACCAGGAGCTTGGCCTTCCCGACCGGGTCGGCGGATGCGGGGACCTCGCCGCGGCGGATGGCCGTGCGTAGCGCGGCGGTGAAGCAGCGCTCCAGCCGGGCCAGGTGCCCCCGCACGACCGCGGCGACCTCGTCGTCCTCGGCGGCTTTCTCGATCGCGCTGTTGACCAGCAGGCAGCCCTGGCGTCCCTCGGGGCTGAGCAGATCGCGCACCAGCCCGTCGAAGTACGCACGTATTTCCGCCACCGACGCGTCCGGACCCTCCAGATCTCCGAGCTTCTGCGGCACGACCAGCCTCGAGTACCGCTCCAGCGATCCCATCAGCAGGGCGTGCTTCCCCCCGGGAAACGCTCCGTAGAGGCTGCCGGGCTTGACGCCGGTCGCTCGGACCAGGTCGTCTACCGACGTAGCGCGGTACCCGCGCTCCCAGAACTGGTGCATCGCGGAGTCGAGCACCTCGTCGGGCTCGAATTCTCGTGGGCGCGCCATGGCTGGGAGAATACACGAACGATCGTTCAAGAACAAGCGCGGCGGGCTTCAGCACGGCCCTGTGCCTGCTTCACGTCAACGCGCGCGCCGGGACCGGCGGGTCGCGACGGTCCGCGCCGCGATGGAAAACACCAGCACCCCGAAGACCAGCACCAGGGCACCGGTCCACGCCCTGGCCTGCTGGGCGGGAAACGGCGACCGCGAGTTCGTGAATATCTCCAGTGTCAGCGCTGCTTGCGGCCCGTTCCAGTTCGTCCAGGGGACGAGCAGTTGGTTTCCGAAGGCCGTCAGCAGCAGCGGCGCGGTCTCCCCGGCTACCCTGGCCACCGCCAGCAGGGCACCGGTCATGATGCCGGGCAGGGCCGTGGGCAGGGCTACTGAGACGATCGTGCGCCACTTGCGCACGCCCAGGGCGAGCGCCGCCTCCCGCAGGTCATCCGGTACCAGCCTGAGCGCCTCCTCAGACGTGCGGACGATGAGCGGGAGCATGAGGATCCCCAGCGCGAAGCCGCCTGCCCAGGCTGAGAACGAGCCCGTCGCAAGGACGACCACCGTGAACACGAAGATGCCCACAAAGATGGACGGGATCCCGGTCATCACGTCCGCGAAGAAACGGACCGTCGTGGCCAGCGGACCCCGAGCCTGATACTCGGACAAGTAGACCGCGGCCAGCACGCCGATCGGCACCGCGATGACCGTGCCGAGGGCGACCATCTTGACCGTTCCCCTGATGCCCGCCGCGAATCCGCCGCCGGGCGCGGTGGCCACGAACGGCTCCGGCTGGGTGAAGAAGCTCAGGGACAGCTGCCCGATACCCTTGGCGACGACATCGGCGAGGATGAGGGCAAGCGGCACGATCGCGATCAGCACGGCGGCGATCATGGTGCCCGTCATGATCCGGTCACGACGACGCCGGCTGGCCAGCGAGGTCACGTCGTGCCTCCTCTCCGGATGACGATGCGGGCGGCAATGTTGATCAGAAGGGTGAGCCCGAAGAGGACCACCCCCAGCGCGATGAGCGCAGCCTTGAACAAGGGCAGGCTCGCCGCCTCGTTGAATTGCAGCGCGATGTTCGCCGCGATGCTCGATCCCTGCTGGAACAAGTGGGACGTGATCTTCGGAAACCCGCCAATCAGGTACGCCACAGCGATGGTCTCGCCTACAGCCCGGCCGAAGCCGAGCATCACCGCGGCGACCACCCCTGACCTGGACCGGGGGAGTACTGCCAGCCGGATCATCTCCCACCTGGTCGCCCCGAGGGCGAGGGCAGCCTCGCGCTCCTCGGTCGGCACCGTCCTGAAGACCTCCCGGCAGACGGCCGAGATGATAGGCGTGATCATGAGAGCCAGGATCACGCCGGCGGTGGCGAAGTTCCGGCCCGACGCGAACTGCGAGAACAGCGGGATGAACCCCAGGTTGTTGGACATCGCCTGCCACAGCGGGGTGAGGAACGGGACCAGCACGAACACTCCCCACAGCCCGTACACGACGCTCGGGACAGCAGCCAGGAGATCGACCACGTAGCCGAGGCCTGTCCCCAGGCGCGGCGGCGCTACCTCACTGAGGAACAAAGCGATCAGCACGGCGACGGGAACGCCGATGAGGAGCGCGATGGCTGAGGTGACGAGGGTGCCGTAGATGAATGGCAGGCCCCCGAACTGCCCCGCCGCCGGATTCCAGGTGGTCCCGGTGACCAGGCCGATCCCGGAGTGCTGGAAAGCCGGCCACGCCGCCCATGTGGTGCGGATCAGCATCCCGCCCAGCAGGAGCAGGACGACGGAGGCGCACCCAGCGGCACCGTAGCGGAACAGCGGGTCCGCGGACCGCCTGGGCCGGGTGCCGGCTTCCAGGCGGTCCGCGGTGAGCCGCGTCATCGGCGGTGCTGGCTGCCTGCTCAGTGGACCGTGTTGAGCGCAGCGAGGGACAGCTGGTCAAGCTTGGATGGCAGCGGGGCGTAGCCAAGCTTGGGAACCCCGTTCTGCTGCGTGGTCGCCAGATCCCACTTCAGCCACGCCTTCAGGTTGCTGCCCTTGGCCGAGTCCTTCTGCTTCTGGGCGATGAGGACGTAGGTCGGCGTCACGATCGGATATGCCGCGGGGTCCGACGAGTTGACCAGGCTGAAGGTCAGGTTGGTCAGATCCGTTGGATAGGTGGCCGCCGCCGACGCTGCGTTGGTGGAGGCTGTGGACGGCGCCACCGTTTTCCCGGCGGCGTTGACCAGCGATGCGACGGGGATATGGCCCTGGACGGCGTAGCCGTACTCGACGTAACCGATGGTGCCCTTGGTCTGCTGGACAGCGGCCGCCACGCCCGAGGTTCCGGTAGCCCCAGTGCCGACAGGCCAGGCTGGCGCTTTACTCGCCCCGACCTTGCTCGCCCACGCCGGGGAAATCGCCGTCAGGTAGGACGTGAAAGCGTAGGAGGTACCGGACGAGTCCGCCCTTTCCACGGGCTGGATCGCGTCCGACGGAAGCTTCACTCCCGGGTTCAGCTTCTTGATGGCGGGGTCATTCCACTTGCTGATGTTGCCCAGGTAGATATTTGCCAGCGTGGGGCCATCGAGCGTGAGGCTCGTGAGACCGGGCTCGTTGTAGGCCAGCGCCACCGCACCGATGATCATGGGGATGTGCAGGACGACGCTGCCCTGGCCGGCCTGGGCGGCAGCTTTCTCCGTGCCCGTCATCGGGGCGTCGGTGGCGCCGAAGTCCACCACTCCCTGGGTGAACTCGGAGATGCCGCCGCCCGAGCCGATCGCCTGGTAGTTGATCTGGGCGCTTTTGTTCACGCTCTGGTGATACTGCCCGGCCCACTGCTGGTACATGGGCGCGGCGAACGTGCTCCCGGCGCCGTTGATGACCGACGACGATGAGCCCGAGGTCGGCGACGCGCTCGAACTGCTGCATGCCGCGGCGAGCAGCAGGACGCCCAGCGCGCCGGCGCCCGCGGCCACCCTCCGTGGAGCCACCCTCCGTGGAGCCGGCCTTCGGTGCACGATCCTCATCACTGCCCCTCCTGCGCTCGCCAGCGTGCGGTCCTGCCGGTTTGGTCGTCTACTGATTTGATTTATTTGATGGGAATTTCTCATTGCGGTAGAAAGGCCATTCCGTGGGGGTTGTTCATGCCGACGATGATCGGGGTGATTAGCCCGCTACCGAGGCTGAGGGTGCCAACGAAGCTGACGATGGTGGAGTCGTTCGGCGCGGCGGTGAGCGGGGTGCTGGTAACCCACAGGTCCGAGCAGACCGAGAACACACCGGAGGCGTTGTCCGCGATGATCATGCACCCCTTCGATGCCGTCGGCCACACCGTGTCATCCACCGGGGTCCCCACCGCCAGGACTTTCACCGACTGCCCAGCCAGCCCCGCGTTGTGGATGAAGAGCAGTTGCATGTCCCCCTGAGAGTCGAGCACCAGGTTGCCCTGGGGGTCGATCATCATGGAGTCCGGGTCGGTGAGGGGCATGGTGATGCTCGTCACCGGCGGGTTGAGAGTGGCGCCCGTCGCGCCGCCCTTCAGCACCGGGGTCAGGCTGGCCTTGTTCCCGGACAGCGTCACGGTGTAGAGGGCCGGGAAGACGTTGTTCCCGGCGCTGTTGAGGGTGGGGTTGGACGCGTCGATGAACGCCTTCCCGTTCACGAACTGGATGTCGTCGAAGCCCCCGCCGTGCGGCGTCTTCGGCAGCGTGATCGACGTGGGGGTGCTGCTGGCCGGATCGATGGTCCAGAGCTGCGGGCTCCCGTCCTCATTGCACATCACCCACATCAGGTGCGTGGTCGGGTCCATCCGCATGCCGTCGGTGTGGCAGCCGGTCCCAGCGGTCGGCCCGCCCAGCTTCCACGACTTCACCAGCTGGCCGCTGGTGGTGTACTCGCCGATCGTGCTGGACTTGTTGTCGGTGCCGTCCTTGGCAGTGATGTTCTGCCAGCCGATCCATATTTTGCCGCCCGCGTAGGTGACGTTGTCCGGGTGGTTGGCCTTGCTGGTGGCGGGTATGAGCAGGCACACGTTGAAGCCTGGAAGGCTCGCCACGCCTACGGCCGGCGTGCCGGTTTTACAGCTGCTGGTGCTTGCGGTCGTAGTGGAGTTACTGGTCGAGCTGGCACTGCTCGAGCAGGCCGCCGCGACCAGTGTCAAGACCGCGGCGCCTGCCAGCGACGCGGTGAGCTTGCCGATCGATTTCACCCGATACTCCCCCTCTCTCGGGGCTGTGGGCATGGGGATGACGCAGTGGCCAGAAGGGCCGCCCGGTTTCCGTTCAGCGGAGTTATCATTCCGTTACCGGTGTACAGGACCCCTTGGAGTGCAATAGAATATAAACGTCATGGTAATGGGCGGGTATAACACCCCCCGGGATGGGCATACATCGGGGTTAGCGTGTTCCCTCTACATGGCCAGCATGCAAATTCAGGGACACGTCCCGATTAACTAACTATGAACCGTGTGGATCTCGGCGTGCGACTGTCGCCCACACTGCCCCGGACCTAGATTGACCGGAACCTACGCTGGATGATCGCGTGCCGGACCAGTACCGGAACTTGACTCGCATTAACCTGTCGTTCACTTTTTAGTCACCCTGGGATCAACCGGGTGCCGTAGCGTCCCAGTGCCGGGAATCGCCGCCAAAGGTCCGCCAGGAGGCAAATCGTGACGGTCAGGGCTGGGCAAGATGGCTCCGACGCCGGGTATGGCGCGGCGGGATCCGTCGGCGAAGATACAGCGCCCGCGCCCGATGTCGCAGCCCCCGCTACGCAGCGCGAGCCCAGCGATACGGCGCTGGAGGCGTCTGAGGTGAGCGCGTGGTTCGGCGCCAACCACGTCCTGAAGAACGTGAGCATGGTGGCGAAGGCGCGCTCGGTGACGGCGATTATCGGGCCTTCAGGCTCCGGGAAATCGACGCTCATTCGATGCCTTAATCGGATGCACGAGGAAGTCCGGGGCGCCAAGATCACCGGTAAAGTGTTGTTCCAGGGCAGCGACATATACGCTCCGACCGTCGATCCGGTAGATGTGCGCCGCCGTATCGGCATGGTTTTCCAGCGCCCCACCCCGTTTCCGACGATGAGCATCATGGACAACGCCATCGCTGGCCTCAAGCTCGGCTCGCGGCACAGCAAGGCTGACCTGCGTGCGCACGGCGAGGAGTCCTTGCGCAAGGCGGGACTGTGGGACGAGGTGAAAGACCGGCTGAACCAACCGGGCGGGAGCCTGTCCGGCGGCCAGCAGCAGCGCCTCTGTATCGCCCGAGCGCTTGCCGTGGAGCCCCAGCTCCTGCTGATGGATGAGCCCGCTTCCGCGCTCGATCCGAGTTCCACCCTGCGCATCGAGCAGCTCATGAACGACCTGAAGACCCGCTACACCGTGGTCATCGTGACGCACAACATGCAGCAGGCCGCCCGGGTCGCGGACGAGACGGTGTTCATGCTTGACGGAGAAGTCATCGAGACGGGGCCGACGGCTAAGATCTTCAAACACCCGGCCGACGAGCGGACGCAGGACTACGTCCTGGGCCGCTTCGGCTGATCTCCAGCCCGCGCTTGACACACCACGCCTTACGCTGATGATCGTGTCATGCCGCTGACTGCGATGGCCGCCGCGACGGCTGCCCGGTTGCGCGGTGCCGAGCTGACCTACGGCGAGGTCGGCCGGACCACGGGCCCGCTCCCGGCTGGCTACCATCACGTGCGCCGTGTCGCGGTGATCGGCGTCGGCGCGGCGGTGTTCGCCGAGGCAGCGGACAGCCTGCTCGGCCTACGGCACGCTGCCCGGGCACCCGGAAAGCGGTGAGGAGGCCTTCGTCATCGAGCGGCACGCCGATGGCACGGTGACCTTCACCATCACCGCGTTCTCCCGGCCCGCGACACTGCTGGCCCGGGCCGCGGGACCGGCCGGCCGGATCATCCAGCGCCGCATCACCGGCCGCTACCTCCAGGCACTAGCCAGCTGACAACGTGGCTGACTGTGGTGGATTCGTTCCGTTGCTCAAAGGCGGTGGCGGGCCGCTCATGGCTACCGAGCATGGCATCTGGAGTGCGCTCCAGGTCAACTGGCCGTGGCGGGCGAGTCGTGGGTCTGCCGTTCGGGGATCCTCGAGCGCATCGGCAGGATCGGCTGGGTGCGTTCCAGCGCCTGGCCGCGGGAGTTCTCGTCGGCCAGAACCACGACGGTGTTCTGGGGGGGTGTAGAGCGGGCATGATGGTTGCCCATGGTAGGCGTGGAAGGCTTGTCAGATGCCGAGCGGCAAGTCTGGGACGCTTTCCCGGCTGGGACGCTCGTCGATCTCACTGCCGGAAACGAGGCGGACGACGATCCGGCACGCGGGGAAGAATGGGGTCCTGGTCGGCAGGTGAGCGCCGGGGTGCTGCTCAAGTTGCTGTGCGGGGCCGTCGAGGTGCCTCCGGGTCAGGTAGGGGAGGTCTGGCTTCGGGGTGCTTGCATCACCGGCAAGATCGATCGTCCGGGAGTCGAGTTCAGGCACTTCCTGCGGCTGGAGCGGTGCTGCATCCGTGAGGGTATCGACCTGCGCGACGCGACCACCCCGACACTGGGCCTAGAGGGCTGCAACGTTGGGCCGATCAGTCTGCTGCGTACGAAGATCAACGGAGCACTCGCCCTAAGAGGCGCGCACCTGGACGGCAGAGGCGGACGGGCCATGGAAGCTGACGGCCTCATCGTTACCGGGGGCATGTTCTGCGACCGTGGGTTCCGCGCCAATGGCGAGGTAAGCCTGTACGGTGCGAGCATCGGCGGAGAGCTCAACTTCCAAGGCGCGCAACTGGACGGCAGGGGCGGGCACGCCTTGGCCGCCGACGGGCTGAGCGTCGCCGGGGGCGTGTTCTGCAACCAGGTTCCAGGGAAGCCTGAGCCCGGCCAGGAAAACAGGTTCCGCGCCTGCGGCGGGATCAAACTGGCTGGTGCGAGCGTCAAGCAGCTCAGATTCACAGGCGCGCAACTTGAGGGCGCGGAACTTGACGGCAAGAAGGGGCCCACGCTGCAGGCCGATCAGATCACCGTCGCCCTCGGCATGTACTGCGATCACGGGTTCTGCGCCAAGGGCGAGATCAGCCTGGCTGGTGCGAGCGTCCACCAGCTCAGCTTCAGCGGCGCGGAACTTGACGGCAAGAAGGGGCCCGCGCTGCACGCCCAAGACCTCACCGTCACCTACGAGATGTTCTTCGATCGGGGATTCAGTGCGGACGGCGAGGTCTTCTTGGCAGGTGCGAACATTGGTCGGCTTGTCGACGATGAGGAGTCCTGGCCGGAAAGAATCGAACTGACCGGATTGACCTACGGCGATCTGGGCACCTACATGAAGGCCAGGGACCGGCTGAGCTGGCTGAACCGGTCATCCTGGTACTCGCCTCAGCCTTATGAGCAGCTTGCCGCCTATTACCGGCGGCTGGGCCACGACGAGGAGGCCCGGCTCGTGCTGCTGGCCAAGCAGCGTCGGCGCAGGCGGCAGCATGAGTGGCGGTGGCGCTGGTGGGGGTGGCTGCAGGATGCGCTGGCCGGGTACGGCTATGCGCCCGGCCGTGCGATGCTGCTGCTACTCGGCGCGTTCGCGGCTGGCTGGCTGGTCTTCCACAGCGATCCACCTGCACCCGCCAATCCTGCAACACATCCGGTGTTCAACGCCGCGCTTTACACCCTGGACGTGCTGATCCCCGCACCGGCGCTGGGGCAGGCCAGCGACTGGGACCCGCATGGTACGGGCCTGGCGGTGGCGGTCGGCCTGCACGTTCTCGGCTGGCTGCTCGCCATCACGGTGATCGCCGCGATCACCCGTTCCTTCAGCCGGAACTAGCCGGGTGCGGCGCGCGTCGTGTCGGTGAGCAGGCTTAGGTGCTACCCGGGGTGGCCTGTCCGCAACGAGTTAGCTCGGCGTACCTGCTCATCTGCGCGATGGGCATACCTGTCGCGCAGGCAGCGCAGCACGCCCAGCCACTCCAGGTCATCGTCGCGAGGGGCTGGTCCCGGGTCGGCTGGCTGAACAGGGGGATTACGTGCCGAACAGCCGGGCGATCCGGGTCATCTCCGCCGCTGGGAGCGGCTCGAGGTGTAGCACCGCGGCGTTCTGCTCGGCCTGGCGGACGGTCCGGATGCCGGGGATCGGCACCGTGCGCGGACTGCGGGCCAGCAGCCAGCACAGCGCGCCCTGGGCCAGGGTGCGCCCGCCGCTGGCGAGCACCTCGCGAATCGCGTCGAGCCGGGCCAGCCATGCCGGCGCAGGCCGGCCACCGGTGAAGTAGCCCACCCACGGCTGGGTGGCGCGCACGTCGTCGGCCGGCAACTGCGAGGCGGCGCCGTACTTGCCGGTGAGCAGGCCCATGGCCAGCGGGCTCCGGTTAATGCTGGCCAGGTCATGAGCCTCGCAAGCCGCGAGCATGGCGGGAGCGTCGGCGAGCACGTTCAGCTCATGCTGGATAGCCGCGCAGTGCGAGCCGCCGGCGAACGCGGCCGCGCGCTGCGGGTCGTCCGTGCTCCACCCGTAGCCGCGGATCAGCCCGTCGGCCACCAGCCCCTCAAGCGTGCCGGCGACCTCCTGCGCCTGGACCATCGGCAACTGCCCCAGATGTAGCTGGTATAGGTCGATCCGGTCGGTGCCAAGCCGCTGCAGCGACGCCCGGCACGCCCGGTGGATGTAATCGGGCGAGACGTCCTCGCCGGTGATCGCCCGTTGCGCGGCGTCGAAGGTGTAGCCGAACTTAGTGGCGATCACCACCTCGTCCCGGCGCCCCGCCAGCGCCCGGCCGAGCACCCGCTCGCTGTGCCCGGCACCATAGACGTCCGCGGTGTCGAAGAACGTAATCCCCAGCTCCAGCGCGTGGCGCACCGCCGCCACGGACTCGTCATCGTCGACTTCACCCCAGCCGTCGGGCCTGCCGTCCATGGTGAACGGTCCGCCAATGGCCCAGCACCCGAAACCGATCTCGCTGACCTCGATACCGTTGCGCCCCAGAACTCTGCCCATTCCCGTCCCTTTCAATATGGTCGGTCCGATACCAGCCTCTGCCCTGGAGCGCACTCAAGGTCAAGCGGCCCGTCGGCATGGCCGGGTCGCGGCGGCCAGGCAAGCTGGCCAACGGGCTTGCGGCCACGCCGACCAGGATCCTGGCCCTTGAGTGGGCAGGCTCGGGCGGGCGCTGCGGGTCATCGGGGCGCTAGGCCCAGACGTCGGTTTACCTGACCGGGAATCGAGGTTAGCCCGCGACCCGATGAGTCGGATAGCTCGCCGCCTGGCACGCCGGGCCGCCCGCACAGTCCTGTTGGCGCTGGTGGTGTGGCTGCCGCTGTCAGCGGCAGCGCCGGCCGCAGCCGCGGCAGGCCCACGATGGCCGTCGGTATCGCTGGGCGGGCTGCGGGTGTGGCTGGCCGGGCCGGGCGGTTGCCGCCGGTGCCGCGCCAAGAGACGGGGATCGCGCCAGGCAGGCAGCATCAGGTGCCGGCGGCGGTGACGAGGGCGGTGGCCAATGCGGCAGGCCGGGCTCCGGGCCGGGGTCTGGGGCAGCTGCCCGTGTATGCCCCGCACGGCCCGACCGGGAAGCCCTTTTTCACCGGCCCGGATGTGGGGAACGGCTCGACGAGCTTCAGCCCAGCGACCAGCAAGCTCGTCGCGGGGGCCTCGACGGCGAGTTCGGATCTGTACCGCAACGCGGATGGCTCGTACACGCGCCTGGTGTATACCGCGCCGGTCAACTATCAAGCCGCTTCCGGTTCATGGCAACGGATTGATGTCAGCCTGGTCGCCGCGGCGGGCGGCCGTTGGCGTGAGCGGGCCAGCTCGCTGGGAGTGAGTTTCGCGCCGGCGGCCGGCGACCCTGCACTCGCGTCGCTGGATCTTGGGCGCGGCCGGTCGGTGTCGCTGTCCCTGGCCGGCGCGGCGCCCGTGCCCGGGACGCTGGCTGGGGGCGGTGCCGGGCCGGTGACGTATGCCGAGGCGCTGCCGGGGACTGGCGTGGCGCTGGCGGCGACCGCGACGGGCCTGCGGGTGACGCTGCGGCTCAGCTCGCCGTCGTCCGCCGCGGACTGGGTGTTCCCGATGCGGCTGGCCGGCCTGACGTCCCAGCCGGACAGTGGCGGGACTGTCGATTTTGTCGACGCGGCCGGGCAGGCCGCGGCTGTCCTCCCGCCCGCGCAGCTCGCCGATTCGAAGATCAGCCCAGTGACTGGCCTGCCCGCTCTCTCGTCCCCCGTTACCTACAAGCTGGTCACCTACCACGGCCAGCCCGCGCTGGAGGTCGTGGCGGACGCTGCCTGGCTGGCGGATCCGGCGCGGGTGTTCCCCGCGACGGTGAACCTGGAGCTGGGCTTGCCCGCGGCCGGGGCCGGACAGGCGGCGACCCAGGCCGTGTCCGGCAATCCGGGCGTACTGGCGGGCGGGCCTGTGCTGGCGGCCGGGAGTTTCGACGCGGGCAAGGACAGTGCCGCGGCTGTGCTGAGCTTCCCCGCCGTCCCCGCGTTCCCGGGGGCGCCTGGTGGGGAGCGCCTGACGTCGGCGTCGCTGCAGCTGTTCGGTGCCTTCGCCAGGTCGTGCGCGGCGCCGCCGCTGCGGGTCAGCGTACTCGGCAAGACGGCGGGCTCCGGGGCCTTGTCCCCGGGCGGCGCGGCGCCCGGGCCTGGTTCCAGTCCAGGCAAGCAGGCGTGGGTGTCTGCCGGGTCGCTTCCGCGGGTACTGGAGCGTGCGCGGGCGCGGCCGTGCCCCCAAGCCCCGTACCCCCAAGCCCCGTGCCCCCAAGCCCCGTGCCCCCGAACCCCGTGCCCCCGAGCCCCGCGAGTCCGGGTTCCGCGAGTCCGGGTTCCGCGAGTCCGGGCTCGTCGACTCCGGGCTCGTCGACTCCGAGTTCCTCGACTCCAGGGTCCGCGACTCCAGGCGCCTCGGTTGGGAGCACCCCGGCTGCGGCCCCGGGCGGCGCGGCCGCGCTCGCCCCCGGCGCCGCGGGCGCCGCGGGCGGGTCGTGGCTGAGCGTGGCCCTGCCCGCCGGCAGCGCAACGGCAGGCGGCGCGACGACGGCAGGCAGCGCGACAATCGGCGGTGCGACGGCAAGCGCGGCGCTTGCGGGGACGACGGTGGCAGTGAGCGCGGCGGCGGCGGGCGTTGCCCGATGGCAGCTGTTCGGGTCGGCGGCGAGTCAGGTCCCGCCGTTCCTGGAGTTGACGGCCACGGCCGACACCGCGCCCCAGATCGATTCGCAGGATCCTTCGGCGAACGCCAGCATGCCGTCGCTGACGCCGGAGTTGCTGGCGTCAGGGCACGATGCGGATGGGGCCTCGGTGCAGTACGTGTTCACCGTGTTCAGCTCGTCGGGGAGCCAGCTGGCGACGTCGGGCCTGATATCGGCCGGCGACTGGAGTGTGCCGTCGGGGAAGCTGTCCTGGAATCAGGTCTACTACTGGACGGTGCAGGACTTCGACGGCACCTACTACAGCGCTGCCCCGCAACTGTCATATTTCTCGACGCCTGTGCCGCAGCCGCTAGTGACCTCCTCGCTGGCGCAGAACACGGGCGGGCAGGGTTTTCTCCCCGGTGGCTGGGAACTACACGACGGCCGCGACGGACGCGCAGGTGGCGACCGCGGGCCCAGCGCTGTCTATCGAGCGGGACTACAACAACCTGGATCCCCGGGTGACCGGGGCATTCGGCGCAGCCTGGTCGTCGCTGCTGGACATGACGGTCAGGCCGGGCAGCAACGATTCGTCTGGGAGCACCCAGACGATGGTGGTGACGTACCCGGACGGCCAGCAGGTCGGGTTCGGGAAGAACACGAACGGGTCGTTCACCGCGCCCGAGGGACGATACGCCACGCTGGCCGCGGTGACCGGCGGGTACACGCTGACTGACAAGAACGACACGGTATACACGTTCACCCAGTCGCTGGGCTCGGGCAGCTACGGGATCGCGTCGATCGCCGACGCGCTGGGCCATGCCCTGAACTTCAGTTACACCTCCGGCCGGATCAGCCAGATGGCCTCGGCGGTCTCGGGTCGTGCGCTGCACGTCACCTGGTCCACTCCCGCAGGCGCGACGTCGCCGCATGTCGCGACCGTCGCCACCGACCCGGTCCAGGCCGGCAATTCCGCCACTGCGCTGACCTGGGCGTACAGCTACAACGGCGACCAGCTCGCGAAGGTGTGCCCGCCGGCCAGCAGCACCGCCTGCACGGCGTACTCGTACCAGGCAGGGTCCGATTTCCAGAACGCGGTCCTTGACTCGGCGCCGCACTCCTACTGGCGGCTGAACGAGGCGTCGGGTACCACGGCGGCGAGCTCGGTCCTGGCCAACGAGGGCACCGACAAGGCCACCTACAGCAATGTGACGCTCGGCCAGCCGGTCCCGCTGCCCGGATCCGCGGCGACATCGGCCGGCTTCAACGGGACGTCGTCGTATATCCAGCTGCCCACCCGCCTGGTGTCCCAGGCGAGTTACCAGTCGGCGGGCCTGTGGTTCAAGACGACCGCCACGGGCGGGGTGCTGTTCGGCTACACGAACACCCCGATCACCAGTGCCACGACGCCCGGTCAGTACACGCCGTCCCTGTACGTGGGGTCCAGCGGTGACCTGCACGGGGAGTTCTGGCAGGGGAGTCCCGGTGCCCCGATTGCGACCAGCGTGCCGGCGAAGACGGCCTACAGTTACGACGCCTACGGCAACAAGGCCACCGAGACCGACCCGGCAGGCAACGTCACCGCCTACGCCTACGACCCCGACGGGCACCTGCTGACCGTGACGCTGCAGAACTACACCGGTGACCCGGTCAATCCGTCGCCACCGGTGAACCTGGTGGAGTCCTCCCGCGCCTACGACCCGGTCGGCCGGCTGGCCAGCGTCACAGACTCGATGGGCTGGGTGACCTCCTACACCTACACCGACGACGGCCTGCTCGCCACGGTGACCCGCTCCGACCCGCACGGCGGTGCCTCGTTCACCGAGCAGGCCAACACCTACGACGCCGCCGGCCGCATGATCTCCCAGGTCACCGGCAACGGCACGACGACCACGAACTACACGCTGGACGCGGCTGACCGGGTCACCTCTGAGGTGCTGGATCCCGGGGCCGCGCCGCACCTGAACCGCACCACCACCAACGTGTACTCACCCGACGACAAAGTGCTCACCGAGACCGTGACCAACCCGAACGCCGGGACCACCCCGGCGCAGGTGACTGACTACACCTATGACGGGATGGGCAACCAGACCTCGCAGACCGTCCACGCCGACACCAGCGGCAGCCCGCCCGGGCCGGCCGGGTGGTGGCTGCTGAACGAGACCAGCGGGACCTCCGCCGCGGATTCGTCGGGCAACGGGCACACGGGCACCGCGTCCGGCGGGGTAACCCTGACCGGGGGCAGCACGGGCGCGGTCTTCAACGGAGCGCTCGATGGGCAGATCTCCGCCTCGGGCCCGGTGCTCAACACGGCGGCCAGCTACTCGGTGTCGGCCTGGGTGAATCTGTCCGCGGCCGACACCTCCCGCCAGGACGCGGTCTCCCAGGACGGGGTCAACGCCAGCGGGTTCGAGCTGCTGTACAACGGGTCGAGCGGTACCTGGTCGTTCACCCGCGCGCTGTCGGATGTGACCAACCGGAACGTGTCGCAGGTCACGTCGCAGGCGCCTGCGGCCGCGGGGACGTGGACGCATCTGGTCGGCGTGTACGACGCGACCGGGTCGACGATCTCGCTGTATGCCAACGGGGTGCTCCAAGGCAGCACCGCCGCGGGTTCGGCGCCGTGGTCGGCCGGCGGGGCCACCGCGATCGGCCGGGCGTTGTACAACGCCGGGCAGACGAAGTTCTTCACCGGCGATATCGCCGACGTCCAGCTGTACCCGGCTGCGCTGTCGGCAGCGCAGGTCGCCACGCTGTACTCGGACGGCCGGGCCGGCGGCTCGCTTGCCGCCCGGCTGACCACCACCTGGACCCTGGACCAGCGGGGCCTGCCCACGTCGATGACCGACCCGAACAGGAACGTGACCCACTACTCCTACGACGAGGCGGGCAATCTCGCCGTGACCACGGAGCCGACCGTCACGACGCAGATGTACCTAGGGTCGGCGACACCGACCGTGCCGGTCACGATGGACGGGTACAACACGTTCGGTGAGAAGGTCGAGTCGTCCGACGCGAACGGGAACGTGACGAGGACGGCGTACGACGCCGCCGGGCGGCCGGTGTCGCAGACGGCACCGCCGTACACCCCGCCTGGGTCGTCCACGCAGATCACGGCAGTCTCCTCGACGGCCTACAACGGCCTGGGCCAGGTGACCTCGGCAACCGACCCGCTCGGCAATATCACGTCCTACACCTACGACCAGCTCGGCGATGCGGCCACGGTCACGGCGCCGGACACCGGGGTGACGCATTACACCTACGACACCAACAGGGACCAGCTGTCGGCGACCGGGCCGACCGGGGCGCTGACCCAGGCGACGTATGACTACCGGGGCCGGACGCTGACCGCCACGCAGGTGGAGCGGTACCCGTCGGCGGCGGCGTACACGACTGCGAATGTCTATGCGGACGGCGCGGGCGGCGGCGGGTGGCTGGCGTCGCAGACCACGCCGCAGGGCGTCAAGACCTCCTATGCCTATAACCCGGCGGGAGAGGCGACATCGGTGACCGACGGGGCCCGGAACACGACCCGTTACGCCTACGACGCGGCCGGCCGGCTGACCGCTACCACCGCGCCGGACGGCACGAGCACCACGACCACTTTTGACCAGGCGGGGCGGGCGGTTGGTCTGGCGGACTTGTCGGCCACGGGCGCGGTGCTGCGGTCGTCTTCGGCGGTGTATGACGGCGTGGGGAATGTGACGGCTGCGACGGATTACCGGGGGAACACGACGACGTTTGGTTATGACGCGACGGGGCTGGTGACCTCGGAGGTGCAGCCGGTGACGGCGTCGTCGTCGATCACGACGTCGCTGGGGTATGACGCGGCGGGGAACCGGACCCTGTTCACCGACGGGAACGGGAACAACTGGTGGGACACGTATAACTCGTGGAACCTGCCGGAGTCGCGGGTGGAGCCGCCGACGGCGGCGTTCGGGTCGCCAGCGCTGCAGGGGACGTTCAAGACGTCGTATGACGCGAACGCCCGTCCGGTGAGCGTGGCCGAGCCTGGCGGGGTGAGCGTGTCCAGCAGTTATGACAGCGTGGGGCGGCTGGCGGGGCAGGCTGGGACGGGTGCGGAGGCACCGGCGGCGGCCCGGTCGTTCGGTTATGACCTGGCCGGGAACATGAAGTCGGCGTCGGCGCCGGGCGGGACCGACACCTTCGGCTATGACGACCGGGGGCTGTTGCTGTCGGCGTCCGGCCCGTCCGGGTCATCCTCGTTCGGCTATAACGGGGATGGGCAGGTCGCGTCGGCCAGTGACGCGGCCGGGACCACGTCGTACACCGATGACGGCGGGGGGCGGCTGGCGACGCTGGCGGATCCGCTGACCGGGACGACCGCGGCCTATTCGTATACTCCGCAGTCGCAGGTCAGCCAGATCTCCTACGGGACGGGCAACGATACCCGCACGTTCGGCTACGACGGCTTGCATCAGCTGGTCTCGGATGCGCTGACGGGACCGTCGGGGCAGGCGGTCGCGTCAGTCGGCTATGGCTATGACGCGAACGGGAACCTGACGTCGAAGACCACTATGGGGTTCGCGGGGGCTTCGTTGAGCACGTACGGCTACGACGAGGCGAACCGGCTGACGTCGTGGACCAACGGGACCACGACCACGAATTACGCGTATGACGGGCGGGGAACCGGACGAAGGCGGGTTCGGTCACGTATGCGTATGACGCGCGGGATCAGCTGGCGTCTGACAGTGCGGGTAACACGTATTCGTATACGGCGCGGGGCACTTTGGCGCAGGTGGCCGGGCCGGGCGGGACGACTGGGTATTCCTCGGATGCGTTCGGGCAGCCGGTGACCCAGGGCGGGCAGTCGTATGCGTATGACGCGCTGGGCCGGGTGGTCACCGCGGCCGGGTCCGCGGGTGCGTCGTTCTCGTATTCGGGGGCGGGGAATGTGATCGCCTCGGACGGGGTGTGGAAGTATGCGTGGGATCCGTCCGGGAGCCAGCTGGCCGCTACTGACCCGGCGGGCGGCGGGCCGGGCAGCGTGGCGTTCACCGACGGGCACACGGATGTGACGGGCACGTTCGCGGCGAACGGGACGTCGTTGTCGGGGTCGGCGGCCTATGACCCGTTCGGTCAGGTGACCGCGTCGGCGGGGCTGGCCGGGCGGCTGGGGTATCAGTCGGGGTGGACGGATGCG
>WNFG01001641.1_pt1 | contig 29042 bp, 29 predicted proteins | sample 5400431 | NCBI WGS metagenome assembly WNFG01 (sample SAMN13153346, study PRJNA577476) | soil metagenome | isolation source: 120 cm saprolite under Douglas fir tree site 2 hole 3 replicate 2 | place: USA:California | collected 2015-04-18 | reverse complement strand
GTTTCTCCCGATCTAAGCGAAAGGTCGCTGAACTTCGTTACACCGCGGCCGAGCTACATTCCGAATTACGACACACCGCGATACCGGCTCACGCCATCGCACAGCGCATATCTGAAAATTGCCGAAGGCTGCAATCATCCCTGCAGTTTTTGCGTGATCCCGCAAATGCGAGGAAAGCATCGCAGCCGTTCGCCAGCTTCGGTGCTGACGGAAATTCGCGCGCTCGTCGCGGAGGGCGTGAAGGAAATTAATCTCATTAGTCAGGACACGACTTACTACGGGATGGATCTGTGGGCCCAAAAAGCGGGACCGCGCCAACCGGTCGATTCCTCCCGTGGCCCGACCCTCGCCGCTCTGTTGCGCGACATTCAGGAAATCGAAGGAGATTTTTGGGTGCGTCTGCTCTACACCCATCCAGCGCACTGGAGTTCGGAATTAATCGCCACCATCGCTGCATGCAGCAAAGTGGCGCGCTACATCGACATGCCATTGCAACACATTGATGAAACGATGCTGGCTCCCGGTATCGCGCTGCGCACCACCTTCATCGTTGGTTTTCCGGGTGAGACTGAAGAGAAATTCGCAACCCTCCTCGACTTCATCGAGCGCACCCGGTTCGAGCGCCTCGGAATTTTCAAGTACTCCCGGGAGGCTGGTTCGCGCGCGGCAAGAATGCCGGAGCAGAATTCCGTGGCGGTAAAGAATGCGCGCTTTCGTCGCGCCATGATTTTGCAGCAGAAAATCGCGCGAGAGATCTCGCTGCAAAATGTTGGGCGCAAGATGAAGCTGCTGGTCGATGTTCCATTAATCGCGCGAACGCAAGCCGACGCACCGGAAGTTGATGCGCGCGTCATTCTGGCGAAGGCGGCGCCGGTCGGCGAATTTATCGATCGCGAAATTACAGGCGCGCGTGGCTACGATTTGCTGGCTTGACGAAGGTCGACAACCGATCGCACGAGCCGCTTTCGTCAACGTTCGCAATTGACATTCGATACCAAAATGATGGACAAATGATTGTTCGCTCTTAGCAAAAAATTATTTTTGGACGCACATGGCGAATGCGACTGAACCGAAAAAAGAAACGGTGCGCATCGCTGTGCCTCCTGCGCCGGTGGCAAATCCTGTCCCGCCAAATGATGCGCGTCACGATACAGAGTTAGCTGCGGCTGCGACAGCTGCGCGTTCAAACGTAAATCCACCGAATTTGCCCGGCCTTGGCCAAGCACCGAAGCCGCCTTTACCGCCAAGGCCGCCTGCTATCGAGCCAATCGCTTCTGCAACGCAGTCGCCCCAAGCGATGTCGTTCAAGCCGCCGCCGCCGAATTTGCAAAAACCGGTCGAGGCGGCCACTGCATCACGATTTCCAGCGACGCAGCCAACGCCTGCGCTCGCTTCGCCTGGCCCGAAGAAAGAGACAGCGCGAATCGAAGTCGCGCCTGAGCCGAAATCTACCGCGCCGAAGGCCAAGATGTCGAAAACTCAGCCACTCATCATTACCCCGGCGCCGAGTGCGAAAGATGCGCCAGTCCTGATTGCGCCGGAGAATTCTGGCGCCGTGCTTGATTCCATTCCGATGTCACTTTGCTGGGCTTTGTTGGCAGTTTCGATAATTACGTTTATCATCCAACTCTGGACATATTTTTTCTAGACCATGGATAACTCTGCAACTGTGACTCTCAACGAATCGAATTTCGAAATTGAAGTGACTAAGAGCAATCGGCCGGTGTTGGTTGATTTCTGGGCGGAATGGTGCGGTCCTTGCAAAATGATCGCGCCGATTCTCGATGAGATCGCGAAAGAAAAATCCGGTTCGATTAAAGTCGCGAAGGTAAACGTTGACGAAAATCAAAGTCTATCAGCCCGGTTTAACATTCGCGCGATTCCCTCGCTGCTTATTTTTAAAAACGGCCAGTTGCGTGACCAGATCACTGGCGTGACGAGCAAGAAGAACCTGCTCGATAAGCTGACCGCGCTCGCCTAACGAGTCCCGTTTTTGCGGGATCGGCGACGGAAATTTGCGCCCGGCGCGGCTCGAACGCGCAACCTACGGCTCCGGAGGCCGTCGCTCTATCCAATTGAACTACGGGCGCAACGTCGCCGGATTATATCGGCGCTGCGCCAAAGAACAACCGGCCCTCCTTTCTCTCAGTCGTGCTCGTGATCGAGGAGGGGATTCGAGCACGAGGAAATCCGCGCCAGAACTTCCGGTTTGCAATTTCAACCTACGCGAATGAAAATGTTCGCCCGTCAGCGGGCAACCGGAACCGGTTATGAACAGCATCATCGACGCGATCGAGCGTGAACAATTCAAAGAGGAAATCACGAATTTCAAGGTGGGCGATGGCGTCCGCGTGCATACGCGGGTTGTCGAAGGCGACAAAGAGCGCATCCAGATTTTCGCCGGAATCGTGATTGGACGGAAGGGCCGCGGGCTGAATGAAACATTTACCGTTCGTCGCATTTCCTACGGCGAAGGTGTCGAGCGGGTTTTTCCGCTGCATTCGCCGCGGATTGCGAAAGTGGAAGTGGAAAAGCAGGGCCGCGCGCGGCGCGCCAAACTCAATTTTCGGGATGCACGAAAATAGCTAAATTGCCAGCAGCATGTATCGACGGTGCGGTTTTCGCTACGAGAAAAAATTGCGCGCCATCGGTGCCGTTCGCATCGCCGGAATCGATGAAGCTGGTCGTGGGGCGCTTGCCGGGCCAGTCGTGGCTGCCGCCGTGATTCTTCCGGAAAAATTTCGGCATCGGAAGCTGAAAGATTCGAAACAACTGGCGCCCGAGTTGCGCGAGGAAATTTATCAAGAACTGATTAGGCGCGGCGAAATTGCGTGGGCAGTCGGAGTTGTTGATTCGATCGAGATTGATCAGATCAATATTCTACGCGCGACGCACAAAGCGATGCGTGCCGCTCTCGCGGCCTTGAGCGCGCCTCCCGACCATGTGCTGATCGACGGCCTGCCGGTGTTTCCATTCCCGCTGCCGCAAACCGCCATCATTGATGGCGATTGTCTCAGTCTGAGCATTGCCGCGGCGAGCGTCATCGCGAAGGTGACACGCGACGCAATGATGCGTGAATTCTGTGCGCACTTTCCGGAATATTGTTTCAGCCAGCACAAAGGTTATGGGACTGATTTGCACCTAAGCAAACTTCATGAATTCGGACCCTGCCCGATTCACCGGCGCTCTTTTGAACCGGTGGCACAACCCGTTTTCGTTTTCGCGCACGAAATCTAAGCCGCAACATCTGCAGCTCGGCGTGCGCGGCGAAAAGCTGGCCTGCCGTTTTCTCCGGCAGAACGGTTACAAAGTTCTTTATCGCAACTTTCGCGCCCGCCGCGGCGGCGAAATCGATATTGTTTGCCGCGATGGCGATACGCTCGTTTTTGTGGAAGTAAAAACACGCACAAGCGAAGATTTCGGACGGCCAATCGAAGCAATCCGACGCTCGCAACGCCAACGCATTTCACTCGGCGGCCTGGCCTGGCTTCGCTTGCTCGATAATCCGGATATTCTTTTTCGGTTCGATGTCGTGGAAGTAGTCATCGCGCCCGAAGCCGCGCCGCGGCTCGAATTAATCCGCAACGCTTTTCAACTGCCCGATCGATACATTTATTAGCCATCGCCATCCTCGTCATCCTGCTGCTCAGCTCCTAACAATGAAAAATCCGACACGTTATCAAAAACTGGTCGCGAACGCGAAACGCAACATCAACGAGATCCCGCCGGCCCAGGCTGCCGGCGAATCGCAACGTGGTGACGCGATCCTGATTGACGTGCGCGAGGAGAGCGAATGGCGCGAAGGTCACGCGCAAAATGCCACTCACCTCAGTCGTGGGGTGATCGAGGTGGAGATCGAAGAAAAAATTTCCGACACGAGACAGCCGATCATTTGTTATTGCGGTGGCGGTGGGCGTTCGGCTTTGGCGGCGGAAAGTTTGCAAAAAATGGGATACGAAAACGTCCGCTCAATCGCCGGCGGATTTAAAGCCTGGCAGGAAGCAAACCTGCCGATCGATCGCTGAGAAAAACGCCGCGAACGATCAACCGCCGACGGCCTGATAATGACCAAGGCCGCGATTCCACATCGTCTGCGCGGCGGCCCACGTGAGGCATAACCATCCGGTTTGGATGGCGAGCGCTTGCGCCAATTCGGGACCACCTAATCGCTCGAGAAAAATCGCGATCGGACAAAAAAGTTCGTAGTAAAACGGCAGCCATTTCATCACCGCCTGCACGCCTGCCGGCATGATGTCGATGGGAAACATTTGTCCACCGAGGAAATATTCGAACGAGTAGACAATGAAAACGATGGTTGAAATCTCGAGAATCCAGAAGGCCATCATGGCGAGCGTGTAGGTGATGAAGAATTGGATGAAAGCCGCCATAAGGAGCGAGATCACCGCGCAAAAATAGGTGGAGACGTTTGCCGGCAGCGTGATGTAGTTGCGAAAATAGAAAAAGATCAGCGCGATCGGCACGATGGTGACGGCAGTAAAAACAAGGCGACCGCTCAAGAAAATGCTGAAGCGATAGCCGAGATAATTCACCGGTTTGGTCAGGAACGAATTGATCTGTCCCTCGCGAATGTCGGACGCGATCTGCCATTCGTCCTCGGTCGGCGTGACGAGATTTGCGACAAGAATCGTGAGCAAATAATAATAAATCATTGAGCCATAGTCGTAGCCGTGCAGGCTACCGCCGTGTTCATGGAAAATGGCGCGCCACAGGAAAACGGTGCCCGCGAGTGGAATCAGACCGAAAAGCGCGCGCAAGAAATAGTTCCAGCGATAGACGAACGTGTTTTGGATCCCGAGATTAAAGACGGTGAGGTATTTCGCGAATTTCACGCGGTCGTTTTTTCCTTGGCCAACTCAACCGCGAGCTTGATCGCGGCGATCATGCTGTCGGGTCGTGCGATTCCTTTGCCCGCGATCTCAAAGGCCGTGCCATGGTCCGGGCTTGTGCGAGGGAAGGGGAGGCCGAGGGTTACGTTCACACCCTCGTGAAACGCATGCAGCTTGAGCGGGATGAGACCTTGATCGTGATACATGCAGAGGACGCCGTCCCAATCGCCATTCGCAGCCTGATAGAAAAGTGTGTCGGGCGAGAGAGGGCCGGAGAAAACAGGTGATTGGTGACAAGTAATTCGTGATTGGTTTAGCTGCGCGACAGCCGGCGTGATAATTTCGATTTCCTCACGACCAAGCGCGCCGGATTCGCCAGCGTGCGGGTTTAATCCGGCGACTGCGATGCGTGGGCGGTCAATTCCCCGGCGGCGCAGAAAATCGTAAAGCAATCGTCCCACGCGCACGATCTCGTCCGTTTTTAACGTACTCGCCACGCGCGTCAGCGGGAGATGCGTCGTAACGAGTGCAGCCGTAATTTTTCCGCCGGTGAGTAGCATCGCAAAATTTTTTACTCCACAATGGCTGGCAAAAAATTCCGTCTGCCCCGGGAACTTGAAGCCGCTTTCGTACATGCGCGCTTTGTGAATCGGCCCGGTCACGACCGCATCGATCGCACCGCTTTGTGCGAGCGAAGCCGCTTCTTCCAATGCAGCTGCCGCCGCACGCGCCGTCTCGGCAGTCGGTTTGCCTAACGAGCAATCAGGATATTTCCCGATGACGATATATTCCGCGGAAGCAGACAGCTGTTCGGAGCGAAGCGCGGCGCGAACAATTTCGGGACCAATTCCGGCTGGATCACCGAGCGTAATTCCGATGCGTTTCAACGTGGCGCAAGTTTTGAACCTGTCCGGCAAAGATTCGCAAGCTGGAAGCTTGCGCCACTAAAACGTTTTGATGTAGGCTTTCTGCCGCAGGCTGGTCAGCCAGCGCTCTTGCACACGCTGCGCTTCTTCCTGCTCGAGCTTTTTCTGGATGTCGGCACGCACTTCGGCCAATGGCCGCGCCACGCCGCCATGTTTATCCTCCACCTTAATGATGTAATAATTTCCGCCCAATTCGATGATGTTGCTGATGCTTCCCACCGGAAGATTAAAGGCGACCTTCTCGAGCGGCGCCGCCAGCGTTTTGCGATCGACCCAACCCCAGTCTCCCCCGAGATCACGCGTGCTGTCTTCCGAATAAATCTGTGCCATCCGGTCAAACTCCGCGCCATGCACCAGTTTGCTGAGGATTTCCTCGGTGAGCGCCTTTTGCGAACCCGAGCTTCGGTCCGTTTCGCTTCCCGAGATCATGATCATGCGCAGTTTTACCTGATCCTTGCTCGTGAAATCGTCGTGATGTTCCGCGTAGTATTGATTGATTTTGGCCGGCGGGACAACCGTGCTCGGCTTAACGTTCTTGGCTCGCATCGCCTGCACCATCATCCTTTCTTTTTCTATTTTTCTGAACTCGCCCAGGGAAAAATTCTGCGCCTGGAGCGTCTTGATAAAGGTATTGCGGTCTCCCCCGAAAGAGTCCCGAATTACGTCGTTGATTTCTTGATCAATAAAATGGTCGGGAATTTGATAACCTTCTTTGTTGAAGGCCTGAATGATCAGTTGGCGATCGATCAAATCCTTTAGCGCGGCCATGCGTGCCTCCTTGATTTTTGCGACGAGCTCATCGCCTTGCAATTGTGAACGCAGCAAACGCTCGCGCGGTTCGACCAGTTCGCGGACTTGGGAATAAGTAATGACGTCGCCATTGACGATGGCGGCAATCCCATCCACGACCTCGTGCTCGGCGGCAAGCGCTCCCCGGCAAAGCGGCGAGAGCGTGAAAACGGCCAATAAAGCAATGGAAAGCGTCCGGATCATTCGATTCAAAACTTTCTGATCAGCCCCCGAATCTCCCCGAGATGCTGATCGATTGTAGCGGTACTTATGCGAGGGAATTTGCCCGCGACAAGTATAAATTCGCCGCGGCGTGTGAGCATTAGTTTGTCTTCGCGAACCTCCACCCGGCTGACACCAGTCTTGGCTGCGGCGAGCCTGATTTCGGTGAGAACGAAGAGGTTGTCAACCGCCGCCGGGAATTTGCCAAAGCGATCGCGCCAATCTTTGCGCAAACTTTCCCATTGTTCATGGGTCGTGATTTCGGCGAGGTGCCGGTAGGCCTGAATGCGCAGCGCGGTGTCGCTAATGTAACTGTTCGGAACGAATGCCGGAACGCGCGTTTGTGGGCCGGCGGACAAAAACTCAGCTTCGTTGGTCGCAACGAAATCGAGGCGGACTTCAACCTCGAGCCGCGGCCGGAATTTTTTACCTTTCAGTTGCGAGACGGCTTGCTTGAGCAGCTGACAATACAAATCGAAGCCGATCGCCATGATGTGGCCGCTTTGCGCGGTGCCGAGAATGCTGCCCGCGCCGCGAATCTCGAGGTCGCGCATGGCGATGCGAAAGCCTGCGCCTAACGAGCTATATTGTTTGATCGCGTTGATGCGTTTACGCGCTGCGCCAATCGTCATCATCTCGCGCGGCAACATCAGGTAAGCATAGGCCTTGTGTTCGGCGCGCCCGACCCGGCCGCGCAGCTGATAAAGATCGGCCAGCCCGAAGCGATCAGCGCGATCAATGATGATGGTGTTCGCGTTCGGAATATCGAGGCCGCTTTCAATGATCGTGGTGCAGACGAGCACGTCGATTTTGCCCGCGACAAATCGCGCCATGACGGCTTCCAGTTCATCCGCATCCATCTGGCCATGTCCAAATTCGATCCTTGCTTCGGGGCAGAGCTCGGCGATGCGGTTGCGCGTGCGTTCAATGGTGTGCACGCGATTGTGCAGGAAATAGATCTGGCCCTGGCGTTCTACTTCGCGGTTGATCGCGTCCCGAATAATTCGCTCGTCGTATGCACAGACGACGGTCTCGACCGGCAAGCGATTGAGCGGTGGTGTTTCAATTGACGACATGTCTTTCACGCCAACGAGGGAGAGATAAAGCGTGCGCGGAATTGGTGTGGCCGAAAGCGTGAGAACGTCGACGAGCTTGAAGAGTTCCTTGAATTTTTCCTTGTGCAGCACACCAAAACGCTGCTCCTCGTCGATCACCACCAGTCCGAGATCTTTGAAGATAACGTCGCCGGAAATGAGGCGATGCGTTCCGACGACAATGTCGACACCGCCTTCACGCAGCAGTTGCAAAACCTGACGCTGCTCAGCTTGGGAACGAAAGCGACTCAGCATTTCGATCCGCACCGGATAATCGAGCATCCGTTGCCGGAATGTTTCGAAATGCTGTTGCGCGAGCACTGTTGTCGGAGTGAGGACCGCGACTTGTTTGCCGTCCATGACTGCTTTGAAGGCAGCGCGAAGCGCGACTTCTGTTTTGCCGAAACCAACATCGCCACAGATCAACCGATCCATCGAACGCGGGCGCTCCATGTCGCGTTTGGTGTCGACGATCGCTTTCAGTTGATCTGGCGTTTCGCGAAATGGAAACGAATGCTCAAACTCCGCCTGACATCTCGTGTCCGAATCAAACGCATGGCCGGGCTGCGTTTCGCGTTCCGCCTGCAGCGCGAGCATTTTACCCGCATAATCAAAGATCGACGTCGCCGCATTTTTTTTGGCGCGAGACCATTTCGCATCAGCTAGAGAGGAAAGCGGCGGCGATTTTTTGCCGACACCAACGTAACGCGAAACAAGGTAAGCCTGCTCGAGTGGGACATACAGTTTCGCTTCGTCGGCGAACTCCAGCGCGAGAACTTCCTGCGCGGCGCCGGTCGAACCCGGTACGCTGGTGAGCTGCAGAAAACGGCCCACGCCATGTTCGAGATGAACGATGAGATCGCCTTCGTTTAGTTCGCTGAAATCAATCTGGGCGCGATTTCGGCCGAGGCGTTCCGCACGCTGCAATCGGCGGCGTCCATGCGTTGGAAATCGGCCGAACAACTCGGCCGCGGAAAGCACGACGAGATTTCCATCGGGAAAACAGAAGCCGCGCGCGAGCGTGCCTTGCGCTAGTTCGACGTCAGCGAGGGCCGCATCACCGATGATTTCTCGAAAGCGTTCAATCTCGCCCTCGGTCTGAAAGTAAATGACGATGTGCGCGCCACTTTCGCGCCATTGGTTTAAACGTGTGGAGAACTGCGCGCGTTTCGCTTCGGCCAGCATAAAATCGCCGACCGCGAATTCGCCCGCGTCGCAATCCTGGAATGCCCCAGCGAAATCTTCTTCTTTCGTTCGCCCGATCCAGTTTTCGCTGATTTTGATGTCAGCGTTGTCCTTTTCTTCCGGCTCGATCGCCAGGCGCAGATGATCGGTGCCGACGTAATCTCGCACGCGTCCGGTCTGGTCCTCCGCGGCGCCGAGAAGAACATCGACCGATTGCAAATTGCGGACTGAAGTCTGCGTGTCGATGTCGAACTCGCGCAGCGATTCGATTTCATCGGCGAAAAATTCTGCCCGCACCGGCAACTGCGCCTGCCATGAAAATAAATCCAGGATCCCGCCGCGAACGGCAAATTGACCGCGCGTTGTCACCTGCGCGACGCGCTCATAACCGGCGTCGACCAAAGATTTCATCACACTTTCCATCGTCTGCGCAGGGCCGCGTTTGAGGGGGAACGCGGCGGACATCAACACACCGCGTTTCGGCGCCGATTGGTCAAGACTGGCGCAGGTGGCGACGATCAGATGTGGGCCCGGTTCGCGTTCGACGCGCGTGAGTAACGCAAGCCGCTCAGCTGCGATTTCTGGATCCGGCAGAATATTTTCGACTGCAGCAAATTCCGCTTCGGGTAAAAAGAGCGCATTGGGTCGCCAATTCAGCAGACTTTCGTAAAGCGTTTCCTGCGCACGCACGCTCGGGCAAGTGATCCAAAGCGTGCTCCTAGTCGAGTGCGCGATGACCGCGACCAAAAACGAGTGGGCGGCTTCAGTGACATGCGAGAACGCTACGGGAAAGGAGCCACGCTCAATTTCATCCAGCTTCTGCGCGATCGCTGGAGCGCTCGCCGTCACGGAAATGAAATCCGTGACCTCGCTCGATTTTTGCACGGGCAACGGTTCGCCGAATCGAGCGAAACTTCAATGCACCGCGAGAAGCTTCGCGGGCTAAAGCGACCGGCCGATCGCCGCGGCAATAGCGCGCAAACGCGGAACGAGTTCAGCGAATGTGTCGGGAACAATCGCCTGTTGGCCGTCGCTTTTGGCAAGATCAGGCGAGTCGTGCACTTCGATCATGAGCGCGTCGGCGCCGGCTGCGACTGCGGCGAGGGACATCTGCGGAATGAACTCGCGCAAACCGATGCCGTGCGTTGGATCGACCACGACGGGCAAATGTGTTTTCGATTTCAGGATCGGGACGGCATTGAGATCGAGGGTGTAACGCGTGCTGTTTTCAAACGTGCGGATACCGCGCTCTCGTTGATTGTAGCGCTATATCCGCGCTTCAAGAGAACCGGCAGGCGGCTGCGGCCGACCTCCTTCAAAAGAGAAAAATTGTGCATGTTGCGCGTGCCGATTTGCAGGCAGTCGGCGTATTTCTCAATCACGCTCAAGTCACGCGCGTCCATGATTTCGGTAATCACGGGCAAGCCGGTTTGTTTTCGCGCTTCGGCAAGGAAGCGCAACCCGATTTCGCGTAAACCCTGGAAGCTGTAGGGCGACGTGCGCGGCTTGAATGCGCCACCGCGCAGGATGCTGGCGCCCGATTTTTTCACGGTGCGTGCGATCGAAAGAATTTGGTCCTGACTCTCGACGGAGCACGGCCCGGAAATTAGCGCCACTTTTTCGTGCCCGCCCACTTTCACTTCGCCAATCGCGACGGACGACGGTTCAGGACAAAATTCCGTGGAGGCGAGCCTGTAAGGTTTGAGCAGCGGGATGATCCCTTCGACGCCGGGGAGCGCCGCGAAAGGCTTCTCTCGCGCCAGATCTTCCGGACCAATTACGCTGATGATGACGCGCGAAGCGCCACGACTAATCTGCGGATCGAGACCGAATTCGCGCACGCGCGCGACAATGCGCTCGATTTGCTCTTCGGTGGCGTTCGGTTGTGTGATGATGATCATGGCCCGACCGGCAGCAAGATGAGAATGTCGCCGAGACGAAGCAAGTGCAACTTAGGAGCGCGCGCTTCGCAGATGCGTCGCCTAGTCGGTAATGGTCACCGGCGTGCCAGTGGAGACCGATCTGAAAAAGGCCTCCGCCATGAACTCCGGCATCCGAATACAACCGTGCGATGCCGGATAACCAGGAAGATAACCGGCATGCATACCGACGCCGCCAACGATGCGCATGAAATAAGGCATCGGCGCCCCTTTGAAATGCGTTCCGACCGGTTTCGGATCTTTTTCGACGTCGACGTTTGGCACGATCACATTATCGCCCGCGTCCACGTAATCGCCGTATTTGGTCGAGACGTGATTGATGTCTTTTTGGCTGATGTGGAAGTGACCGATGGGCGTATTGAGACCTTCGCGCCCAGTCGAAAGTTGTGAAATGCCGACCAATTGCCCGCTCTTGTAATAGTAAGCGCGTTGTTCGCTGAGGCTGATTTTGACGGACGGTTTGCCCTCGATCCCATCGCCGTCCCAGTAGGAAACGGTATCGATTGGTGCGGAGGAAGAGACGGGGCCGTTGCCGTAGATGCCGCCGAGGTATTGTGTATCGCCCGCCAGCCGATCGTCGGTTCCGCAGCTGGCAAGAAAGAGCAGCGCAATGACGGACAAAACGATCGGAAACAAACGAGCTAGCATACGCCGAAAATTGGAACGAGGCCACTACCGCTCAACCCGTGCAAAGTCAAGAGAGCGGGGACGATCCCTTTGCAGCGGTGAGATGGGACATACGGTGTTGCGACACGTGGGGACGCGCGGCTTGAATTCTGCTTTTTTTAAAATAGACAATCCCACCCGTCCGCGCCAATGCACGATATGCCTACCTACGAATACTCTTGCGAAAAATGCGGCAAGAATTTTGAAGCATTTCAATCGATGCGCGACGAACCGTTCCGCCAATGTCCAAAGGAACTTTGTCGCCAAAAAAAATGGGGGCACGGCAAGGTAAGACGTCTGGTCGGCACCGGCGCAGGTGTGATTTTTAAAGGCTCTGGATTTTACGTCACAGACTATCGCAGCAGCTCCTACAAAGAAGCAGCGAAGAAAGACGCACCTGCAAGCACGACGCCCGCGCCCATCACAGATAAATCCGCCGCGAAAAAAGAAGGGGCAACCCCTGCCGCCGGGCCGCCCAAACCAGCGGAAGCGAAGCCGAAAAAAGGATCCGTCGGATGAGCAAGCTCGTTTGTGCTGAGTGCCGGCACGAGAATGAGCCGGAGCGTATCTACTGCCACAATTGCGGCGCCCGGCTCGATCGTTCTTCACTGGCTAAAGAAAAGGTCGCCGCCTCAGAAGCGCCGGCTGAAACACGAGAACGATTGCAGCGAATGTTTGATCCGCGCGGAGTCAAACTGCGGCACCGGCTTGTTCAGTCGGTCAAGTTAATTCTAGGCGCGTGTGCAGCGGCAGCGCTTATCGAGATGCTGCTTCCTCCGGAATTGCCGCCTCCTTCGCAAGGTCTGGAACTTGGTCCGCAACTTGGCCTTGATATTGAAACTGCAGTGATGGAGCAGCGCGGCGCGCGCCTTAGCTACAGCGCAGAGCAAGTTAACGCTTATTTGATGACCGCATTAAAGCGAAAGAAAACCGACTTGGATAAGCCCTTCCTGGAGTTCAAACGCGCCGTCGCCAGCTTGGATGAAGGTATTTTCCGGCTCACGACGGAACGATCTTTCTTCGGTTATTCGCTCTATACGACAGCATCGTATCGAGTGGTGACTCATGATGGCAAACTCGTCGCCAGGAATTGCGGAGGAAGCCTAGGCCGGATGCCGATTCATCCAGAGATCATGCGGTACGCCGATGCAATTTTGGGCGATGTGTGGAAAGCCTTGGAACGCGATCGCAAGGAGGTGGCAAAATTAGCCGCGATCGAATTTCATCCGCAGCAAGTAGTGTTGATTGCAGCTACGCAGTGAAGCGGCGAGCGGGCGAGGACTCGTGGTCATCGACCCGCTTAACCCACCCAAAAATTCTCTGCGCGTCAGGCCAGTCCCATTGCGGCGAGCAAAGGCGCATCGATCCGTCCATCCACCGGTAAGCCATGGGCCCGCTCGTATGCACGAATCGCTTGGCGCGTGCCACTGCCGATCACACCGTCGATCGTCCCGTGATAGTAGCCGGCGTGCGCAAGCCGACGCTGGACTTGCAAGACAAGAGAAACGTTTCCGGAGCCTTGGTACCCTGGCGGCGCGTAGCCGTCATATACCGGCGGCGGCGCGTAGTATCCGTCGTATCCGTATGGATAGTAACCATAGTACGGATAGGGAAAAAAGAACGGGAAGCCGGCACCAAAGAAGGCGAAGTTGTTGAAAAAACGAAATCGATCATCGAAATCGCGGTCAAAACGCCGACCGTCGAAATCGTGATCGCCATCTCGGAATTGGCGGCTAGCTGTTGTGTGCGCCGTCATTGGGTGTGATGCGCGTGCAGGCGCTCGGGATCCCGCCCGGGATCCATTTGCGCGATGCATTTGCGCCTGGGCGATCGCGGTTGAAAACGCGAACATTCCAAGCGCGACGCTAAGAAGAGTTATTTTTTTCGAGTTCATAAGCATGAAGAGCTTAACAATTAGACAACTCTACTCGGTTGGATATTCAATTTTTTTACGCTTGAAAACAACCAATTTGTTTCATTTTCCGACTCGCCCGGCACTTTTGCGTTCGGTTATGGTGTCTTCTTCTTGGATCGGAAAAAACCAGGTCGTCGCATTTTGATCGGAGCGGGAGTTTTTCTCGTGCCCCTGTCATCCGCGGGGGGACTGCCGCCTCTGCAGCGAAGTGTCAGCGCTTCACGGCAATTCATCGTCTACGGCACGGATGCGACTGTCCGCGCAACGCTGTGCGGCGTCGCGGAGCGAACCAAGGCGAGCTTGCTTGCATTACTTCAACGAACCGATGGTTGGCAGACGCCGATCATCATTAACGCCCAGCATCCCCAGGCGAATTTGCCGGAAAATCCGGTCGCGGCACTCAATTTTAGCCAAACCGGTTTCGGTTTGAAATTCCAACTCGATCTCACCATCACGGCTGATGCGGATGTTTCGGCGATTGAGCGCGAGTTGCTTCGGGTTGTGCTCCTCGAGATAATGTATCGCGAGCAACCGGCTTTGCCCGTAGGAACGCAGTACGTTCAGCCGCCCGATTGGTTGCTCGAAGGACTGCTTGCGTGTGCTGATCTACGCGAGCCTGTGGCACTGAGCGCTCTTCTAAAAATCGTTGTCGCCGACAATAGAGCCGCCGCGCTGGAGGAATTTATCCGGCAACAAGCCGAGCTGCTTGATTCGCCTTCGCGTGCCGTTTATCGCGCCTATTCTTTCGTGTTGGTCAGGCGGTTGATCGATTGGCCGAATGGTCGCGAATTGCTTGCGAAATTCATCGCTGATCTTCCACAAGCCTCGAATAATGCAGCGGCGGATTTGATCGCGCACTTTCCTGTGCTCGGTGGATCACTCGAGAACGCCGAAAAAGAATGGCGATCGACGGTGACGCGAGTGGCGTCCTTGGAATCTTATGAGCCGCTGACGTTCGCAGAAACCGAACGTCGGCTCGATGACCTTCTCCGTTTGCGTTTTTCGGTCGCCGACCCCGACCAGAAGATTTGGAGTCTTGAAGATTACGCGCGGTTGGTTCGTTTGCCGCACAAGTCCGAGGTCCTCAATCAGCTGAATCAGAACCTGATGTTGCTCGCGACCCGTGCGAATCCCGTCTACCGACCAATAATTTTTGAGTATGAGCAAGTCGTGATGAGGTTGGCGCGCGGCAAAACACACGGAATTTCAAGCAGGCTTGCACGACTGAAAAACTCCCGACAAAGCTTGGAGCTGCGAATACGGATGATCGACGATTACATGAATTGGTTTGAGGCGACCCAAGCAGAAACGCGCAGCGGAATCTTTGCTGAATATTTGAAGGCGGCGGCGAAAACGCAGGAAGCAGGCTGGCGCCGCCGCGATGCAATTTCAGTTTATCTCGATTCACTGGAGAGCCAATTTCGCGATTAAAGAACCATGCGGACAGAAGCGAATTCGCGATTTGGCCGATAAACAAGTCGAGCTGGCCCGCATTTGCTCGCTCGTTCCTTGCTGTTTATCATTAAGCGGCGTTTTCATTACGCCTGTGTTATGCAGAAAATTGGATTTGCTGAAGCGCTCGACTCGATTGTGGCGAACGATCCTCGCTATCAACGTGACGCTTACATTTTTTTGCGCGACGCACTGGATTTTACGACCAAGCAACAGAAGAAAATCAAGGGCGCGCTGGTCCGTCACGTCGCTGGGCCGGAGTTGCTCGAGGGCGTGCGGCACTACGCGCTTAAGGAATTTGGCCCGATGGTGGTGACGGTATTCTCCTGTTGGGGAATACAAAGCTGCGAGGACATCGGACACATGGTCTTTAACCTGATCGGCGCCGGCATTTTTGGAAAAACCGAGGAGGACTCGATCGAAGATTTCAAAAACGTTTACAAATTTGAGGAAGCTTTCATAAAGCCTTTCGCGCCGGAAAAAACGAGCATCACGAAGTTACCGCCCAGCCTGCCTGCACCGAAAGCTCCATGAATGGCTTCGGGCGCCGGCTGGCCCTTCTTTCCGCATCCATGTTGAGCACCGCCGAATTGAAAGCCGCGCCGCCGGATAACTTGGCGGTCATTAATTTTCCACCGAGCACGGCGCAAAAATGGGTGTTGCCCGATGGCCTTACCATCATCGTGCAGGAAGATCACAGCGCACCCGTCGTTAGCGTGCAGGCTTGGTGTGCTACCGGCAGCGTTAATGAAGATCAGCATCTGGGCGCGGGCCTCTCGCACATTCTCGAGCACATGCTCTTCAAAGGAACTCAATCGCGCCCGGCGAATACGATCGCGCAAAAAATTCAGGACGTTGGTGGTTACATCAACGCCTACACGTCATTCGATCGCACGGTGTTTTGGATTGACGTGCCGAAGGACGGTGTCGCCACCGCGGTCGATATTCTCGCCGACGCCATGATGAATTCGATCTTGCCGCCGGAGGAATATGGCAAGGAACAGGAAGTGATCCGGCGCGAATTCGCGATGGGAATGGATGATCCAGATCGAATGGCGGGCCAGTTGCTTCTCGCCACCGCTTATCAAAAACACCCGTACCGTCTGCCGGTTATCGGTGAGCTCGAAATTTACAATCAACTCACGCGCGAACAGGTGATGGAGTATTACAAGTCGCGTTACGTGCCAAACAACCTCACCTTTGTCGTCGTCGGCGATGTCGAGCCGGACAAGGTGCGTGAACAATTGGCGACGTTGTTTAAAAATTATCCCGAGAAATCGCTCAAGCCGGTTTACATCCCGACGGAACCGCTGCAATTGGGCCGGCGTGAAGCCAGCAAAGATTTCCCCACTGAACTAACACGGCTCTCGCTCGCATGGCACATCCCGGAAATTACGAACCCAGACGTCCCAGCGCTCGACTTGCTCTCGACGATTTTGGGGGACGGTCGTAGCTCGCGTCTTTATCGTCGCGTGCGCGAAGAGAGCGGATTGGCTTATGGCATCTCCGCGTTTTCTTACACGCCGGGCGATCCGGGTTTGCTTGGAATTGATGCAACAGTCGATCCAGGAAAACGCGACGCGGCGCAGCAACTCATTTTGCAGATCATGGATGAAATCAAACAAGCCGGCGTGCGTGCGGATGAATTGACGAAGGCGAAAAAAATTCTGCTCAGCCATCACCTCGCAGCGCTTACCACGATGCGCGGCCAGGCGTCCGACATCGGATCGAACTGGTTACTCACGCGCAACTTGAATTTCAGCCGTGATTACCTCGCCGCTGTGCAGAAAGTCACGCTCGATGACATTCATCGTGTCACTCAGCGCTACCTCGCGAACGATAATCTGAGTATCGTCTCTTTGAATCCGAAAGGTTCAGAAGCGGCCAAAGCGCAGAGCGCGAAATCGATTTCTGCGGGCGAAATTCAAAAATTCGAACTATCTAACGGATTGCGGCTTCTCGTGCGCGAAGACGCGCGCCTGCCGTTGATCTCGATGACCGCGGTTTTTCGCGGCGGACTGTTAGCGGAAACTCCGCAGACCAACGGGATCACGCAATTGATGGCCAAGGCGCTGCTCAAAGGAACGAAGACGCGCACCGCCGAGCAGATCGCCGACTCGATCGAGGCCGTCGGAGGCAGCATCGGCAGCGAGGCCGGCAATAATAGTTTCAGCGTTTCGATGGAGGTAACGAGGCTGGACCTGAAGCTCGGCGCAGATCTCCTCGCGGATGTGTTACTGAATGCGACCATGCCGGAAAAAGCCGTGGCGCGAGAAAAGGAGGTGCAGCTTGCTGGAATCAAAGAGGACGACGAGCAGCTCACCACCGTGGCGCGCAACATTTTGCGCGCAGCGCTTTTCTCGGAACATCCGTACGCATTGCGCGCCAAAGGTTCGCCGGAATCAGTCGCGCGTTTAAGTCAAAAAGATCTGCTCGCGTTTCGGGATCGCTATCTCGTGGCGAAGAACGGTGTGATCGCGGTTTTCGGTAACGTGCAGGCAGCGGAGGTAAAGCAACTGCTCGAACGCGCGCTCGGCCCGATGAAACCGGGCAACCTTGCCCTAACGAACGCCGCGTTGCCGAAGCCGCTCGCGAAAATTGCGACAGTCGAAAGCGATCGCGATAAAGCGCAAGGTGTAATCATGGTTGGTTATCGAGGCGTCGATATGTTCAGCCCCGATCGTTACGCGCTCGAGTTGATCGATGAAGCGAGCAGCGATCTTGGCTCGCGCTTTTTCATTCGCATTCGGGAGCAAATGGGGCTCGCTTATTACGTCGGTGCAAGCCAAATGCAGGGACTGGTGCCTGGGCTCTTCGCGTTCTATCTCGGGACCGATCCGCAAAAGATTGAGCCGGTCAAAACCGCCTTGCTCGAGGAAATCGCAAAGCTCGCCTCCGATGGCCTAACGAGTGAGGAACTGGCGCGGGCGAAAAAGAAATTGATTGGCCAGCAACAAATTTCCAATCAGAGCAATGAGGCCTTTGGCTACACGACCGCGCTCGATGAGCTCTATGGCCTTGGGTTCGACCACTACAAAAGGCTTGAGCGCGACGTAAATGCGGTCACGCTGGAGGATGTGAAACGCGTTGCGGCGAAATATTTTCGTGATCAGCCGTATGTCCTCGCCACAGTGCGACCTCCGTTGCGCGCGGCTGCGAAAGAGAAGTGAACCATGGCTGAAGTCCAGACCAACACCCAAACGGGCGAGCTTTCGCAGCGCTTCGTCGAATTTGTCATGATGCAGGCGCAGAATGCGGCGCTCTTTCTCGGCCAGATCCCAAATCCTCAAAGCGGGCAGGGGGAAGTAAATCTTGAGCTCGCGAAAATGTTTATCGATCAGCTTGCAATGATTCAGGAAAAAACGCGGGGCAATTTAACGAACGAAGAAAGCACTGTGCTGCGCAATGCGATTTCCAATTTGCAAATGGCTTTCGTGGAAGTATCGCAATCGGCGCGGGGCGAAGCTTCGCGGCCGCCATCGCAACCAAGTGAGCCGAAACCGAGTGCAACAGAAACTTCATCGGTGAAATCTCCTGAGACGCCCACCGGTTCTGGGATATCGGCGCCGGAAGAATCCGAGTCGAAGAAAAAGTTCACGAAAAGCTACGGCGCGTAGTTGCTCCGGCTACTCCGACTAGTGCCGTCTATGGCGGCGGTCAGAGACCGCCGCTGCACTGCCGCGCTGCGTATTAATTGCATGCCAGCCGCTGCAAAAAAAATCCGCGAAGAAAAAAGGAAGATCGCTGAGTTAGAAATCACCAGCGATCCTGTCGAGGCGGCTGAGGAAGCTGGTTTGCGCTACGTGAGCGACGATCAACCTGGCTACACGCGTAAACCTCGCGGCAAAGGTTTCCTTTACTTCGATACGGACGGGAAACCGATTCGCGACGAGCAACGCATTCTCCGCATTAATCGTCTTGCGATTCCGCCGGCCTATACCGACGTTTGGATTTGCCCCTCGCCGAATGGACACATCCAGGCGACTGGCCGCGACGCGCGCCGGCGAAAGCAATACCGCTATCACGAGCGCTGGCGCGAGGTGCGCGACGAAAACAAATACGAAAAGATGCTTCTCTTCGGTGAAGCGCTTGAAAAAATTCGGCGGCGCGTGACCAAGGATATGCGGTCGCCCGGTTTTCCGCGCGGGAAAGTGCTCGCCACGGTCGTGCGATTGCTCGAGCAAACTTTGATTCGTGTCGGCAACGAGGAATATGCGCGAGAAAACAAATCGTTTGGCCTAACGACCATGCGCAATCGGCATCTCGAGATTGAGGGATCGAAAGTGAAATTTCATTTTCGCGGCAAGAGCGGCGTCTATCGCGAAGTCCCGGTGCGAGACCGGCGGGCGGCAAGGATTGTGAAGAAGCTCGCTGACCTGCCAGGGCAGGAGCTCTTCCAATATGTGGACGACGCTGGCGAAGTCCGGAGCATCACTTCGCAGGATGTGAATGACTACTTGCGCGAAATCAGCGGCGAGGATTTTACGGCAAAAGATTTTCGCACCTGGGCGGGGACTGTCATGGCGGCAATCGCGCTTACGGAGGTAGGTGCGTTTGAGAACAAAACGCAAGCGAAGAGAAATGTGCGCGATGCGGTTCATGCCGTTGCGAAGGTTCTGGGCAACACGCCGGCCATTTGTCGCAAGTGTTATGTCCATCCCATCGTGCTCGAGACATATCTCGGTGGAGGGGCGATTGAAGGATTAAAGAAACGCACTGAGGAAACGCTTAGTGAATCGATCGAGAATTTAAGCTCAGCTGAAGTGGCCGTCCTGGCCTTTCTGCGAGAGCGGCTTGCGGAAAAGAGTAAAGCGAGCCCTTAGCTGAGCTCCTTTGCTACAGACTTTACCGCCTCAGCTTTATTGCTTTTCCAAAAGATCAGCGCGATGCCGAGCAGAATGAGCGCCGCGCCGAGCAGCGCCCACCGCGAGAGCGTTTCACCGGCCGCCCACCAACCGAGTGCAACCGCGAGCGGCGGAGTGATCAAAGAAATCGTCAGCAGGTTCGTCACAGCGACGCGGTTCATCAACCAGTAGAACAAGAGGAACGCGACCACCGAGCCGATCAACGCGAGATAGAGCAGACAGCCGAGCGCAACTTTGCTCCAATGAAAGTGGACCGGATTTCCTTCGCTCAGAAAGCCGATGAGCACGAGCGGCACGAGCGCAAAAAGCATTTGCCACGCTGCGATCACCGCCGGCGCGAACTGCGCTGGGTGTGCTTTAACTAAGACATTGGCGTAAGCCGCGCTCGCCGCGCCCGCGACAATTGCGACTCCGCCCCAGAACGCCATTAATCCTTGGAAATCCAGCAGCTTCGCGCAGATGATTGCGACGCCGCCCAGCGCGAGGAGCGCGCCCACGATCCGTTCCCATTTCATCGGCTCGGCGGGCAAATAAAAATGCGCAAAGACAAGGCCAAATGTTGGGATCGTAGCCTGCAAAATCGCTGCCAGACCAGAGGAAACGTACTGTTCGCCCCAGAAGAGCAATCCGTAATTGATCGCGAACGTGAGCAGGCCGGTTAACGCGAGGAACCAGTAATCGGCGAGGCGCTTGGGAAACGGGAATCGGCCGAGACAAATCGCTAGCAAGATCGCGGCGGCGATAAGGAAACGGAAACTAACAAACGAGATTGGCGGCAGATCAGCGAGGCCGATCTTGATAGCGAGCCATGTCGAACTCCAGATCACGCAAAGCGCGAACCAGGCCCCAATCACCCAGAGAGACGCTCGTCCCGATGAAGATTTAATTGGAACGTCTGACGTCACGGTCTTCATGAATGACCGCGTAGTGTTAAACGAATATCTTCGCGGTAAAGCGCGAATGTTCTGACGCGCCGCCTGTTTTCAGGTCGATGAAGAGCAACGTGGCACGGGCATCCTTCCCATGTTCTTTGCCAGACCATCGGCTGGAAGCCGATGCCACTTCTTGGGACTTGCATCTCCGCTGCTGATGCGAACGCTCATGCAGGTATCACTTCGCTCAGGCCCGGTATATTTACGCTCCCACTCTCGCTTCGCGGTTTCAAGAAGCTGCGTATAGCTTCGATCCAGTGCACGCAGCATCAGCATTCCAGCTGCGATTTCGCCCGTGATATGCTTATCGCTTCCAGCGCCGTTCTGAAGATCGGCTGTCATTCCGCCAGCTAAAAGCAGCACGAATTGCGCCGAACAGGGTGCTCGGAGATCGAGCGGGAACACGCAACCGCAGACCTACGCCCCTGCCGGCTCGATCAATCCAAAGTCGCCGCCCTTGCGGCGATAAAGAACGTTCACGCGTGAGCTGTTCGCGTTGCGGAAAACCAAAAACGGCCGGTGCGACATTTCCAACTGCAGCACTGCTTCATCGACATACATCGGCTTCACCGCATAACGCTCCGTTCGAATGATTGGATGCTCGAGATGTTCGTCCTCTTCGGTCGGTTCCGGATCCAGGACATGCTCTTCCAAATGTTGCACAACATCCTTACGCGGCCGGTGTTTGCGCATCAGCCGGGTTTTATATTTGCGCATCTGCCGCGCGACTTTGTCAGTCACCTGGTCGATCGCCGCGTACATGTCGTCGCATTCCTCGCACGCTTCGATCGTGATGTGATTCGAGCAAACAAGAATGATTTCGGCGGAATGCCGGTATTTTTCCACTTCGAGAATAACGTGCGCCTCGATGATTTTCGGGTAATCGAGATGCAAGCTCTCGATTTTTTTTGTGACGTGATCGTTGATCGCGTCCGTGATTTGCAGATGACGTCCGGTAACTTTAACGGGCGGATGAATCTTGGCTGACAACATGGGCTTTCCTTTTGTTTACATTCGAAAGCGTTCGCCAAGATAGAGCTGACGACTGATCGGATCGTTGATCAAAAAGTCTTTGGTTCCTTCGCTTTCCACTCGCCCGTCGTAAATCAAATAGGCGCGATCGACGATGGAAAGCGTCTCGCGCACATTGTGGTCGGTGATCATTATGGCAAGCCCGGATTTGCGCAGATTGATGATGATCTGTTGCACATCGTAGACCGCTATCGGATCGACTCCGCTAAACGGTTCGTCGAGCATCAGCAGCTTCGGACTGGTCACCAACGATCGTGCGATCGTGAGGCGGCGTTTCTCTCCGCCGCTCAAGGTAAGCGCAATATTTTTCGCGATGCGCTCAATTCCAAATTGGTGGAGCAGTTGATCGCAACGTTGCTGACGTTCCGATTTAGTCATCGGCAGTGTCTGCAAAATGGCCATGATGTTTTGCTCTACGGTCATCTTGCGGAAGATTGATTCCTCCTGCGGAAGATAACCCATGCCCAGCCGGGCGCGTTTGTACATCGGATATTTTGTCACGTCGCTTCCCGAAAAGATGACCCGGCCGCTGTTTGGCCTAACGAGTCCGACGATCATGTAAAAGCTGGTGGTTTTGCCGGCGCCGTTCGGGCCGAGCAGGCCGACAATTTCGCCGGCACGAACGTTAATGTTGATTCCATCCACGACCGCGCGGCCGCCGTAAATCTTTACGAGCTGATCGGTAACGAGAACGTTTTCCGCCGCGGCGGATTTCTCTTTTGCTAAGAGCGGCGAAGCTGCCGGCAACGTTCCGCTCGTCATTGCTTGGGAGATTCGGATGGAGAGGCCGCAGGCGTCGGTTCCTGCCGGATTTCGGTGCGGCTTGGGCCGCGTGTCGTGAGCTGTCCGTCCTGGTTCAGAATCATGACCGTATCGGGGTTGGTCGCGATGTGCATATTCATCCCCTGTTGCACGCGCGGATTTCCCGTTAGTTGCACGATTCCGTCATTCGTTGTGTAAACCGCATTATCGGACAGGCCGATGGAACGCAGTGGCGGACCGCCTTTCGGATCAGGCCGATCCCGCACCACCCCCACATTGCCTGTGGCGACCGCCTTTTCCAGTCCTTGATTTTCTTTGCTGATATAGGCGGTCAATTTATCCGATTGTATGACAAAACGCGGATCATTCACTTTCACATGTCCCGAAAATTTGCCGATGTTTTTCGCGGAGTCGAAGAAAGTCTGGTCCGCGTAAATCTCAGTGGTGACTGGCTGAGTGGGATTTGAAAAGTTAAATCCTGGCGAAGATTTCGCAGCTGGTTTTTCCGGCCTCGGCGAGGTCGGCGCGGCCGATTGCACGGCAGCTGCGGAACCTTGGGCCAGAAGCGAAGCACTGGTCACCTGGAAAATGATGAGCGCCACCAGAGCAAACAGTCTCATTCATTTCCTTTCGGCATGAGTTCCGCGTGACCGGTAATCACCATTTTCACATTGCCGGCGAGCGTTCCCTGCCGCGACGCGGTGTCGAATTGCATGGTGTCGCCCACGATTTGAAAATCGGAGCGGCGGACAGTCGTGCGTTTTTGCGAACTGATGACGCGTGTTTTCAAATCGAGCACGGAATCACTCATGTCGATCTGCAGGTCGGGCTTTTTGTCCGGCGTGTAGGTTGTCATTTTCAAATTGAGTAGCTGCATGTGACCTTCATCGAGTCGCTTCGCCGTGCCGGCTTCGAAGCGATTGCTCAGGCGACCTTGTAGATCGTAATCCGGGAGAACAAGCCCCTTCGCTTCGTGTCCGACCGGAAGCGGAATATTGCTCAGACCCTGCTGGTCAGCTGAGTCGGCCTTTTGTTCGATTTGTTGCTGTTGCTTTTTGCGTTTCAAACCCTTGCCGCCTGCGAAAGCAGCGGAGACGCCGACGGCCGCAACCAAAACGAATATGAGAAAGGCGTGCCCGAAGCGGGCACGACCGCTACGAAACGGTAGCATGAATAGCTTTTAACATGCGAAGGTGCTTCGGCAACTGTTTTAGCGGGATCTGATTTGCCGCATCCGAGCGTGCGCGTGCCGGGTTTTCGTGCACTTCGAAAAATATGCCGTCGCATCCTGCCGCGAGTGCTGCGCGAGCCAGAACAGGCGCAAGCGTCGCGTCACCGGAAGTCGAATCGCCCGCGCCGCCGGGCCGCTGCACGGAGTGTGTCGCGTCAAAAATCACGCGGTACCCAGCTTCGCGCATCCAATAGAGCGAGCGCATGTCCGCCACCAGATTATTATAGCCGAAAGTCGTTCCGCGTTCCGTGAAAATGAATTTCTCGTTTCCAAACGCGCTCAGTTTCTCGGCGATGTTGCGCACATCCCAAGGCGCGAGAAATTGTCCCTTCTTTACGTTGACCACACGTCCAGTTTCTGCGGCTGCGCGAAGCAAATCTGTTTGGCGGCAGAGAAACGCGGGGATCTGCAAAACATCAATTATTTCGCCGGCAATTTCGGCTTCGCTTGGCGAATGCACATCGGTTGTTACGGGAATCCTCAATTCCCGCCCGACAGCGGCGAGTAATTCGCAGCCTTCGCGCACGCCGATTCCGCGATAGGAACGAACCGAAGTGCGATTCGCTTTGTCGTATGACGCTTTGAAAATGAAGGGCAACGATTCGGCGGCACAAATTTCGGCAATGCCGCGCGCCATTCGCCAAACAAACTTTTCCGATTCGATCACGCACGGGCCGAGAATAAATGCCGGCTCTTTTCCGCCCACGGTGACGCGTCCGATTCGGAGTGGTTTGGGTTTCACGGCGATTGAACTGTAGCGGCGGTCTCCGACCGTCGCATTAATTTAGCGAACATCGGAGACCGCCGCTACAGATTGGCCACGGGATCGCACCAAGTCTGCAATCGCAAATGGCGCATAAAGCAGCGCGAAGAAAAAAATGGCGAGGCCGTTCAATTGCAGGAGATAAAGTGGTCGCGAATCGGCGAGTACACTGAGCAGCGAGGCGACCTGCGGCTTGTGCAAAAGAAACCCATAATTCACGCCTGTGACGTGGTCGACCGCCAACGTGAGCGCCAGATAAATTTCCGACCACAAAAGCGTTCGCCAGACCGATGCCAGCATCGGACGAAAACTTCGGCTGATCATCAAGTAGAGAATGCTGGCAACAATCCCGCCGTGATCGAAAAAAAAAGTGAAGAAGCGACAATCCGGAAAACCAAACTGGAGGTTTGGCGTGAAGAGCGCCTGTAAGCTGCCGCCGATTCCCCAAAAATAAGCAACCTCCAGCCAGCGTTGCCGTTTCTCTTTCAGCAGCGCGACGACCACCGCAATCATTGTCCAGTCGCACAGCTGGAACGGCAGCATTTGCTCCCAGTGCAAGATGCCGCGCTGCCATTGATAGAGACCGTAGCCGACGTAATTGCAGATCAGCAGTGTCGCGAGAAAAAACCGAACCATTCGATCGAGCGGTTGTCCTTTTGTTCGGCGAAAAACGAGCGCGAGAGTAAGCGGTGCGAGGAGACTTACCACGATGACTGTGACATGAGCTGGGCCGAAAAGCTGTAATGCTGGCGCGGTGTTCATCGCCTTTGTTGGGCGATTTAGCGTATCACCCAGAGATTGCAGGGAATCACATCCGTGACCCACTCGATTTCAGGTGCCAATTTTTTGCCTGCTCCTGGTGACGTTGTGATCGGAACGACCAGCAAATCCGCTTCGATTGCCTGAACAAAATCAGAGGCGACGTAAGCCGTGTTTCCGCGAACACAGCGCGCTTCGATCGGCACATCGGTATGGCCGGCGCTGAGAATAAATTTCTCGAGCGCCACTTCTTCCTCCTCCAGCGTTCGCGCACTGGGCGGCGCGTGCGCCGATTCGATGCGTCGCGTGGCGCGCGCGGCATCGAAGCTCGTGTAAACACGAATCGCGTAAAGTTTTTCGCAACCTTCGCGTTCCGCGAGGTGAAAAGTCTTGCGCAAGGCGTTTCGCCCATGCTCGGAAAAGTCCGCCATGAAAACAATCTTTCGCAACGGTTTTGGCTCACTGTCCGGATGAGTAAAGAGCATGACCGAGCAGGTCGCCTCGCGCACCAGACGTCGCGCGACATTGCCGAGGAACGGTCGCAGCACGACTTCTTTTTCGAGCGCTCCAGCCACGATCAACTCGATGTTGTTTGCCTGCGCAACGCGAAGAATAGTCGCCGCGGGTTCGCCTTCCTCATAATGAATCGTTGAGTCCGCCGGCAGCTGCAGCTGCCCCAGAGCATTACTGAATTTTTTTGCCGTTTCGTCAGTCCGCGTTCCGACATAGATCAAGCTCAGCTTCGTGTCGAAACGGTGGCTGATTCGCTTTGCCTCGGAAAGCACCTGTAGAAAACGGGGGGAGAAAGTGCTCGCCACCGCGATGGAGCCATAAATTGGTTCGGTCATCAGCTGGTTGGTCGTTAACTTCCGGCTTCGTCGTTATTGAGCAACTCGGTTAATTGTCCAGTCCCTATTGAAACAGCCGTCTGCTCGCGCTTTTCATTTTCGCTTTCCTCTGCGAATTTGCGGCGCATGCGGCGCGCAATTTACCCAGGCAGTTTTGATCCTGTGACCAATGGTCATCTCGATGTCATCGAACGAGCGCGAAAACTTTTCGACGAAGTGATCATCGCGGTCGCGCACAACGATCAGAAAGCGCCCTTCTTTACGCTTAAGGAGCGGCTTGAACTGTTACGTAAAACGATTGGCGATCGCGACCACGTGAAGGTCGCGCCACTGGAAGGTTTGCTGGTTGATTTTGCGATCAGGCAAAAGGCCACTGCTGTGGTCCGTGGTTTGCGGGCCATTTCCGATTTCGAATTCGAATTCCAGATGGCGCTGATGAATCGCAAGCTGAACGCAAGCGTCGAGACGATTTTCCTCATGCCCAAAGAAGAATACACTTATCTTAGTTCGCGGATCGTGAAGGAAATCGCGCGACTCGGCGGCGATATCAGTCAATTTGTGCCGCCGTCCGTGACCGCGGCATTCGAAAAAAAACTGAAGCGATGAAAGTTCATCTGAAACAGATTCCCGCGGGAGGTTTACATCTGGCGGGCGAGGAAGATTGTCCGATACTGGAACTCGCGGCGGAAGGAATTCGCTGCGTCGGGCCGCTGCGTTACAATCTCGACCTTGGCGTTTCGGCCGGCGCACTTTGGGCGAACGGCACGTTATTTCAACCGGTGGAGTTGCGCTGTGTCTCCTGTCTCGAATCGTTCGGCCACACGATCGCGGTCTGCTCCTTTGCTGTTCATACCGAGCTGACAGGCCCGGAAACAATCGATCTCACGCCGTTCATGCGTGAAGACATTCTCTTGAACCTGCCCCCTTATCCGCACTGCGACCGCGAAGGTGATCACATCTGTAAAGCCGCCCACTTGCCGCAGGACAGAGCGACACCATCCCGCAAGCCAGATTGGAGCGCACTGGATAAGCTGAACCTAAAAAAATAGCTTCGTTGTAGCTGCCGCTGTCGCCAGCGGCAGATCATTCGCGCGATTTCGATCTTGCGGTCTGCCGCCGAGACGGCGGCAGATGCATCAGAACGCTGGTTCGTTGACGTTTCGCGCCCGATCTTCGAAACGCGTGAATTCTTTCAGGAACGTCAGCTGAATTTCACCGACCGGACCGTTGCGCTGCTTCGCAATGATCAGCTCCGCTTCGCCTGCTTTTTCGGCGCGCGCATCTTCGTCTTCCTCGTAAATCTCTGGCCTAACGAGTAATCCGACAAGGTCTGCGTCCTGTTCGATCGAACCAGATTCACGCAAATCGCTCAGGCGCGGTTTGCCCCCGGAGCGCGCTTCCGGCTGCCGGTTCAACTGGGCGACAACGATGATCGGGATCTTCAGTTCTTTGGCCAGACCTTTGATTCCCGCGGAAATTTCCGATATTTCGAGCTGGCGATTGTCCTGTGCGCGACGCGTCAGCGAACGAAGCAGCTGCAGATAATCGACGATGATTAACTGCACGTCCTTCTGGGCTTTCAGACGACGCGCCTTGGCACGTAATTCGAGAATGCTCAGGCCCGCGCTGTCGTCGATCAAAATTTGCGCTTCCGCAAGTTTCGACGCGGCCGCCGTCAAACTCGGGAAATCGCGTTCCGCCAGAAACCCGTCTCGCACTTTTTGCAGATTCACGCGCGCGCGCGAACAAAGCAGACGTTGCACGAGTTGCTGACTGCTCATCTCCAGACTGAACACCGCGACCGACAGCTTTTCCTGAATGGCGGCGTGCTCCGCGATGTTCATCGCGAGCGCCGTCTTTCCCATACTCGGACGTCCGGCAATCACAATCATCTCGGCAGGGTGCAGGCCGCTCGTCATGCGATCAAGTTCCGCGAACCCGGTTGAGATTCCGGTGATGGCGCCTTTTCGCTCGTAAAGCCCTTCGATCGCCTCGATTGCGGCCATCACCTGATCTTTCATTGTCGGCATCTGACCTTTGAAACGATCTTCGCCGACTGCGAAAATTTTCTGTTCTACCTCGTCGAGAAGATTGCTCACATCGTCCTGCTCTTCGTAGGCACGCCGCACGCTTTCGGTCGCCGCAACGATGATCTGGCGCAGGATATATTTCTCCCGCACGATTTCGAGGTAATAGCCGACGTTCGCCGCCGTCGGGACGAAGGTAAACAAACTCGTGACAAACGCGGCGCCGCCGATTGCGTCGAGCACATTCCGGTCACGCAACACCTGCGTAAAAGTGATCAGATCAATTCCCTGACCCGCGTTCCAAAGTTCGACCAACACCGTGTAGATTGTCTGGTGCGCAGGCACATAAAAGTACTCTTCGTTAATTTTCTCGACGCATTCCGCGATGATTTCGCGGGGCGAGATCAACATTGAACCGAGCACGCCCTGCTCGGCTTCAACGCTATGCGGCGGCGTGCGGTGAATATCCTGCGGAGAAGCTGTTGGTGAAGTGGGAAAAACTCTTCCGCTGTTCCGCGCTGTCGCACCTCGGCCAGCGCCATTTCCCGCTGTTCTACGAGGTTTCTCAGGCTCCCTTTGCGGACCTTGAGAACTCGGCATTTATTTTTGTTCGGTTCGCTTTCGAAAAAGTCCGCGCTTTGGCGTGGCTTCGGTTGGCTCCTCAGTCTTCGGCGTTTCTTCGTTCGACTTCACTTGGAATCGGAAAGTCGCGACGACGTCATGATGTAATTTGATAGCAGCTTCATGTTCGCCAGTCGTTTTAATCGGATGTTCGAGCGCGATTTTG
>WNFG01001797.1_pt1 | contig 29056 bp, 25 predicted proteins | sample 5400431 | NCBI WGS metagenome assembly WNFG01 (sample SAMN13153346, study PRJNA577476) | soil metagenome | isolation source: 120 cm saprolite under Douglas fir tree site 2 hole 3 replicate 2 | place: USA:California | collected 2015-04-18 | reverse complement strand
CCGGAGCCCGCATGCACGCCAATTATTTCCGCCCGGGCGGCGTGCATCAGGATCTGCCGCCGCAGCTCATCGATGACATCTGGGATTTCTGCGATCCGTTCCTCGTCGTTTGCGACGACATCGAGGGCCTGCTCACCGACAATCGCATCTTCAAGCAGCGCAATGTGGACATCGCGGTCGTCAGCCAGGAGGACGCCTGGAACTGGGGCTTTTCCGGCGTCATGGTGCGCGGCTCGGGCGCCGCCTGGGACCTGCGCAAGGCGCAGCCCTACGAATGCTACGCGGAAATGCAGTTCGACATCCCGGTCGGGAAGAACGGCGACTGCTACGACCGCTATCTCGTGCGCATGGAGGAAATGCGCCAGTCGGTGCGCATCATGAAGCAGTGTCTGGAGAAACTGCGCCTGCCCGAGGGTCAGGGTCCCGTGGTGTTCCCCGACAACAAGATCGTTCCGCCCAGACGCGAGGTGATGAAGAGCTCCATGGAAGCCCTGATCCATCATTTCAAGCTCTACACCGAAGGCTTCCACGTGCCGCCCGGCGAGGTCTATGCGGCGGTCGAGGCGCCGAAGGGCGAGTTCGGGGTCTATCTCATCGCCGACGGCACCAACCGACCTTACAAGTGCAAGATCCGCGCGCCCTCGTTTGCCCATCTGCAGGCCATGGATTTCCTCACGCGCGGACACATGCTGGCCGATGTCTCGGCGATCATCGGCTCGCTCGACATCGTGTTCGGCGAGATCGACCGCTAGCAGGAAATCGTGTCCGAGCAATCCGGCGGCTGAAACCCATGTTTCTTGCGGAATGCCCTCGTTGCGCGACGGCCTGATCTGTGTCCTCGGCGGCACCGGATTTCTCGGCCGGCGAATCGTTCGGCGCATGCGCGATCATGGCCGCACGGTCCGCATCGCGTCGCGGCACCCCGAACGCGCCCGATCCCCGATTGCGGACGAGCGGCTGCAGCCGGTCCGGGCCGATATCGCGGACGAGGGTTCGCTCGCCGCGGCGCTCGCCGGCACGCAAGGCGTGGTGAATGCGGTGAGCCTCTACGTCGAGCGCGGCAAGGCAACGTTTCGCTCGGTGCACGTGGAGGGAGCCGCGCGCGTCGCGCGCGAGGCCCATCGCGCCGGCGTCGAGCGCCTGATCCACGTATCCGGCATCGGCGCGGATCCCGGCTCGAATTCCCCCTACATCCGCAGCCGCGGGGAAGGCGAGCTTGCGGTCAAATCCGCGTTTCCCGATGCGACGATCGTCCGCCCGGCGGTGATGTTCGGGCCCGATGACGCCTTTCTCAACACATCGCTGACGCTGCTTCGAACGCTGCCCGCGTTCCCGATGTTCGGCAACGGCAGCACCAAGCTGCAGCCGGCGGACGTGGAGGACGTCGCCGAGGCGATCGCCCGCGCGTTCGGGGAGCGCCGGCCGCTCTACGAGCTCGGCGGTCCCCGAATCTATGCTTACGAAGATCTGCTGCGGACCATCGCCCAGAAGGCCGGATTGAAACCGGTGCTGGTCCCGGTACCGTTTTGGCTCTGGCAGGCTCTGGCGTGGGCTGCGGAGCTGTTGCCCAATCCGCCGCTCAGCCGCAATCAGGTGGAGCTGATGCGGATCGACACCATCGCTGGCTCGGAGCCGGGATTCGAGGCGCTCGGTATCTCCCCGCGCCGGCTCGAAGACGTCCTCGACCTGATCCTGTCCGGCGGCGCGGCCGATGCCAATGCCAAGCCATGAATGGAGCCTTGCACAATTCGGGTGGCTACAGGTCCGGGCTTTTGGCATGAGCGGCGCGACGAGTGATAACCAGCCTCGGAACCGCGGGATTTGGACATGGCAGGCAGGGCCCGAAGCGAGCACCCGATCGAGGCGGGGGACGCCAAGGCGCGCTCGCCCGTGGCCGAGCGCGTCGCCTCGCTGGCGTGGGACCGGATCGCCGAGGATCTCGACCGCTACGGCTGTGCGCTCACCGGCCCGGTGCTCGGCACAGCGGAGTGCGCAAGCCTTGCCGCACTCTATGCGCGCGACGAAAATTTCCGCAGCCGCGTCGTCATGCGGCGGCACGGCTTCGGCAGCGGCGAATACAAATATTTCTCCTATCCGCTTCCCGACCTGGTCGGCGTGTTGCGCGCGGCGCTCTATCCGCGCCTCGCGCCGATCGCGAACCGCTGGAACGAGCGGATGGGATTAGAGTCGCGTTATCCCGCGGACCACGAGGCCTTTCTGCACAAGTGCCATGCGGCCGGACAATCGCGCCCGACCCCCTTGCTGCTGAAATACGTGACGGGGGATTTCAACTGCCTGCATCAGGACCTCTACGGCGAGCTTGCGTTCCCGCTGCAGGCTACCTTCCTGCTCTCGCGCCCGGGCCGCGGTTTCACCGGAGGCGAGTTCCTGCTCACCGAGCAGCGTCCGCGCATGCAGTCGCGCGCCGAAGTGGTGCCGCTGTCCGAAGGCGAAGGCGTGATCTTTGCGGTGCACCACAGGCCGGTCGAGGGCGCACGCGGATCCTACCGCGTGAACATGCGCCACGGCGTGAGCCGGCTGCGCAGCGGCGAACGCTACACGCTCGGCGTGATCTTTCACGACGCCAAGTAAACGCCGGCGTGAAAGGCGCGGCACGGCGGGAACCTTTTCGTGAGGAAATGGATTGTCTCGATGTTTCGAAGCCTGCGAGCAAAAACTTGTTTGCGAACCGAGGCTTGCTGCTGATCGCCGTTTGTTTGGCCGGCGCGCTCCTGCCCGGATTATCCGCGGCCAAGCCTGGGCGGCACGCGCACGCGCACCCAAATAGGGCGGCGCCGCAGCTTTCCGCCGATACGGTCAACCAGGCCGAATATTCGGCCTCGCTCAAGCTCGACCGGACTAGTCCGCTCATGCTCAAGGCGCAGATCCTGCTGGATCGCGCCGCGGTTTCACCCGGGCAGATCGATGGCAAGGACGGCGAGAGCGCCCGCAAGGCGATCGCCGCCTTCCAGCAATCGCATGGACTCGAGGCGACCGGCCGGCTCGACGAGAGAACCTGGAACGAGCTCAAGCAAAGCTCCAACGAACCGGCGGTCACCGAGTATGAAATCGCCGAGCCGGACGTCAAAGGACCGTTCGCAAGAACGATTCCGAGGAACCTGGAGAAAATGGCCCGCCTCGGGCATCTCTCCTACACGAGTCCGCTCGAGCTGTTGGGCGAGAAATTCCACGTCGATCCGAATCTGCTCAAGCTGCTCAATCCGGGCAAGCGTTTCGATCAGGCCGGAACCTCGATCCGGGTGCCCAACGTCGGCGCACGCGACCGATCCGGTCGCGTGGCCAAGATCGAGGTCGACAAGTCGGCGCGCGGCCTCCGTGTGCTCGGCGAGAACGGCGAGCTCATCGCGTTCTATCCGGCCTCGATCGGCAGCGAGGAGAAGCCGGCGCCGAGCGGGCGGGTAAAGGTCCGCAGGATCGCCCATGACCCCACCTACCATTACGATCCCAAATTCAAGTTCAAGGGCGTCCACGCCAAGCGCAAGCTCACCATCGCGCCCGGCCCGAACAATCCGGTCGGCATGGTCTGGATCGATCTCACCAAGGACAGCTATGGCATCCACGGCACGCCGGATCCGGAGCGGATCGGCAAGACCTACTCGCACGGCTGCATCCGGCTGACGAACTGGGACGCGCTCGATCTCGCCAAGCGCGTGCGCAAGGGCACGCCGGTCGATTTCGTGGACGAGCCTTCCTCGCTGCCGACTGGCCAAGGACCGGGCGAAGCGCGCGGGCGGGAGTGAGGCGCTTAATCTCTGAATTGTCATCGCCCGCGGAATGCGGGCGACCCAGTAACCACAGCCTTGGCAAACGCCCAGGACCAGAGCCGAGTCACACCACGAGCCGGAACGCCGCGCCGTCGCGCACGACCCGGCCGGCGGCGAAATGCGCGCCGATCACGAGCGTCTGCGTGCCCGCGACCCGCGAGAACAGCGTTTCACGCGTGCGCGTCGACTGCGCCGCGTCGAAATCCACCGTCGACGCCCAGTCGAGATGCGCCATCTGGCAGGGATGGTGCAGCACGTCGCCGGTGAGCAACGCCTCCTCGCCGCCGGAGCGAAGCTCGACGCTGACGTGACCGGGGCTGTGGCCCGGCGTCGGGATCAAATTCATCTCTTCGCAGAGGCGGTGGTCGCTCTCCACCAGATCGACCAGCCCCGTCTCGACGACCGGCCGGATCGAATCCTCGAACACGGCGATCTGCGCCTTGCTCTCGCGTCGGTCCCGCCAGTACTCGAACTCGGCGCGATTCATCAGGTAGCGCGCCTTGGGGAACGTCGGCACCCAGCGTCCGTCGACCAGCATCGTGTTCCAGCCGACGTGGTCGACGTGAAGATGCGTGCAAAGCACAATATCGATGCTCTCGGGCGGATAACCGGCGGCGGCGAGATCCTCAAGAAACGTGCCCTGGCGAAAATTCCACGTCGGCACGTCGCGATCCTGCTTGTCGTTGCCGAGCCCCGTATCGACCACAATGCGGCGCGTCGGCGTCTCGACGATGAGCGAGTGGATGGTCAGCTTGAGACGGCCGCTCTCGTCGGCAAAATGCGGATAAAGCCAATCGATTGCCCGAACTTCCTCGCGCGACGCTTGCGGCAGGATGAACCGGGTCCCGCCGAGCGTCTCCAGCTCGACCACCTTGGTGATGGCGAGCGCGCCAATTTTCCACCGCATCCTGTTTCACCGATCCGCAACGTGCGCCGCCATGTCGGCAGTCATGCAATATCGGGATCGGCAGGACATACCGCAACGAGGCGCGCGGATTTTCGACCGCAGGTCACTCTGCCGCGATCGCCACCGCCGGCGGGTTGCGCAAAGCCTCGAGCAGCGCCGCTTGGCGCTCTTTCGCCTTTCCGAGATTTCTCTGCTTGATGTGCCCGAACCCGCGCATCTGCTCGGGCACGCGGGCGATCTCGACCGCGAGCGGATGGTTGTCGGGCGTGAGTGCAGCGGCGATTTCTTTGAGGATCGCCTCGTATTCGCCGATCAGCCGCCGCTCCGTCCTGCGCTCCTCGGCATAGCCGAACACGTCGAGGAACGTGCCGCGCAGCCGCCGCAGCCGCGCCAGAACCTTGAAGGCGCGAAAGATCCACGGGCCGTAGGCCCGCTTGCGCAGCTCGCCGGTTCCGGGATCGCGCGAGGCCAACAGCGGCGGTGCCAGATGGAACTCCAGCCGGAAGTCGCCCTCGAACTGCTGGTGCAAATTGCTCAGGAAGGCGCCGTCAGTGTAGAGCCGCGCCACCTCGTATTCGTCCTTGTAGGCCATCAGCTTGAACAGATTGTGCGCGGCCGCCTCGGCAAGCCCGGCCTGAGCCGGCGCGCGCGCCTGTTCCGCGGCCTCGACGGCGGCGATTCTGCTGCGATAGCGCTTGGCATAGCGCGCGCTCTGGTAGCGCGTCAGGAACTCGGCGCGCCGGGCGACGATGTCCGCGAGCATGGGCTCGGCCGCCGGCTCCGAACGCGCCATGGCCGGCCGCGCCAGCGCCTCGACCTTGGCGCGGTCGTGGGCGGCGAGCCGCCCCCAGGCGAAGGTGCGCTTGTTGGCCTCGATCGCGACCCCGTTGAGCTCGATCGCGCGCTCGATCACTTCCAGCGACAGCGGGATCAATCCCTGCTGGAACGCATAGCCGAGCATGAACAGGTTGGTGGCGATGGAATCGCCCATCAGCGCCGTGGCGATCGCGGTGCCGTCGATGAAGTCGGTGTTCTGCTCGCCGGCGGCCCGCCGCAATGCCCGCCGCATCGCCGCGGTCTCGAAATCGATATCGGGATTGACGACGAAAGCGGCGGTCGGCGCCAGATAGCTGTTGACGATGGCGCGCGTGATCCCGTGCTCGACGCGGGAGAGCGCGGTGGGGCTCGCCGCCACCACCATGTCGCAGCCGAGCAGCAGGTCGGCACCGCCCGCGCCGACGCGAACCGCATGCAGATCGTCCGGTCGCGGCGCGAGGCGCACGTGGCTCATCACCGCCCCGTTCTTCTGCGACAGCCCGGTGAAATCCAGCACCGTACAGCCCTTGCCCTCGAGATGCGCCGCCATACCGAGCAGCGCGCCGACCGTGATCACGCCGGTGCCGCCGATCCCGGTGACGAGAATGCCGTAGGGGCCGACCAGCGGCCGTCGTCGCGGCGCCGGCAGCTCCGCGAAGGGATCCTCCGCACCGGCCACGACGGGCCTGCGCAGCTTGCGCAACGACCCGCCGTGCACCGTGACGAAGCTCGGGCAGAACCCCTTCAGGCAGGAGAAATCCTTGTTGCAATTGGATTGGTCGATGGTGCGCTTGCGCCCGAACTCGGTCTCGACCGGCTTGACGGAGACGCAATTGGATTTCTCCGAGCAGTCGCCGCAGCCCTCGCACACCGCCTCGTTGATGAAGACGCGCTTCTGCGGATCCGGGTAGAGGCCGCGCTTGCGGCGGCGCCGCTTCTCGGCCGCGCAGGTCTGATCGTAGACGAGCACCGTGAGACCCGGCAGCTCGCGCAACTCGCGTTGCACGGCGTCGAGCTCGTCGCGATGGCGGATCTCGACGCCCTGCGCAAAGCCGGCATTCTTCGGGTATTTGTGCGGCTCGTCGGTGACCACGACGATGCGACGCGCGCCCTCGGCCTCCACTTGCCGCGTGATCTGCGGGACGCTCAGCTGGCCTTCCACCGGCTGGCCGCCGGTCATGGCGACCGCATCGTTGTAGAGTATCTTGTAGGTGATGTTGACGCCCGCGGCAGCAGCGGCGCGGATCGCCAACAGCCCGCTGTGCGAATAGGTGCCGTCGCCGAGATTCTGGAAAACGTGCTTCTCGCTGGTGAACGGCGCCTGCCCGATCCAGTTCGCCCCCTCGCCTCCCATATGGGTGATGGTCGCGGTGTGGCGGCTGGGAACATAGATCGCCATGGCGTGGCAGCCGATGCCGGCGAGCGCGCGGCTGCCTTCGGGTACTCGGGTCGAGGTGTTGTGCGGGCAGCCCGAGCAGAAGAACGGGGTGCGCTGGGTTTTGGTCGAACCGCCTTCGAGCATCTTGTCGAATGCGTCGAGCCGCGAGACGCGCTGCTCGAACTCCCGGCTGTCGTGCCCGAGCTTGCGCAGCCGCGCAACGATCGCGCGCGCCACCATGCTTGGGGTGAGCTCGCCCTCGCTCGGCAGCAGCGGCGCCCCGCTCTCGTCGGTCTTGCCGACTACCGTGGGCCGGCGCGCGGCGTCGGTGTTGTAGAGGATATGGACGAGCTGCTGCTCGATGAAGCCGCGCTTCTCCTCGACGACCAGCACGTCGGTGAGGCCCTCGGCGAAGCGGCGCGCGCCGGCGGGCTCGAGCGGCCAAGTCAGGCCGACCTTGTAGAGGCGGATGCCGAGCGCCGCCGCCCTCTCGTCGATGCCGAGGTCGCTCAGCGCCTGGCGCACGTCGAGGTAGCCCTTGCCGGTCGTGATGATGCCGAGCCGCGCCTTCCGCGGGTCGATCAGGATGCGGTCGAGGCGGTTGGCCCGCGCGAAGGCGGCGACCGCTGCCATCTTCGGTCCGTGCAGGCGGCGTTCGGCCTCGAGCGGCGGATCGGGCCAGCGGATGTTGAGCCCGCCCGGCGGCATTTCGAAATCCTGCGGCAGCACGATCTCGAGCCGCGGATCGACCTCGACGGAGGTCGAGCTTTCCACCGTCTCGGCGATCGCCTTGAACCCGACCCAGCATCCGGAGAAGCGCGAGAGCGCGAAGCCGTAGAGCCCGAACTCCAGATATTCGCGAATGTTGGCGGGGTTCAGGATCGGCATCATCGCCGCCTGAAAGATCTGCTCGCTCTGGTGCGCGAGCGTCGAGGACTGGCAGCCGTGATCATCGCCGGCGAGCGCCAGCACGCCGCCGAATTTCGAGCTGCCGGTGGTGTTGCCGTGCTTGAGCGCATCGGTCGAGCGGTCGACGCCCGGTCCCTTGCCGTACCAGATGGCGAACACGCCATCGACCGCGGCTCCCGGGAACATGTTGACCTGCTGGCTGCCCCACACCGCGGTCGCGGCGAGGTCTTCGTTCAGCCCGGGCTGGAAGCGGACATTGTGGGCTTCGAGGTGCCGCTTCGCCTGCCACAGGGCATTGTCGTAAACGCCGAGCGGCGAGCCGCGATAGCCGGAAATGAAGCCGCCGGTATTGAGTCCGGCGTCCTTGTCGCGTTCGCGCTGCATGATCGGCAGGCGAACGAGCGCCTGCACGCCGGAGAGATAAATGCGCCCGGACCGGAGCGTGTATTTGTCGTCGAGAGTGACGGCTGGGAGTGTCATGGTTCTCTGCCTAGAGATTCGTTATCCGTAGCCCGCATGGAGCGCAGCGAAATCCGGGACCGCCGTTCCCGCTACAGGAGACGCCGACTCAATAAATCTCGAACAATCCGGCCGCCCCCATGCCGCCGCCGACGCACATGGTGACCACACCGTATTTGGCGCCGCGCCGCTTGCCTTCGATCAGGATGTGGCCGGTCATGCGCGCACCCGACATGCCGTAGGGATGGCCGATGGAGACGGCGCCGCCGTCGACGTTCAGGCGCTCGTTGGGAATGCCGAGGCGATCGCGGCAATACAGCACCTGGACCGCGAAGGCTTCGTTGAGCTCCCAGATGTCGATGTCGTCGATCTTGAGCCCGTGCTGCTTGAGCAGCTTCGGCACGGCAAACACCGGCCCGATGCCCATCTCGTCGGGCTCGCAGCCGGCGACCGCGATGCCCCGATAGGCGCCGAGCGGATTGAGGCCGCGGCGCTCGGCTTCCTTGGCCTCCATCAGCACGGCCGCGGAAGCGCCGTCGGAGAGCTGCGAGGCATTGCCGGCGGTGATGAATTTTCCCTCCTTGACGCGTTGGCCGTCCTTGAACACCGGCTTGAGGCCGCGCAGGTCGTCGAGCGTGGTTTGCGGACGGTTGCCCTCGTCCGCCGCGAGCGTGACCTTGCGTTCGGAGGTCTGCCCGGTGGCCTTGTCGGTCACGGTCATGACGCTCGGCAACGGCACGATCTCGGCGTCGAACCGGCCGTCGCTCTGCCCCTGGGCGGTACGTTTTTGTGACTGCAGCGAATATTCGTCCTGCGCCTCGCGGCTGACGTTGTAGCGTTCCGCCACGACCTCGGCGGTCTCGAGCATGGTCATGTAGAGGGCCGGGAGTCGCTGCACCAGCACCGGATCCTGGCCGCGCCAGCGGTTGATATGCTCGTTCTGCACCAGCGAGATGGACTCGAGCCCGCCGCCGACGGCGACATCGAGGCCGTCGACCACGATCTCCTTGGCGGCGGTGGCAATCGCCATCAGGCCCGACGCGCACTGGCGGTCGACGCTCATTCCGGCAATCGAGGTCGGCAGCCCGGCGCGCATCGCGCACTGCCGAGCGGTGTTGCCGCCGCTCGACCCCTGCTGCAAGGCGGCGCCCATGACGACATCGCCGATCTCGGCGGGATCGACCTTGGCGCGTTTCACCGCCTCGGCGATGACGTGGCCGCCCAACTCCTGGGCTTGCGTATTGTTGAACGCGCCGCGATAGGCCTTGCCGATCGGGGTACGCGCGGTCGAGACGATGACGGCTTCGCGCATGGGTTCGCCTTGTTCGATTTGCCGGCCCGGGGGCCGTACGCCAGGAGAAGGGGTCGGACCTCGAAGCCTATCGATAGCAGAGGGGCGGCAAACGCGCCATGACGCTCGCCGCCCCAACTCGCGCGAGGCGTCGGCTCGCGGGTCTACTCGTACTCGCCCTCGATATCCTTGCCGGTGTAGTCCTTCATCATCGCGGTCGCGATCAGCGTGATCACCGCGCACGCCAAAATGTAAACCGCGATCGCATAGCCCGAATGATACGTGGCGTATAGCCATGCCGCGATCAGCGGCGCGGGGCCTCCGGCGATCACCGAGGCGAGCTGGTAGCCCAGCGAGGCGCCGCTGTAGCGCAGCCGTCCGGTGAACGATTCCGCGATGAGCGCCGCCTGCGGGCCGTACATCATGTCGTGCGGGACGAGCGAGAGCACGATTGCGATGAAGATGAGCACCGCGGAGCCGGTGTCCAGCAGCCCGAAATAGATGAAGCCGAACACGCCGACGGTCGCCGCGCCGATCAGGTACATGTTCTTGCGCCCGATCCGGTCGGAGATGTGGCCGAACAGCGGGATGGACACGAACGACAACACCGAGGCAACGAGCACGGCGGAGAGCAGGAAGCTGCGGGGGTATTTCAGCGTCTCGGTTCCGTAGCTGTAGACGTAAGTGGTGAAGATGTAGAACGGGGCCTGCTCGGCCAGTCGCACGAACGCCGAGAGAATGATCTCCTTGGGATTGCGCTTGATCACCTCCCACATCGGCTGGCGCTCGATCTTTTTCTCGTTGACGAGCTTGGTGAAGATCGGGGTCTCGAGAATGCCGAGCCGGATGTAGAGGCCGACGCCGACGAGGATGATGCTGAGAAAGAACGGAATGCGCCATCCCCAGGTAAGAAACTGATCGCCCGAGATGGCGTTGAATGCGAGGAAAGCCAAATTGGCGAGGAACAGGCCGCAGGGCACGCCGAACTGCGGCCAGGACGCGATGAAGCCGCGATGGCCCGTCGTCCTTGCCCATTCCATCGACAGCAGCACCGAGCCGCCCCACTCGCCGCCGACACCGATGCCCTGAATGAAGCGCAGGATGGTCAGGATGATCGCGCCCCAAATGCCGATGCTCGCGTAGGTCGGAACGAAGGCGACCAGGAAGGTCGCGACGCCCATCAGCATCAGCGTGGCGATCAACGTCGCCTTGCGGCCGATGCGGTCGCCGTAGTGGCCGAAGATCGCGGCCCCGACCGGCCGGGCGACGAAACCGACCGCGTAGATTCCGAACGCGCTCAACGTGCCGGCCAACGGATCCTCATTCGGGAAGTACAGCTTCGCGAAGACCGTGGCGGTGACGACCCCGTAAAGGAAGAAGTCGTACCACTCGATGGCGGTGCCGACGGTGCTGGCGATGACGGCCCGCCGCAGTTGAATGCTATGCTCGTGCTCGGATAGCGGGGCTCCCGCAAAGGTTCCCGTGCTCGCCATGTTTGCTCTCCTCCAATGCCGAGCATTTGCGAGCCTCGACGCCGGAACCGGATGCTTCCGGCTTTCGAGGCTCAGGTCCCAGCGGAACTGGCTTCTTGTTCCGCCGCATCGTACCGTGGCCGAGGGATCCGATCCAAGTCCCCGACCGCCAGTTCTACAGGCTTCTCGGGGTGATAGCCGGGGTCCGTCGTTTCATGCGCGGTGTGGGTAACCTCCATGCTACACGCGGCCGAATGACCCCGAAAGCGCTCGTCATGTGGACGCTGGTCGCACGCGACGGGGCGCCGAGGTCCATCCCGTGAGCGCGCGATTTCATTCGCTCTACCACCACGATTTCGTCCGGCTCGCCTCCTGCGTCCCGCGGACCGAAGTCGGTGACCCGGACTTCAATTTCCTGGAGACCATGCGGCTTGCCGCGCGCGGCGATGCCACCAAGGCGGCCCTCATGGTGTTCCCGGAGCTCGGCCTGTCCTCCTACGCCATCGAGGATCTGCTGTTCCAGGATGCGCTGCTGCGAGCGGTGGAGCGCCGGATCGGGCAACTGATCGAGGCTTCGCAGAAGCTGTTTCCGGTGCTGATCGTCGGCGCCCCGCTGCGAACCCATGGCCAGCTCTACAACGCCGCCGTGGTGATCCACCGCGGCGAGGTACTGGGCGTGGTGCCGAAAGCCTATCTGCCGAATTACCGCGAGTTCTACGAGCGGCGGCATTTCGCCCCCGGTGCGGGAATTCACGGCCGCCGGATCAGCGTGGCGGGACGCGAGGCGCCGTTCGGCGTCGACCTCCTGTTCCGCTCCGCCGGTTCCGTCGACCTGAGCTTCCACGTCGAGATCTGCGAGGATATCTGGGTGCCGCTGCCGCCCTCGACCTCGGCGGCGCTGGCCGGGGCCGAAGTACTGGTCAATCTTTCCGCGAGCAACATCACCATCGGCAAGGCCGAGACGCGCCGGCTCTTGTGCGCGAGCCAATCGGCGCGGGCGATCGCGGCCTATATCTATTCGGCGGCGGGTCCGGGCGAGTCGACCACCGATCTCGGCTGGGACGGACACGCCGCCATCTTCGAATACGGCGAGCGTCTGGCCGAAACCGAGCGGTTCCAGAAGGACTCGGCGCTGATCCTGGCCGATGTCGATCTCGGACGCATCCGTCAGGAACGCATGCAGGTCAACACCTTCGGCGATTGCGCCAGCCAGGACGCGGAGCGCGTCGCGCGCTTCCGGATCATTCCGTTCGAGCTCGACGCGCCGGAAACCGTCGTGCCGCTCGAGCGCCAGGTCGAGCGCTTCCCCTATGTGCCGTCCGATCCGCGGCGGCTGCGGGAAGATTGCTACGAGGCCTACAACATCCAGGTCCAGGGATTGGCCAAGCGCCTCGAGGCCACCGCGACCGAACGCGCCGTGATCGGCCTCTCGGGCGGGCTCGATTCCACCCAGGCCGCCATCGTCGCCGCCCGCGCCATGGATCGCCGCGGTCGGCCGCGCGCGAACGTTCTCGCCTATACCTTGCCGGGCTTCGCCACTTCGGAGCACACCAAGGCCAACGCCTGGGCGCTGATCCGCGCGCTGGGACTGACCGGTGCCGAGATCGACATCAGGCCCGCCGCGCGCCAGATGCTCGGCGATCTCGGCCATCCGTTCTCGCGCGGCGAGCCGGCCTACGACGTGACGTTCGAGAACGTCCAGGCGGGCCTGCGCACCGATTATCTGTTCCGGCTCGCCAACCAGAACCGCGGGCTCGTGGTCGGCACCGGCGACCTCTCCGAGCTGGCGCTCGGCTGGTGCACCTACGGGGTCGGCGATCAGATGTCGCACTACAACGTCAACGCCTCGGTGGCCAAGACGCTGATCCAGCACCTGATCCGCTTCGTCGCCGGATCGGGCGACGTCGACGAAGCGACGGCGCGCGTGCTCCATGCCATTCTCGAGACCGAGATCTCGCCGGAGCTGGTGCCGGCCTCGGCCGGCGCCATTCAATCGACCGAGCAGGCGATCGGTCCCTACGTGCTGCAGGATTTCAATCTCTACTACGTGACACGCTACGGCTTTCGGCCCTCGAAGATCGCGTTTCTCGCGCACCACGCCTGGAGCGACGTCGAGCGCGGTTCCTGGCCGCCCAACATCCCGGCGGCCAAACGCCGCGCCTATCCGCTCAGCGAGATCAAGCACTGGCTCGAGGTGTTCTTGTTTCGCTTCTTTGCGCTCAGCCAGTTCAAGCGCTCGGCGCTGCCCAACGGCCCGAAGATCTCCTCCGGCGGCTCGCTCTCCCCGCGCGGCGATTGGCGCGCGCCCTCCGACGGCAAGGCCGACCTGTGGCTCGCCGAGCTCGCCGAGAACGTGCCGAAGACGTAGACCCCGCATCGGACGCGCAGCGGAATCCCGGCTACGACTCCATGCGGGCCACATCTATACTATATACGCCGGCGTACATCCCGCTCCGCGAGGGACGATTACCGATGCTCGATTTCGCCACCCGGGTCCACAATCACAATTACCGGCTCGATCCGATCATCCGGTCGCTGCTCGACACCGATTTCTACAAATTCCTGATGCATCAGTTCATTTGGATGCTCTACCCGGACGTCCCCGTCACCTTCAGCCTGATCAATCGCACGCGGAAGGTGCGGCTCGCCGAGCTCATTCCGGAAGCCTCGCTGCGCGCGCAGCTCGACTACGTGCGGGACCTGCAATTCCAAGAGAACGAGCTGATCTGGCTCGCGGGCAATCGGTTCTACGGCAGGCGGGACATCTTCCGCCCGGAGTACATCGAATATCTGCGCGGGTTCCGCCTGCCCGATTATCGGCTGGAGCGGCAGGACGGCCAATACGTGCTCACGTTCGAGGGGCGCTGGACCGACGTCACCTTGTGGGAGATCTACGCGCTCGCGGTCGTCAGCGAGCTGCGCTCGCGCGCGGCCATGGCTTCGCTCGACAAGTTCGAGTTGGACGTGCTCTACGCCCAGGCCAAGACCAAGTTGTGGGACAAGATCCAGCGCCTGCGCGACTACCCGGAGACCCGCCTGGCCGAGTTCGGCACGCGGCGGCGCCACGGCTTCCTGTGGCAGGAATGGGTGACGACCGCGCTCGCCGGCGAGCTGGGGCCGTCCTTCGTCGGCACCTCGAACGCGCACCTCGCCTTCAAGCACAGCATGGAGGCGATCGGCACCAATTCGCACGAGCTGCCGATGGTGGTCGCCTGTCTCGCCCGCGACGATGCCGAGCTCAAGGCGTCGCAATATACGGTGCTGGCCAAATGGCAGGAGGTGTACGACGGCGAGCTCCTCATCATGCTGCCGGACACCTTCGGCATGACCCAATTCCTACGCGACGCGCCGGATTGGGTGGCGGATTGGACCGGCATGCGGTTCGACAGCAAGGAGCCGTTTGCGGCCGGCGAGGAGATGGTCGCCTGGTATCTGCAGCGCGGACGGGACCCACGCAAGAAGCGCGGCATGTTCAGCGATGGGCTCGACGTGGATTCGATGATCGCGCTCTATTCGAAGTTCCACGGGCGCATGCGCGAAAGCTTCGGCTGGGGCACGCTCGCGACCAACGACTTCCGCGGCTGCCATCCGCGCGGAGCCGATACGCTCGATCCCGTCAGCCTGGTCTGCAAGGTCACGCAAGCGAACGGGCGGAGCGCGGCGAAGCTGTCCGACAATCCCGAGAAGGCGACCGGCAGCCGGGAGGAGATCGCGCGCTATCTGCGCGTGTTCGGCAAGGAGGGACTGGTGGAGCGGCCGGTCCTGGTGTGAGGCATTATTCAATACAATGACGACTTACGTGTACTGAATCATGATGGTCGAAACACCGTCACCGCAATGGCGGTCGACGAAGCCCAGGAACGACGACAGCAACTTCCGCTCCTCTTCCAATTTGCTCGAGCGAACTCTTGCGGTAACCACCTCGGCGTCGCCGCGCGCGAGGCGAATGGAGCCCTGAAATTTCTTATGCTTCCATTCCGCTTTGGCCTGCGCCTTGCGGCCGACGCGGAAAAATGTGCCGCGACCCTTGCCGCGAATGTCGGCTTCCTTCTTGACGAGAGCCGCGTACAGCCTGGTCCTTTGCCGCGGCGTGATCTCAACCAACTTCATCGCTGCCCCCTGTCGTTCCTTGAATCGGTGATCAGCGAATACAACAAAAAACATTGTTTGGACAGCAGGATCGCGCCGCCGCCCCGGGACGGCTCACCTCGATTCGGACAAAGACGCGATCTGCCCCCTGGTCAGGAGGGTTGCTCTTAATGATTGGTGAAGTACCGAGGCAGCTTTCGGGTGAATCTTGCGCTGCGTCATGCCCGGCCCGGATCAAGTCCGGGGCAGGCTCTCGTGCCGGCCATCCGCGATCTCAATTCCGATCCATGGAAGGGGTAGATGGCCAGGACACCCCCGGCTCCATTTTGGGCGCGGCGGGGCGGGTTGATGGCTCGGGGGCGGCCGTGACCGGTCGGTCCTCATCGGCTTTGGATGATTCGTCACAATGCCCGAGTGCCGTTCGCGCTCAGACGCAAAAACACCCGCCTTCCGGTAGGACCGGAAGCGGACCAAACACTCGAACCGGAGAACGGCGCAGGTCGCGCCGGCTTGCTACACCGTCGGGAGGGGCCGAGACGGGGCCTTGCCTCACTGATGCAGCCCCAGAGGCCGCTCCCGACCGTGCCGTTCGTGAAAAAGCCGCTACGCCGAAGCCCGAACGTGTGCCGCGGCGATCCTCGCGGCAATCTGCCCCGGTGGTTCCATGCCCATCTCCACAGCTCGTTGGCCGCATCGGCGCTGCGGCCGACGCACTGCCTCCGCTTGGAGCAGCACCAACAGCCTGAGCAGAGGCACGGCAGCTGTCAAGCATTTGCTTCGAGCCTGCCGGCCAAAAATATTCGACACGCTGAACGCCGAGCCGGGAACAATTTTGCTCATTGCCGGACGCGGCGGCTGCCGGCAAGGCGATACCATGCAGGGTCCTCCGGCTTCCCGTGTTTAGCGTTCGGGGGTCGCGATGGTCGCCAAACTGCTGTTGCTGATCGCGCTGATCGCGCCGATTCTGACCGTCGCGGCCGGCATTCTCGCCCACCGCCGCAAAGAGCCGGAGCGCAAGGACCGCGAAGACAACTCAACCTGAAACCGGGACCTAGTCCGGGCGGCGGAAATCGCAGGCCAGCCATGCTGGCCTAGCGCCCGTTCTCCAGCATCGCTTTGAATGCCGCCCGAATCCGCTGGCCGGCCTCGGCAGCGGTCGCCGACACGTTGCCCATGCCGAAGAAGCCGTGGATCAGCGTCGGCTCGCGATGATAGGCGACCCGAACGCCGGCCCGCTGCAGCGCCTCGGCGTATGCCTCGCCCTCATCGCGCAACGGATCGAACTCGGCGGTGCAGATGACGGCCGCCGGCAAGCCGCTCAGGTTGGCTGCTCGCAACGGCGAGGCGCGGGGATCGAGTCCGTCGCGAGCATCGCGCAAATAATGGTCGGCGAACCAGCGCATGGTGTCGAGCGTCAAGAAATAGCCGTCGGCATTTTCCGCCCGCGACGGGTATTTGGCATTCTCCACCTCGGAGCGGTAGTTCCCGGCTGCATCGACGGCCGGATAGATCAGCAGCTGGGCGGCGAGCCGGGGACCGCCTTCGCGGCACGCCTGCGCAAGCGCGGCGGCCAGGTTGGCGCCGGCGCTGTCGCCCGCTACTGCCAATCGTGCCGCATCGCCGCCCAGTTCCGTTATGTTGGCTGCCGCCCATCGTGTCGCCGCCAAGCCGTCGTCGAACGCGCCCGGAAATTTGGTTTCGGGAGGCCGCCGGTAATCCACGCTCAGCACCACCGCGTCGACCTCGATCGCGAGCAGCCGCGCCTGCCGATCGTGGGTGTTCAGATCGCCTGCGACCCAGCCGCCCCCGTGAAAATAGACGACGGTCGAGGCCGGCATTCGCGCCGGGCGATAGAGGCGCACCGGGAGAGAGCCGGCCGGACCTGGGATCGAGACATCGGCGACCGCGGCCGGCTGCGGCAGCGGAATGTTGCTGCGCGATTGCGCGAGCGCGATGAGCTGCTCGCGCGCGATGCTCGGCGTCAGAGTCCGGGAATCGCGCAGCGGCAGTTTCGGCAGCAGCTCCGCGATCTCGGGATCGAGGCGCCTGTCCGGGGATGCTTCCTTTGTCAACGCTTCCTCTTGCTAGCCGCCTGACGATCCTGCTGCGTTAGGAACTGCAGCAGCAGCTCGCTCACCTGTTCCGGCTGCTCCTGCTGCACCCAATGTCCCGCGCCGTCGATGAGGTGGCAGCCCAGCATCTGCGTGCACGCGTTATTCTGCATGCGCTCGACGCTGCCCGGAACCTGAAAAATTCCCCAGTCGCGCTTGCCGGCGATGAACATCGCAGGCACGTCGATGGTCCGGCCGCAGAACAATTGGAGCTCGGCATCGTGGGCGCCTGAGGTTCTGCAGCGGTACCAGTTGAGGCCGCCCTGGAAGCCGGTTCTCCCATACTCGGCGCTGTAGACGCTCAACTCGCGCTCGGGAAGCCAGCGGCAGGCCGCGATTTGTTCGGCCGAGGGCATCTCGGGCGCCACCGTCGCCGCCATGTCCTTGTCGAGATCCATGACGTAGTAGGTCGGCATTTTTGCCAGCTCATCGGCGGCCCAGGAGCCGAGCCGGAACGGCTTGTTTCCCCTCCAGTCCGCGCTCTTCATATGGAAATAGGCGCGCAGAAACGCGTGGACGCCCTGCGGGCAGTCGCGCATGTCGGCATTCGCCTGCCGTGTCGAGTAATCCGTGTCGAACGGGAGCGCAGGCGGCCCCGCGAACGGCGCGCTCATCAGCGCAACGGAGCGGAACACGTCGGGCCGCACCAGCGCGCACCAGGCCGCGACCGGAGCGCCGAAGTCGTGCCCGACGACCGCGGCCACCGAACGGTGGCCCAGCGCCGATACGAGTCCGAACGCATCGCGGACGAGGTTGAGAAGCCGAAACGGAGCAAGGTCGCCGTCGTAGTCGGCATCCCAGCCGGTGGTCCGCCCGTAACCTCGCTGGTCGGGCGCCACGACATGAAACCCCGCGGCTGCGAACGGCACCATCAGCTTTCGCCAGGAATAGGCCAGCTCCGGAAAACCGTGGAGCAGCAGGATGCAGGGTCGGTCTTTCTCCTCGAAGCCGGCCTCCAGCACGTGCATGCGCAGGCCGTTGACGCCGGGCACGAAGCGGGAGCGGATGCCGGCCGGCAGCACGGCGTTTTCCAGGGGTGGCAGCTCGGTCAATGCTCGCATCCTCATTGCCGGCCGGATCCTCGTTCGGGAGCCGCGTCGGAGCAACCATCAAAGCTGCGAAATATTCGCTATTCTGCACGCCTGCGGACTCATCCGAGCCGCTGGGAGGCCGGGCGGCGGCATCCGCTTGGGCCGCGCCTTGACTTGCCGGGGAGCGACATTTAAGTCCGCAGCATCCCCGCGGGGGCGTAGCTCAGTTGGTTAGAGCGCCGGCCTGTCACGCCGGAGGCCGCGGGTTCGAGTCCCGTCGCTCCCGCCAGATTTCAGTAGTCGCATCGCCCCTGCCCTACCCCGCCTCGGTGCGCGTCGCCGCATCGATCGCCGGCATCACCTTGTCGACCATCAGCTCCATCGAGCGCACGGCGAGCTTCCTGTCGACCCAGTCGTGGCTGGCGTAGAGCAAGGTGCCGAACGCGCCGATTGTTTCGCGAAACGCCAAGAGCTCGTCGACCACCTTATCGGGCGTGCCCCAGATCACGAGATCGTCCACCATGCCCTCGGCCGTCACTGCGGAATCCGGAGCGGCCGGATCGGCCTTGAACAGGTTGGCGCGGCCGTAGCGGATCAGCTTCGACCCCAGCGTGCGGTAATAATGGTGATACGGCCCCTCGGGCGCGGTCGCGTAGCGCCGGGCGGTTTTAAGATCGTCGGCGACGAACACGCTTTTCGCCACGCGCCAGTTCGCCGGATCGGCGGCGCGTCCGCCGCGCCGGCAGCCCTCGATGTAGTTCGGCCAATGGGTCCTGATCCATTGCGGCAGCAGGAAATTCGCCGAGACCGGATCCCAACCGCGCGCCGCAGCCTGCGTCACGCCCTTCGAATGCGGCGCCACCACGGTGACCACGATCGGCGGATGCGGCTTCTGATAGGGTTTTGGAATGCCGCCCTGGTCGCCGAAGGTCGTGCGCTGGGTCGAGATCGTCCAGTATTTGCCGGGTAGATCATAGGGCGGGTCGCTCGCCCACAGCGCCAGCACATGGTCCATCGCCTCGACCAGCATGTCGTTGCGGTCGCGGTCGTGATTGCCGAACAGTTCCGCATCGGAGCGCAGGTTGCCGGGGCTGATGCCCATGATGAAGCGGCCCTCGGCCATGTGATCGACCATCGCGACCTGCGCGGCGATCGCCGCCGGATGATGGTTGGCCATGTTGATCGTGCCGGTGCCGAGCTTGATTTTCTTGGTCTCGCCGATCAGCGAGGCGACGAAGATGAGCGAAGAGGTGATGCGCTCGGCCGCGTCGGTGACATGCTCGCCGATGAAGCCTTCGGCAAAGCCGAGCTTGTCCGCGATCAGGGCGAGCTCGCGGTCCTCTTTGAGCACCTGCGCGTAATCGCGCCCGGTCGGGTGCACCGGCATGATGAAGAAGCCGAGCTTCATGGCGGTATCAGGTATCAGAGATCAGGGGGCATATCGGTCGACCGATCCGGCCACTTCGCTTGATCGCAGCCTACGAAGCGGCCACCGCTTCGGCCTGGAAATCGCCGGCGAGCCGCTCCTCCCCGAACAGGGCGGCATAATGCGCGCGAAAGTCCGCCAGAATGATCTCGAATGGCACGTCGGCGAAGGTGCCGCGGTCCACCACATATTCCATGTGCTTGCGGCCGGCATTGTCGAACGGCTGGAACAGGGAGTCCGTCCTCGCGTCGAACGCGAGCGGCTTCACGCCCAGCCGCTCGCACAGACTGGCGTTGAAGGCCGGGGTCGCCTTCACCCATTTGCCGGAAAGATGCAGGTCGCAATACGCGTGCCAGCGAAACACGTCGGTCTTCATGCGCTCGTAGAGCCGCGGCGAAGTCATGTGGTTCCTCACATCGGCGAAGCCGAGCCGGCTCGGCACGCCGAGCACGCGCGCGCAAGCCGCGAGCAGGCATGCCTTGCCGACGCAAAATCCGCGCTTTGCCGCCAGCACCGCGCTCGCCCGAAACACGTTGGGGTCGGTCCAGTCGACATAAGCGTCGTAGAGGATCTCGTCGCGCACCGCACAATAGAGCCGCAGCACCGCATCGGTGGCATCCTTCGCCCCCGCGCTTGCCGCGCGGGCGAATGCGGTGAGCTGCGGAGAATCGCTGTCGACGAAGCGGCCGGGGGCCCGATATTCCTGTCCGATCATGATTTCCTGCATGGTCTACTCGACGTGAATGGCGCTGACCCCGGGCAGCCGCTCGATTGAGCGCGCGCCCATCAGCCGGCTCGGCGTGTAATAGCCGCCCGGCGGGCGGCGCTCCAGCACAGTTTGCACGGCCATGATGGCCGCGTCCGCCGTCAGGCCGTAGCCGTTCGGCGTGGTCAGCCGGGCGGTTCGGGTCGCGCCCGCGTCATTACGCGCCTCGCCCCAGACGTAGCTGGTTTCCTGCCGCAGCTGGTCTTCGGAAGGTCCCCGGCTGCTCGCCGCCCATCGCCGCAGCAGGGGCGCGGCCCGATCGAGGACAGGCCGCAGAAGGTTCAAGGACCGCATGGCAAACACCGCCGCCGGCGTGGTGCGAACATAAACCTCGATGTCGGGAATGCCGGTCGAGTAATAGGCGGTGGCGACATCGCCCCACGGGATCGTCACGCCCAAGGCGTTTCCCCGGCCGAAATCGATCGTCCGGGTCCGATAGGCGAAGGGCACCTCGACGATGTCGCCGTTTTTGCGGACGCGGCCGCCGGCTTTGAGGCCCTCGACCATGGTCTTGGCCGTCCCCGGGCTCGGCGTGCCCTTCACGTCGAAGCCGAGCGCGAGAGACTTGGCGTCCGGCAGCGCCTGCTTCAGGACGGCGGCGACGCAATCGGTCGGGACGACGTCGAAGCCGACCCCGGGGCACACGACGACGCCGGCGGCTTGCGCCTGCGCGTGTCTCGAATGCGCGGCGACGAAGACGTCGATCTCGCCGGTGATGTCGAGGTAATGGGTCCTGCTGGCGAGGCAGGCGTCGAGCATCGGCCCGCTCGTCGCCGCGAACGGACCGGCGCAGTTCAGCAAGACATCGACGTCGCTCAGCGCGGCCGCCGCAGCCGACGGATCATCGATATCGAAGCTTCGCCGCGGGAGATCGAGTTGCGCCCCCAGGGCTTCGATTGGTGCCGCCCGTCGTCCGGCCAGAATCGGGCGAAGACTCTTGCGCTTGGCTTCCCGCGCGATCAGGCGGCCGGTGAAGCCGTTGGCGCCGTACAGGATCCAGTCGGTGTCCATAGCCATCTACGCCCATGCGCTCGAAACAAAGGTCTGACCGTTCGCACGCGCAACGCATCAGCCTCGATCAAGGTCCCGGCAGTATACAAGACCTTCCACGACAAGGAGGACGGCTGCGTCGACATCGTACCGCATGGCCTGCCGGTTGCACCGCCCAGGCCGGATAACGCGGCCGGGCGGTTTGAACGCCTCGACGGCAAATTGACGCGGAAGGAACCCAAGAGGTTAAGGACAGGCGATGGCAGTCGCTTGCAGGATCTCTCGCCCGCTTGCCGCCGGCTGCCCACGGAGTAAAATGCGGAACAAGGATACGCAGGGAACTGCAGTTCGCGAGGTTCGACGGTGACTCTGTACCGACGTGTCCGGCGGCCGTTTGCGCCCGGAGAGGAAGCCGCGCCGCTGAATTGGCGTCGCGGGCTGTTTCGCCTATGGCTGCTCGTATCCGCCGCATGGGTCATGAGCTGGGCGATCTATTTCATTCTTTCCGCCATGGCGCAGGCATTGACGACGGTGGGGGATTTCCTTGCCATACCGGTGGTGTTCTTCGGGCCGCCGGTCGCGCTACTGCTTTGCGCCATGGCGACCGGATGGGCCATTCGCGGTTTCGGTGCGGACAAAAATTCGGGACAGAACACGGCGCCGCTGCCCAGCGAGAACGTTGTACCGTTGCAACGTGGCGATGAATCGGAACCCAGCCGCGATGCCGGACCAGCAGCAACGTAAGTGGATGCTCCTTGCGTCGGATTGGACGCCAGTGGACCAGGATACCGCCGTTTTGAGCGAGGCCGCCTCGGTGGTGTCGAGCGCCTTCGGCCGCGTTCCTCCAGCTAATCGGCGATGCAGGCAGGCAGCTTTTCCGGGCAAACCGCCCCTGCTCCCTTGAACCCTGTCCAGGTTCGTCTCCATCTCAAGGTCGAATGCCGAGGCACGCAGCGTCGGCAAGGACACTTGCTCGACTGGATGATGACCGAGGATCTGACGAAAAAAATCGTCGTCTGGGCCGCCGAGATCGCCGGCTATGCCGCACAGCTTCCCTCGAGGCAGGTGCGGGAGGCTTATCTTGGCGAGCGCCGCGATGAGCTGGTGGCGGGCGCCGTGGCGGAGGGCGCGACTGAGCGCGATGCGGCGATCCTGGCCGACGCCTGCGTGAACGCGGCGCGGGCGATCATGACCGAGTTGCTCGCGCACCGCGCCGGCGTGCCGAAAGGGCGAGCCTAGGCGCCGGCGCTCGCGGCCAAGACGCCCGCGCCCGCGCAACGCAAGCATCCGGAGTGGGTCTGTTGCGGCGCAGTCACCGCACGCTGGCCACGGACCTTGGAGGCCGCTATAACGGCCCCGAAATGGCAGTCGCGAGCTGCGGCCGATAACAACGCCCGGGAGGATGAATATGAACAGACGCGAGATTTTGCAGAGCTCGACCGCGCTGGCGGTTGCTGCCGCGGCGGGCATCAAGCCGGCCGCTGCGCAGAGCCCGATCGTGATCAAGTTCAGCCACGTCGTGACCCCCGATGCGCCGAAGGGCAAGGCTTCGCAAAAGTTCAAGGAGCTTGCCGAGAAATACGCGAGCGGCAAGGTCAAGATCGAGCTCTACCCCAACTCCTCGCTCTACAAGGACAAGGAGGAGCTCGAGGCGCTGCAGCTCGGGGCGGTGCAGCTGCTGGCACCCTCGACCGCCAAGTTCGGCCCGCTCGGCTTCACCGAGTTCGACGCGCTCGACCTGCCGTTCATCTTCCATGACGAAGCGGCGTTCAGGCAGTTCGCGGCCAGCGATCTCGCCAGGAAAATGTTCGAAAAGCTCGAGGCCAACGGCGTCAAGGGCCTCGCCTATTGGGACAATGGTTTCCACGTCATGGCGGCCAATAGACCGATCCACCACGTCAAGGACTTCCAGGGTCTCAAGCTTCGCATCCAGGGCTCGAAGGTCCTCAACGCCACGACCAGGGCCTGGGGTGCCATTCCGCAGGTGATGGCCTTCTCCGAGGTCTACCAGGCGCTGCAGACCGGGGTCGTCGACGGCCTGGAGAATGTGCCGTCGAACATCTGGACCCAAAAGTTCTACGAAGTGGTCAAATATATCGCGGTCTCGCACCATGCCCATCTGTCCTACGCCGTGGTCGCCAACAAGAAGTTCTGGGACGGATTGCCGGCCGACGTGCGCCCGCCGCTCGAGAAGGCCATGGCCGAGGCATCGGACTATTTCAACGCCATCGCCAAGACCGAAAACGACGAGGCGCTCGAGGAGATCAAGAAGACCGGCAAGGTGCAGGTCTACCCGCTCACGCCCGAGGAGCGAAGATCCTGGCTGCAGGCCGTGCTGCCCGTCCACAAGGAGATGGAGAACCGTATCGGCAAGGACGTGATCGACGCCCTCTACAAGATCGTCGATTTCCGGCCGGACGCGTGACCCGCTGGCTGCCGATGCCGGTCTTGACCCGTGACGCGCTGGAAACCCTCAGCCTCCGGCGCGTTGCGCTTCGACTTGGGTGCCCTGCCCTTTGCGGGCCGTGCCGTCGCGGGGCATGGGACAGCAGCTTTTTCCCTCAATTGTCGTGCGTGCTTCTTCCGCCCCGCAAGGGCTCGTTCGATGCGGCGGTCCGGGATGAGCCATATCAGCGCCACCAGCACGTACAGCCCGCCTGCGATCCATTCGTGCACGAATGCGGACGGGATTGCGATCGCATAAAGCACCGGGGAGAGCTTGCCTTTGAGGTCCCTTCCAACGGCTGCTGCGAGGAGCGAGGTCTCACCCTGCTCCGCGATGATTGCCCGCTGCAAGATCCAATAAGCGATCGCCGCGATCGCCAGAATCACGCCGTAGAGAGCGGTCGGTGCCGGCGCGAAATTGTTCTCGCCCATCCAGTGGGTGACGAAGGGGATGAGCGATAACCAGAACAGGAGGTGCAAATTGGCCCACAAGATCGAGCCGCTTACCCTCGGGGTCACCTGCAGCATGTGATGGTGATTGTTCCAGTAGATACCGACGTAAACGAAACTCAGGACGTAGCTCAGGAACACCGGCAGCAGCGGCCACAGCGCCGGGAGGTCGGCGCCATGCGGCACCTTCAACTCCAAGACCATGATGGTGATGATGATGGCCAACACCCCATCGCTGAACGCTTCCATCCGGCCCGTATCCATCGGCATTACTCCGCGCAGGACGCCCCGCGCCCAAAACCCAAGGGAAATTGGCCGCCCAAACGCATGGGCGCGGCCTCAAGGAGGGCCACAGAGGCGCGAGCATCGGGACCTTGTCGAGATCATTCCCGGAAGGCTGGTGGTGGGCGGTGACGGACTCGAACCGCCGACATCCACGGTGTAAACGTGGCGCTCTACCAGCTGAGCTAACCGCCCTCCCCTCCAGCAATATCGCCGGTCGGCGCCCGAGCGCAAGCGCGCCGCCGGCGATGCGATGCGCGGCTTCCTCCCGGCGCGGGTCCCCGGCATGCACTGCGAAGGCATGATTGAATGCTTCGCGATAGATGTCCTGCGCGTGTTCGGGAAGATGCCGCCAACCGGGCTCACGAGTTCGGAATTGTCGCCATCGGGCATGCTGGATCACGCGCCGCGGATCAGCAACACCGGATTGATCGAGATACGAATGAGATTTTCCGCTACGCTTCCCGGCACGAGGCGGCGAAAGCCGCGCCTTTGGATCCCGCGCCGGACGCGAACGATCGAGGCGAGACTTGACGGCTCGGATACAAATTAACGCATGACGTCGGGATTAGGCGTGCGCTTTTTCCGCCGTCAAATTTTTACCGCACGCGCCGGCGGCGGACAAACCCCGTCACCCTGCCCGCGCCGTCAACGATCATCAGGCACGCACAAACGCCGCCGCGCGCTCGAATGCCGCAGGCGCAGGAGAACTTCGTCGGGGTACGCAACGCCAAAAACTTCAGCGGTTCACCGCGTCCTTGAGAGCCTTGCCGGCCGAGAATCGCGGACGCCGCGCCGCCTTGATCTTCACGGGCTTGCCGGTGCGCGGGTTGCGGCCCTCGCGGGCGGCACGCTTGACCACGCGGAAATGACCGAACCCCATGATCTTCACTTCGCCGCCCTTCTTGAGCGCCGCGGTGATGGCATCGAAGGTGGCATCGACGGCGGACGCCGCGGCCGTCTTGGTCATGCTGGCCTTGCCGGCCACCGTCGCGATCAGCTCGTTCTTGGTCATCGCAAAGTCCTTTCCTCGCTTTTGCCCCGAATCAGCGGGGATTCGCGAGGCGAGGGTTTGCCGAAAACCCGCTGATTGCAAGCCGAATCGGCCGATGCAGGACGGACGGGCGAGCACGGAGCCCCGCGAATCGGGGGCTCTTTCCTCGAAAATTCGTGCCGGGTTGGAGCCGGTCATACCGTGGCGTTGACACCGTCCATGCGCAGCCGGTTGCCGATTGCCTCGACGAGGAGCCCGTACGCCCGATCGACGACTTCTTCGATCGAAGGCGTCTTGGCGAACATCGCCGTCGCCCGCGCGAAAATTTCGTCTCGGCTCGGCAAATGCGGCAGACCCATGTCGGCAAGCACCTGGACGGCGGAGTGCCTGGCATGGGCCAACCGCTCCTGGAGCGCCGCCAAATCCGGCTTCTCCACGGCCGAAGCGATCGCGAGCGCGATGCGCTCGGAATTGAAGGTTGCCGCAAGTTGCGCGGCCGCGCGCTCGACGACCCGCGATCCGAGCCGATGCTCGTTGCGCAGAACCGACGCCGGCGGCGTCTTCAGCTCCCAAACGATCCCGAACCGGGCCAGCGCCTTGAGAATGTAAAAGGTCGGGTCGATCTCCCACGCCCGGAACCCCTGACGAACGCTGCTCTGATAAGCGTGGTGATTGTTGTGCCACCCCTCGCCCATCGTGAAGAGCGCGAGCAGCCAGTTGTTCCGGGAATCGTCGGCTGTGAGATAGCGCTGGCTTCCGCGTACGTGAGCAAGGGAGTTGATGCAAAACGTCGCATGATAGACCAGCACGGTGCTCCAGAAGAACCCGACCACCAGGCCGGGCCATCCGCCCAGCGCGAAGCACAGCAGCGCCAACACGACGGGCGGCACGAGCTCGTATCGATGCAGCCACATCAATTCGGGATAGCGGCTGAGGTCGGCCACCTTCACGAGGTCGGCTTTGTCGTGTTTCCGGGAAAAAATCCAGCCCAGATGGCTGTATACGAATCCCGTGTGACGCGGCGAGTGAACGTCGCGCTCGGTGTCGGAGTGCAGGTGGTGATGACGGTGCTTGGATGCCCACCACAGGATGCTTTTCTGCGCCGTACTCTGCGACAATACGGCCAGCAGGAATTGAAACACGCGGCTGGTCGAATAGGCTCGATGCGAAAAGTACCGGTGATATCCGGCACTGATGCCGAAGATGCGCGCCCAATACAGCACAACGCACATCCCGAGCGATTCCCAGGTGACCCCGGTCCAGATGGCCGCAAAGCAGGCCAGGTGCGCCAGCACGAAAGGCACCGCCGACGGATATAGGATGTCGTCGCACTCGATATCGGCCGCGGCATCTGTAGCGCTATTCAGTTTGTTCATACCGTCCTCGTTGGGCGGCCGACCCCGGTGGCCGCCTTCCCCTCTTTCGATCTCGGTTGCTTCCGAAGCGTCCCGCGAAGGCGTGATATTCGCGAATTGCGCCGAAAGTATTAGCGGCACCGAATGAAAAAGTCATCAATTCCCTGCGAGTCGCTCGCCCTCGATTGGCTCGCGTCGGCACAAAGACGGGTCGGCTGATTGACTTTTGTCGCTTTTTGGCTCATATATGTCGCGTCGGGCTCGATCGCAGTCGCCCGGCTTTCCCAAGGCGTTTCGCCCAAGCACTGCACTTTGCCCGCTTCCTGGGCCGAGGGCTGTTGGCGAAATGTCATTTCCCCTGCAGATCCGAACCCTGGCGGCGGCTTGGAGAAACCCATCCGGGCCAGCGACAACCGCCCGGTCAGCTGCTCCGCAGCCAAGCGTTGTCTCGCTCCGTCAAGGAGGTGAGACATGTCTTGCGGCAGCGCCACTCCTTCCCGCTCAGCACTACCGAAGATCCGCGTCGTCCAGACGCTGGTTGTACGCGTACCATCCCCCTTGGGATGGGCGCAGGTCCTCAAGCGAATGCATGATCGCTGGCAGCAGCGACAAGCTTTACTGGACCTCGAGGATCGGCTGCTGGACGACATCGGCATCACGCGCGAGCAAGCCGAGCGTGAGGCCCGCAGGCCGTTCTGGAAATGACATCGCACCGGACGAGGCCGCCTCGGTCGGTGGCCTCGTCCGATCGATGGCGAACAACGAGGAGGATTCCCATGAAGTGGATCACCCGCGAGCACGTGAAGGTCGACCGTGTCGCCTGCCCGTGGCTCATCCGGAAATTCGTGGACCGCGATGCGGAATTCGTTTTCGCCCCGGCCGACAAGGTCATGGACGAGGCGAAACGCTTGAACGCCATTCCGTACGACGTGAAGAACGTCGAGCTCGGGCACCACGGCAAGGAGTGCTCGTTCGAGGCGATCCTGAAGAAATACGATCTCGTCGGTGATCCCGCGCTCGTCCTGCTCGGCAAGATCGTCAACGGCGCCGATACCGACAACACGCTGTATCATCAGCCGGAGGGGCCGGGCCTGGAAGCCATCGCCGAGGGCTTTCGCCATCTCGGTTTTACCGACGATCACGCCGTGAACGCGGCCGAATGGATCGTGTACGACGCGCTCTATGCGTATTCCCGGAAGATGGTGGGCGAAGGCAAACCCGACGGGAACTTCGTGACATAGCCAGCGTCCGCCCCAACGGCCCGGGTCCGGGAGCGGCATCGGGCGGCGACCGGGCGGCGCGCCGGGCTCATCCTTCAGCCGATCCTGCTCGGAACGCGCGCTACTTTGGTCCGCGGTCCCAGGCGCCCAACAGCATGCTCGCGGCGTTGATCGCGCCGAACGCCACCGCGGCGGCGGCGACAAGCGCGAACAACGCCGGCTCCGCGAACCCCAGCCAGGCAACGGCGAGCCAGCCGAAGAGCGCCGCGATCACGAGTCGGGCCGTGCCGGCGAGAACCGGCCAGAGCACTCGGCCGGCGCCTTGGCTCGCGAAATAGAGCAGCATCCCTACGCCCATCGCCCCATAGAACGGCCCGACGATCCGCAAATAGCGCGCGCCGGTCGCCAACACGTTCGGATCGCTGCTGAACAAGCCGAGCCAGGCGGTGGGGAAAATCGCCACGAAGACGCCGATGGCTTCCGCCACTGCGGCGGCCACGAGCGCCCCGGTCCAGGCAATCTGCCGCGCCCGCGCCGCCGCGCCCGCGCCGATGTTCGTGCCGACCATGGTGACGGCCGCGGTGCCGAGGCCGAACAGCAGCGGGATCAGCAAATAGTCGAGGCGCGAGGCGATGCCGTAGCCGGCGAGCGCGTCGGTCCCGAACAGTCCGACGGCACCGGTGACCAGGAGCACCGTGAGATTGAATTGCACCGTGCCTAACGCGGAGAGCAGTCCGACGCCGAGAATGCTGCGGAACAGGCGGGCCTCGAGCCGGGTGCGCCGCAATGCCGGAACCGCGCGGCCGGAGCCGAGGTAGCGAAGCAGGACGAGCGCCGCCACCACGTTGAAGCTCGTCACCGCGATTCCCGCGCCGGCGAT
>WNFG01001043.1_pt1 | contig 29082 bp, 24 predicted proteins | sample 5400431 | NCBI WGS metagenome assembly WNFG01 (sample SAMN13153346, study PRJNA577476) | soil metagenome | isolation source: 120 cm saprolite under Douglas fir tree site 2 hole 3 replicate 2 | place: USA:California | collected 2015-04-18 | reverse complement strand
TGACCAGGGAGATCACCGGGAACGTCGCGATGAGCAGCGCCATCCCGATGAGGACCTGCTTGCCGGGGAAGGCCAGCCGGGCGACGGCGTACGCCGCCATCGAGGCCAGCAGCACCGAGATGACCGTGGAGATCAGGCCAATCCCGATCGAGTTGAACAGCGGCCGGATGAACTGCGAGGTTTGCAGGATCCCGCTGTAGTTCCCCCAGGTCCACTGCGCGGGCCAGAAGCTGGGGTCGGTGATCGCGGCGGGCGTCTTGAAGGACAGCGAGACAATCCACAGGACCGGGATCGCCACGATCACTATGGCGATCGTGTTCGCCAGCCCCCAGCCGACCTTCTGCCTGCCAGTACTAGTGACGGCAGCCATCAGTGCCTCACCTCGCCAAGTCCGTGCCGGGGGCCGCCGTGCCGAAGCCCCTGATGAACAAGACCGCGATGATCGCCACGCAGATGAAGATCAGGATCGAGATGGCCGAGCCGACGCCCAGGTTCAGCGCGCCGAAGAGGTTGTCGTAACCGAGGATCGAGACCGAGTAGGTGCCGTTGCCGCCGGAAGTCAGGATGTAGATGTTGTCGAAGATCCGGAACGCATCCAGGGTCCGGAACAGCAGCGCGACCAGGATCGCCGGCTTCATCAGCGGCAGGGTGATCCGGGTGAACCGCTGCCAGACGGTCGCCCCGTCCACCTTGGCCGCCTTCTGCAGGTCCTCCGGCACCAGCGAGAGCCCGGCGAGCAGCAGCAGGGCCATGAACGGCGTGGTCTTCCATATCTCCGCCAAGATGATGACGGCCAGCGCCGTGTAAGTTTTGCTCAGCGGCGCGCTGTTGTTGAAGAGCGCGGACAGGTAGCCCTCGTTCGGCGTCCACGCGTAGAGCCAGCTGTAGGCGGCCGCGACGGTCACGATCCCGTACGGGATCAGCGACGCGGTGCGAACGGTTCCGCGGCCGAATATCGTGCGGAACATGAGCAGCGCGAGCAGCATACCGAGCACGAGCTCGATGGCTACCGAGACGACCGTGATGATCACCGTTACCTTGAGCGCCTGCCACCAGTACGGGGACGAGAGCACCGCGCCGTAGTTGCTCAGCCCGACGAACTTGACCGCGTTGGGGAACGCCAGGTTGTAGCGCTGCAGCGACAGGTAGACGGCATAGCCGATCGGGTAGGCGGTGACGGCGATCATCACGATGACCGCCGGGGCGCACAGCAGCCAGCCGAGCCTGCGCTCGGCCCGCGCGCCCTCCGACAGCTTCGCCCTGCGTTTGGGCGGTGCCTCGCCGGCCGCGCCGACGGTGACCGTCTCGGTCCTCGTACTCATCGGCCCCTTCCTTCCCTCACGGCCGGGCTGCTGCCTGCTGCGCTGAGCTTTACGAGTTCAGGGTTCACGGGATCAGGCCTTTCGACTGCAGGCCATTATTGAGCTGGCTGACCATGGTTTGCTGGGTGCTCGCCGGGTTGATGCCGGCCGGCGGCGACACCAGATGCGAGATGTCGATGGACAGGATCTGGTAGAGCGGCGTCTTGGGCCGGATGCTTGCGGTCTCGAGAGCCTGCAGGATGTCGGCGTGGAACGGGTAGCTCGGGAAGAGCTTGGGATCGCTGTAGAGGCTGATGAGCGTCGGCGGGGTTCCGCCGACCGTAGCGTTGAGCAGCTGGCTGGCCCTATCCCGCAGGCACAGCGCGGCCTGGAAGGCCAGGTTCTGATGCTGTGAGTAGGCGCTGACCGCGAGGTCGATGCCGCCGATCGTCACGTGCGTCGGAATGTTCGCGTCCACGCGCGGGTAGGGCGCCCACTTGAAGACCTTGAACAGCTTCGGGTTGTCGGCCTTCATGGCCGGATAGACGAACGGGTAGTTCAGCTGGAACGCCGCGGTGCCCGCCTCCATGGCCAGCCGGTTACTGTTCTCCATCTGAACATCCAGCGACGGGTCGGCGGCCACCGACGACGCGAGCTGCTTCATCATGCTCAGCGCCTTAACGGCCGGCGGCCCAAGTGCGACGTGCTGGGCATCCGGGGTCAGCACGGTGCCGCCCGCGCTGGCCACCATGGTGTTGAACCAGACCGTGGTTCCCTCATACTGCGCGCCCTGGATCTCGATCAGGTGCGGCTTGCCCGCCTTGGCCAGCTGGATCGCGTCGTTGATCATCTGGGTCCAGGTGGTGGGCGGGGTCGGGACCAGGTCGGATCGGTACCACAGCAGCTGGGTGTTGGTGTTGTCGGGCACCGCGTAGAGCTTGCCGTTCCAGGTGGCGGTCTGCAGCATGGGCTTCAGCGTGTCCGCCTCGGCCTGTTGCTTATTGGCGCCGGTCCAAGGCAAGATCCAGCCGGCCTCAGCGAACTCGGCCTCCCAGGTCACGTCGAGGCCGAGAATGTCCATCGTACTGTCCCCGGCGGCGAGTCGCCGGGCGAGCTGCTGCCGCTGGCCGTCGGAGCCCAGGGGCAGCTGCTGGTAGGAGATCGTGTACTGGCCATGGCTCTGGGCGCTGCAGGCGGCCACGGCCTGCGTCGTGGCGCCGGAGGTATCCGGGTACAGGTAGTAGGTCAGGGTGACCGGGCCGGTGCTCGCGTTGCTGGTGCCACAGGCGGCCAGCGCCGCGGAGGCCAGGACCACGCCCACCACGCCGGCGCCGAGGCCGCGGAACCGTGATCTTGATCGACGAGTTCGCGGCCGCAGGCCGCGCCGAGCAGAGACCCCGTGACCGCTGCCACCCTTCATCGTCCCTCCATCGCGACGATCGACCTGCGCCCAGCTCCGTCATTGCTGATGATCTCGACGCTCTAGGCCTTACCCAAGAGTCACAAGATATTCACATGAAGGTAATGCTCACTTTGGGTGATGAGCACGGAACTACTAAGACGAGCTTGGCACTACTGAATGGATAGGGCAATACCGCCATACGGGGACTGAAAGCGGGACCTGGCGCCGTAGCCATGCGCGGGCTATGGTCAGGAGGTGGCGACTATGGTGGCGCTGCCCAGGACGGTGTCACCGTCGTAGAGGACTGCGGCCTGGCCGGTGGCGACGCCCCGCGCCGGGGTGGCCAGCCTGATCAGGAGCCGTCCAGCCTCGGGGCTGACGACGGCGGGATGGACGTCGCCGTGCGCGCGCAGTTGAACCAGGCAGTCACGCGGCCCGTCGGGCGGGCGGCATCCGGTCCACACCGGGCGCTCGGCCACGATGTCGAGTACGTCGAGGGATTCGAGCGGGCCGACGGTTACCGTCCGTGATGCTGGCTCAATGTCCAGGACGTAACGGGGCCTGCCATCGCGGGCGGGAGTGGCGACACGCAGCCCCTTGCGCTGGCCGATCGTGAACCCGTACACGCCATCATGCGTGCCGACGGCCGTCCCGTCCGCCTCCACGATGCTGCCGGGCGCGCTGCCCAGGCGGCGGGCCAGGAACCCCCGGGTATCGCCGTCCGGGATGAAGCAGACATCGTGGCTGTCCGGCTTGGCCGCCACGCCCATCCCGCGCGCCGCGGCCTCCGCGCGCACGTCGTCCTTGGTGGACGCGCCGAGCGGGAACATCGCCCGGCCAAGCTGCTCACGGGTCAGCACAGCCAGCACGTACGACTGGTCCTTGGCCTGGTCGACGCTGCGGCGCAGGGCGCCGCCCACCAGCCGTGCGTGATGACCTGTGCACACCGCGTCGAAGCCCAGCGCGACGGCCCGGTCGAGGACCGCCGCGAACTTGATCTTCTCGTTGCACCGCAGGCAGGGGTTGGGGGTCCGGCCGCGGGCGTACTCGGCGACGAAATCCTGGACCACATCGCGGTCGAAACGTTCGGCCATATCCCAGACGTAGAACGGGATGCCGATCACGTCGGCGGCGCGGCGGGCATCGCGGGCGTCCTCCAGCGTGCAGCAGCCACGCGCCCCGGTCCGGTAGGACTGCGGGTTCGCGGACAGCGCGAGGTGGATGCCGGTGACGTCATGCCCGGCGTCCGCGGCCCTGGCGGCCGCCACCGCCGAGTCAACGCCGCCCGACATGGCGGCCAGCACGCGAAGGGAAGTCATCGTCTACAAAGCGTATGCGAGCCAGGATCGGCGATCACCCCGAGACGGCCCACCTGGAGACGGCCCATCCGGGGCCGGGTCACCCGGGGGCGGTCACCGGGCCGCGCGGCGGGCGCGCTCCACCACCTCGCCGATCACGGCGCCGAGAGCGTCCACGTCCTCCTGCGAGGATGTGTGACCGAGCGAGAACCGCAGAGACCCCCTGGCCCTCGCCTCGTCCGGGTCCATGGCGAGCAGCACATGACTCGGCTGGGCCACCCCGGCCGTGCAGGCCGAACCGGTCGAGCAGGCGATGCCCCGGGCATCGAGGAGCATCAGGAGGGCGTCACCCTCGCACCCCGGGAAGGAGAAATGCGCGTTCCCTGGCAGCCTGCCCGGCCCCGGCGGCGCGCCGTTCAGTATCGCGTCCGGCACCGCGGCCAGCACCTGGGCGATCAGGTCGTCCCTGAGCTTGGTGAGCCTGCTGGCTTCGTCATCCCGGCCCGCCACGGTGAGGCCGACGGCGACCGCGAAAGCCCTGATCGCCGGTGCGTCGAGGGTGCCGGACCGCACCTCGCTCTCCTGGCCCCCGCCGTGCAGCACCGGCACCGGCCGGACACCCCGGGCCAGCAGCAGCGCCCCCACGCCCACCGGCCCGCCGATCTTGTGACCGGTGATGGTGAGGGCATCCACGCCGCTCGCCGCGAAGTCCACCGGAAGTTGCCCGGCCGCCTGGACGGCGTCGGTGTGGAAGGGGATGCCGTACTCCCGGGCGATCCCGGCGAGTTCCGCGATCGGCTGGACCGTGCCGACCTCGTTGTTCGCCCACATGACCGTGGCCAGCGCCACGCTGTCCGGGTCGGCGATGATGGCGTCCATCAGCACCTCCGGGCAGAGCAGGGCGGTGGCGTCCACCGGGAGCCAGACCGCCTCAGCCTGCTCATGGCTGGCCAGCCATCCCGCCGAGTCGAGCACCGCGTGATGTTCCACCGCCGTCGCGAGCACCCGCCGCCGCGCGGGGTCGGCGGCGTGCCGGGCCAAGTACAGGCCCTTCACCGCCAGGTTGTCGGCCTCGGTCCCGCCGCTGGTGAAGATCACTTCACTGGGCCGGGCGCCAACCGCCTCAGCGATCTGCTCGCGGGACTCCTCCACCACACGGCGGGCCCTGCGGCCCGCGTTGTGCAGGGATGACGGGTTGCCGACCTGGGCCAGTTCCTCGGTCATCGCGGCCAGCTGCGCAAGTTCGGTGGTGCTTACGGGGTCCTCGCGGTACGGCGAGCGACTCCCCGGCCGGTCCACGGAGCGCTGGCACGGCATCCGTCTCGCGGGAGGTACCTGGCCCGAGAGCGTGGCTTTAGGACCCGGCGCGCTTCTCGATCTCCTCGGTGAGCTGCGGCACCACGGTGAACAGGTCGCCGACCACCCCGAAGTCGGCCAGGTCGAAGATGGGCGCCTCAGGATCCTTGTTGATCACCATGATGGTCTTGGAGGTCTGCATGCCGGCCCGGTGCTGGATGGCGCCGGAGATGCCCACCGCCAGGTAGAGCTGGGGTGAGACGGTCTTGCCGGTCTGGCCCACCTGGAACTGGTGCGGGTACCAGCCCGCGTCGGTGGCGGCGCGGGATGCGCCGACGGCCGCGCCGACCGAGTCGGCGAGCTTCTCGATGAGAGCGAAGTTCTCCGCGCCACCCACGCCGCGGCCACCCGAGACGACGATGGCCGCTTCAGTGAGTTCCGGGCGCTCCCCGCGCTCCTGCACCACCCGCTCGGTGATGTGCGCCGCCTTGGCGGCGTCAGTCAGTTCCACGGCGACCGGCTCCAGTTCGGCGGGGTGCGCACCCTCGACTGGACGATGATCGCCCCGCCGAAGATGGACTGCTCGGCGACCAGGCCCGTGCCGTCGTCACCGGCCGCCAGGCCCACCGCATCGGTGATCACGCCGGAACCGGTCTTGACCGCCAGTCGCCCGGCGACCTCCTTGCCCTCCGGCGTCGCGGCCATGAGCACCGCCGCGGGTGACTTCGCGGCCACCAGCGCCGCGAGCACCTCGGCCTTGGGCGCCACGACGTAGTCATCGAGGTCATCGCCGTCAGCGACGTAGACCCGGACCGCGCCGAACTCGGCCAGCCGCTCCCGGCCTGCCTCCGCGCCAGGGCCGAACCAGACCGCGGCGGGCTCGCCGAACCGGCGCGCGAGGGTGAGCAGTTCACCCGTGACCTTCTTGACCGTCTCGCCCGAGTGCTCGGCGAGGACGAGGATCTCAGCCATAGACGCCGGCCTCTCTTAGATGAACTTCTGCGCGGCGAGGAACTCGGCTGCCTTCACGCCGCCGTCGCCTTCGTCCTTGACGACCGTGCCCGCCTGGCGGGGCGGCCGCTTCGCGAAGCTGACCACCTCCGTCGTGGCCGAGGCCAGGCCCACCTGGCCCGGGTCGATCCCGGCGTCGGCCAGGCTCAGCGTCTCGACCGGCTTCTTCTTCGCCGCCATGATCCCCTTGAAGGACGGGTACCGCGGCTCGTTGATCTTCTCCACGACACTGATCACCGCCGGCAGTGCTGCCTCAACCGTGTCGTAGCCGTAGTCCGCCTGCCGGTGGATCCGGATCGCCGTCCCGTCGACCTCAACCTTGCTGGCCAGAGAGAGCTGCGGGACGCCGAGTCGCTCGGCCAGCATCGCGGGCAGGACTCCCATCCGGGCATCCGTCGACTCCGAGCCCAGGATCACCAGGTCGAACCCGATCCGGCCGAGCACCTGGGCGAGCGCCTCGGAGGTCTGCAGCGCGTCGGACCCGGCGAGCCCGTCATCGATAAGGTGCACGGCCTTGTCAGCGCCCATGGACAGCGCCTTGCGGATGGACTCGCTGACCTTCTCCGGGCCCATGGACAGGATCGTCACCTCGCCGCCGTGCGCCTCGGCCAGGCGGAGCCCTTCCTCGATCGCGTACTCGTCAAGCTCGTTGATCACCCCGTCCACGGAAGCCCGGTCGAGGCGCGAGTCATCCGGCCGCAACGTGCGTTCTGCCCACGTGTCGGGCACCTGCTTGACACACACAACGATATTCATGACCGGCTGCCGACCTCCTGCCCTCGCGTCCTCTGCCCGGACCCAGCAGAGCACAACAAGACTCCCAAACGGTTTCCACCAGCACTGCCTCGGGGTCCCCGTGGCGCGCCGGATATGTTACTCGTTAGTAGCATACAGTGCCTCATGCAGGCCGCTCCGCGGTGTCATTATGCGAGCTTCGCCGCGGTGTCAGGATGCGAGCTTCGCCGCAGGGTCATGATGCGAGCTTCGCCGCAGGGTCATGATGCGAGCTTCGCCGCGGTGTCAGGATGCGAGCTACGTCGCAGGGTCATTATGCGAGCTACGCCGCAGGGTCATGATGCGAGCTTCGCCGCGGCATCCACGACGTTGGCGAGGAGCATGGCGCGGGTCATCGGGCCGACGCCGCCGGGCATAGGCGCGAGGAAGCCGGCCACCTCAGCCACGTCGGCGGCGACGTCACCGGTGAGCCCGGCGTCGGTCCGGGTGATCCCCACGTCGAGGACGGCGGCCCCGGGCCTGATCATGTCCGCGGTCAGCAGCCCGGGCCGCCCGGCGGCCACGACCACGATGTCTGCCTGCCGGGTGTGCGCGGCCAGGTCCTTCGTGCCGGTGTGGCAGAGGGTGACGGTCGCGTTCTCGCTGCGCCGGGTCAGCAGCAGGCCCAGCGATCGGCCGACGGTGATGCCACGGCCGATCACCGTGACGTCCGCGCCCGCGATCGGCACGTCGAACCGGCGGAGCAGTTCCACGATCCCGCGCGGCGTGCACGGCAGCGGCCCGGGCTCACCGAGCACGAGCCGGCCGAGATTGAGCGGGTGCAGGCCGTCGGCATCCTTCGCGGGATCGATCCGGTGCAGCACCCGGGTGGCGTCCAGCCCGGCGGGCAGTGGCAACTGGACCAGGTAGCCGGTGCAGGCGGGGTCGGAATTCAGCTCGTCAACGACCGCCTCGACCTCCTCCTGGGTCGCGTCGGCGGGCAGGTCGCGGCGGATGCTCACGATCCCGACCTGGATGGAGTCCCGGTGCTTGCCGTTGACGTAGGCCCGGCTGCCCGGGTCGTCCCCGACCAGCACCGTGCCGAGCCCGGGGACCACCCCGCGGCGAGCCAGGACGGCAACGCGTTCGGCGATCTCACCCCTGATCGTGGCGGCGGTCGCCCGGCCATCCAGGATGCGCGCGGTCATCGCGGTCCCGCCGCCGCGGCGGCCGACCTGGTGCGCTCGGGAACGCATGCCTCGTCTCCCGCTCGCCTCCGGGGCCCCGCCCGCCTCCCCATTCCCCCTTCACTGCGCCGCCTTCCCTCGTCCCTCGTTCCTCGCTCCTCAGTCCAGGCGACGCCGCGCCCCTTCGGCTCGTTCATGGTGTGCCCCTCCAGTCCCTGGTCCAACGCCGAGTCCCGGCGCGAAGAATCAGTGGAAGAAATGGCGCACGCCGGTGAAGTACAACGTGATCCCGGCCGCCGCCGCGGCCGCGACGACCAGTTCGTCGCGCACAGAACCGCCGGGTTCCACGATGGCCGTGACCCCCGCCTCGGCCAGTACCTCCAGTCCGTCGGGGAACGGGAAGTACGCGTCGCTGGCCGCGACCGCGCCACTCGCTCGCTCGCCCGCCCGGGAAACCGCGAGCCGGGCCGCGTCCACCCGGTTCACCTGGCCCATGCCGACGCCCACCGTCGCGCCGCCCGAAGCGAGCAGGATGGCGTTGGACTTTACCGCCCGGCAGGCGCGCCAGGCGAAGGCCAGGTCGGCGAGGACAGCGCCGGACGCCGGCGGGCCCGCCTTCAGCGCCCAGTGCGCCGGGTCATCTCCGGGGGCATCCACCCGGTCCGGCGTCTGGAGCAGCATGCCGCCGTCCACCTGACGCCACTCGGCGTCGGCCCGCCCTGGTGAATGTGCCGTTGCCGGGGTTATAACCCGTGCCATGTCACCTTCACCGGCATCGGCGCCGCCCTGGCCGGACTGGCCGGACTGGCCGGACTGGCCGGAGCCAGTGCGCCCGGCGGACACTGGTGGCGGGCACGCCAGCAGGCGCAGGTTCTTCTTCGCGGTCAGCACGTCGAGCGCATCCGGGTCAAAGCCGGGCGCGATGACCACCTCGGTGAAGATCTCCGCGATCTGGCGCGCCAGTTCCGCGGTCACCGGGCCGTTCGCGGCGATCACCCCGCCGAACGCCGACACCGGGTCACTGGCGTGCGCCTTGCGATGCGCCTCGGCCAGGTCAGCGCCCACCGCGATGCCGCAGGGATTGGAGTGCTTGATTATCGCGACGCACGGCTCGGCGAAGTCAAATGCCGCGCGCCAGGCCGCCGCGGCGTCGACGTAGTTGTTGTAGGACATCGCCTTGCCGTGCAACTGGGTTCCGGCGGTGATCCCGGTGCCCTCACCCGCGGCGGCAGCCGCTCTGCCCTTGAGGTAGAGGGCGGCCCGCTGGTGCGGGTTCTCCCCATAGCGGAGCACATCGCGCCTGGTCCACACCGCACCGGTCACGTCCGGCCAGCCGGTCTCGCGGGCGGTCTCGTCCGGTGCGTAGGCGGACGCGAACCAGGAGGCGACGGCACAGTCGTAGGCGGCGGTATGCGCGTAGGCGCGTGCCGCGAACCTGCGCCGCGCCTCAAGCGTGAATCCGCCGTCCGCCGCCGCCTCCAGGAGCGCCCCGTACATCAGCGGGTCGGTGATGACCGCAACGTGCTGGTGGTTCTTCGCCGCAGCCCGGACCATGGCCGGGCCGCCGATGTCGATCTGCTCGACGCACTCCTCCGGAGGGGCGCCGCCAGCCACTGCGGCCTCGAACGGGTACAGGTTGGACACGAGCACCTCGAAGGGCGCGATACCCAGGTCGCTGAGCTGGGCCCGGTGCGCGGGCCGGCTCAGGTCGGCGAGCAGGCCGGCGTGCACCGCCGGGTGCAGGGTCTTCACCCGCCCGTCCAGGCATTCCGGGAACCCGGTCACATCCTCGACCCGGGTCACTGGCACGCCCGCCGCGGTGACCGCGGCCGCCGTGCTGCCGGTGCTGACGATCTCGACGCCAGCGGCGTGCAGCCCGCGGGCCAGATCCACCAGCCCGGTCTTGTCGTAAACGCTGATCAGCACCCGCCTGATCGCTACCCTCGTCACCGGCCGACCCTCGCCTTCCGGCCCTGGACGGACCATCCCTCGCGGACCATCCGGCCCACCGTCTCCACCAGCAGGGAACGTTCGGCCACTTTCACCCTCTCATGCAGCGTCGCCACGTCATCGTCGTCATGCACAGGCACGGCCACCTGCGCGATCACGGGGCCGGTGTCGGTGCCCTCGTCTACCAGGAAGACCGTGCACCCGGTCACCTTCACCCCGTACCCTAGGGCGTCCCGCACGCCGTGCATGCCAGGGAAGGCCGGCAGCAAGGCCGGGTGGGTGTTGATGAAACGGCCGCCGAAGTGGCCAAGGAACGAAGGGCCCACTATCTTCATGAAGCCCGCCGAGACAACCAGGTCGGGCTCGAAGGCCGCGCAGGACTCGGTGAGCGCCACGTCCCAGTCCGCCCGGGACGGGAAATCCTTGACCCGGTGGGTGAACGCCGAGACTCCAGCGCGCTCCGCGCGGTCCAGTGCCTCGATGCCTTGGCGGTCCGCACCGACCGCCACGACCGCCGCCCCGTACGCCTGATCGGCCGACGCGTCGAGCAGGGCCTGCAGGTTGGTTCCGGCACCCGATACCAGAACGACCAGGCGTGCGGGCATGCGGCCACCATAACGTCGCGGCGCTCCGCTGTTGGCCGGGACCCTGCAATGCTTGGTGCAAGACTCACTGCAATATACCTGGTCAGAAGGGATAAAGCCGGCTGATAGTAGGGCAATGCCGGCTCGCTGTAAAGACACCAATAGTCCAACGTTCAGCAAGCTCAACCTCTCCCGCCGGCCGGCCGACAATCCCGGCGCGGCACGTCACTGTGGAACTGGGCCGCCCATGCGTCCGGCCGGGGTCCGCATCTTCGACCGGGCGCACGGGCGCAGGGCCGCGCGAGCGGAAGGACGGGCCGATGGAAGCGAGCGGAACACAGGGACCGATAGGCACGGTCCTTGTCAACTGGAGGATCAACGATCCGGCGAGTGCCGACAGGGACCGGTGGTCATGATGTGTGCTCGTCGTGTCTGCGGCTGCACGCTGCGCAGCAACCTCGTGCGAGTCATCCTCGTCGCCTTCGCCGTCATCGTGCTGGCCGGCGGGACGGCGACGGCCATCCAGGACGTGCTCAACGCGATCCTCATCGCCACATCGGTGCTCGTGGCCGCGATAGTGGCTTTCTTCGCGATTCAGGTGCACCTATCCAGGAAGCAGGCAATTCAAGAGAGGCGGGCCGTGCGTCCCCAGCCAGCGCGTCCCCGGCCCGTGCCGGCCGTGACGGCGCCCAGGCCTGCCCCGGCCGTCCCGGCGCCGCCGCAGAAAGCGGCCCAGGCCCCCGCCGACGGCCCAGGCCGCCACGCTCATCGGCGAGAGGGAGACCCCGGCGAGCTAGCCGACTCGCGAGCGCCTAATGGCGGGACGCGGCTGAGCGTGCCGTCATAACGCCGCAGACAGTCAGTGCGGGCATCCCTCAGGTGCCCGGCGATGGGAGAATTGCCTGGCCAGGCTGGCCCCGGTGGATCTCGATGGGCCTAGATAGCGGTATAGGCCAGACTAAGATGTTGTGTCTGGATCTGCTAGCTGCCAGCCACCGCCCGGCGAGCCCCCTGGAGAACTGCCGATGGCCCCCCCGCATCCCGCACCTCCAGATCCCGCGCCGCCACCCGCCAAGGAATCAGGTACCGAGCAATCACGGGCTGAGCCGGGTGCGGCCGAGCCGGGTGCGGCCGAGCCGGGTGCGGCTGAGCCGGGTGCGGCTGAGCCGGGTGCGGCCAAGCCGACTGCGGCCAAGCCGACTGCCCCGCCGCCAGCGGCGATCCCGGCGCGGCCGAAGGCCAGATCCGTGCCGCCGGCCGACGCTGCCACCCGGCAGCGCGCGGTCGCGGCGCTCTTCCTGGCGCTGCTGAGCCTGTTTGGCTTGCTTGGGCTCAATAATCTCCAGCGTGGCATTCCCATCGCGGCCTTCGCCCTGGTGGCGGGCGCGCTGGCGGTCTGGCTCGGCAGCACCTCGATCTCCCGGGCCAGGCGCGGCGGCACCATGTCACCGAGATCGTCGGTCACTGCGATCGCGATCGGCGCCATCGGCGTGCTGCTGAGCGGTCTCCTGCTGGTCGGGTTTGCGGCCTTCGGCAAGCAGGTGGCGACCTACACCCAGTGCCTCAGCGGCGCGAACACCATCGCGGCCCAACAGGCCTGCAAGGACCAGTTGGTGCACGCGGTAGAGGGCCGGGCTTCCAGCCGATAGCCAGGCACGATAGCGACCCACTCAATGAGGCCTGCGAATGGTCTGTGAGGGGTTCTTTGAGCGAACGGCGACGTGCAGCCAAAGAAGACTCCCCTTACAGACCACCAGGTCACGGCAGGGAGGCGGGACCGGGAGCCGGCGGGGAGGTGCCTTGTTCCCTGTCCTCGTCATCGGCCCAGGGATCCAGATAGATCCGGTGCCCGCTGTCGTCCGCACCTTCGTCCACCGCGTCACCGGGGCCCTCCGCCCAGGCCGCCGCGCCATCGAACCCACCTGCCGGGGCCGGCTCCCGGCGCAGCCACAGCCAGTTCACAACGCCCGCGGTGACCGCGGCGGCCACGCCCACCTCCAGCGTGGTCACCAGGGCCGTCTGCCAGCCCGACGGCCCCACCGCGGTGAGCCGCCCGCTGCCGAGCGGGCCGCCGGCGAAAGCAGCGAGCACACCTATCGCGCAGCCGGTCACCACCCCGCACCCGAACCCCCACAGCGGCGCGATCTCGATCGCCGGGGTCGGCGCGATCCGCACCGTCAGCAGACCCCCGAACGCGCCCGCCAGGTACGGCACGCTGAGCACCGCGACGGACGCCCACGGGGGGACGGCGGAATGCGCCCCTGATGGCAGCGCGGCCAGCATCGGCAGCATCGGCAAGGACCCGAGCGCGGACCCCGTCGGCGCCACCACCGTGCCAGTCCCGAAAGCGAACCCAGGGCCCAAGGCGAAGCAGACCGCCCAGACGATCGCGTTGGGCACGTAGCCGACCTGGATCAGCAGCAGCAGCACCGCCCCCACGGCACCTGGGGCGAGCGCGCTGTTCACCGCCCTGAAGCTGCCCAGGCTGGTTGCGAGCGAAGCACCCGCGAGTATCGCCCCCGCTCCGATGAGGACGGCCAGGGCGCCGACCGATCCCAGCAGCAGGCAGCGCGGCCGTGGCGGCAGCAGCCGCACCAGCCGCCCCCAGGGGGCGAGAGCGCGCGCGCCGCCGAGCCCGCCCGCCACCAGCGCCAGCAGGAACCCAGCCACCACGGCCTGCGGCAACGACGGGGCGGCCAGTGACGAACGGCTGGCCAGCGCGAGCGCACCAGCGAGCAGGGCGTAGGGCACGGCCAGGGCCAGGGCGGCGTAGCCGACCTCGGCGAGCCTGGACACCTTGCCCTTGCGTACCACCCAGCGGCCGGCGCGCCAGAGCAAGGCGCCGGGCAGCAGGACGAGGCCGAGCGGGAGCATGCCGATCCGCCCCGCGCCGTGCAGGGCAAAGCCGACATGGTGGCCGACCAGCCAGAGCGCCGCTGCGGTGCGCAGCACCCCGGGCAGGCCCAGGCCGGCATGCGGCGCCGCGATCCAGCCCGCGAGTACCAGCAGGGTGAGCACCACGAGCCCGCTGCCGGCGGCCGCGACGGCCGCGATCGCCCCGGTGATGACCAGGGGGCGCCCGCCCCCTGGTGACGACCAGGTGCCGCCGCTGCCACCGGTGCGTTCGGCAGGCAGGGCGGAAGCGGTCACAATGCCCAATCCTGGCCACCCGAAGCCCCAGCCAGGTGGAGGCGCGCCGTCCGGCCGGGGCGCCACCCCAGGCTGGGCGGGCGGAACCGGGCTGGGCGCTGCCGGGGTCTTAGCGGGCCAGCATCACCTCGCGGGCCAGGCGGGCGGTCTCGCTGGGTGTCCGGCCGACCCGGACCCCCACCTTCTCCAGCGCCTCTTTCTTGGCCTGGGCGGTGCCCGCGGACCCGGAGATGATCGCTCCCGCGTGGCCCATGGTCTTTCCCTCGGGTGCGGTGAAACCGGCCACGTAGGCGATCACCGGCTTGCTGACGTGCTCCTCGACATAGGCCGCGGCACGTTCCTCGGCGTCGCCGCCGATCTCCCCGATCATCACGATCGCGTCGGTCTCCTGATCTGCCTCGAAGGCCGCCAGGCAGTCGATGTGCGTCGTCCCGATCACCGGATCGCCGCCGATCCCGACGGCGGTGGAGAACCCGATGTCACGCAGTTCGTACATCATCTGGTACGTCAGCGTGCCGGACTTGGATACCAGCCCGAGCCGGCCCTCGGCGCTGATGTCGGCCGGGATGATCCCCGCGTTCGACTTGCCGGGCGAGGCGATCCCCGGGCAGTTCGGCCCGACGATCCGGGTGGTGTGCCCGAGGGCGCCCGCGTATGCCCAGAACACGGCGGTGTCGTGCACCGGGATGCCCTCAGTGATCACGATGACGAGTGGCACCCGCGCGTCAATGGCCTCGATCACCGCTGCCTTCGTGCCAGCGGGCGGGACGAACACCACCGAGACATCGGCACCGGTGGCCGCCACCGTGTCGGCGACCGTGCCGAACACGGGCACGGCGGTGCCGCCGAGGTCGACCGTCTGGCCGGCCTTGCGCGGGTTGGTGCCGCCGACGACCTTGGTGCCGGCGCGCAGCATCCTGCGCCCGTGCTTGGTGCCCTCCGAGCCGGTGATGCCCTGGATCATGACCCGGCTCTCGCCGGTCAGGAAGATCGCCATTTCATGCTCCTGTCGCGGGCGCGCCGGCCCTGTGCGGCGTGTCAGCCTGCCCGGTAGCGGCAAGTTGCGCGGCGCGGCGCGCCGCGTCGTCCATGGTCGCGACCTGCTCGACCACGGCGAGGCCCGCCTCATCCAGGATGCGCCGTCCCTCGGCCGCGTTGTTACCGTCCAGGCGCACCACGATCGGGTGCCCCACCTGCTCGCCGCGAGCACCGAGCATCCCGATCGCCGAAACGATGCCGTTCGCGACCTCGTCGCATGAGGTGATGCCGCCGAACACGTTGACCAGGACGCTGCGGACCGATGCGTCGGACAGCACGATCTCCAGGCCGTTGGCCATCACCTCGGCGGAGGCGCCGCCGCCGATGTCGAGAAAGTTGGCCGGCTTGACCCCGCCGAACTCCTCGCCGGCCTGGGCCACCACGTCCAGGGTGGACATGACCAGCCCGGCCCCGTTGCCGATGATCCCCACCTGGCCGTCGAGCTTCACGTAGTTGAGGTGCTTGGCCTGGGCCCGAGCCTCCAGCGCGTCGGCAGCTTCCGGGTCGGCGAACCGGGCGTGCTCTTGCCGGAAGGCGGCGTTGTCGTCCAGGGTGACCTTGCCGTCCACGGCGAGCACATGATCCTGCTCGGTCAGCGCCAGGGGATTGACCTCGACCAGCGTGGCGTCCTCGTCGGCGAACACCGACCAGAGCCGCTCGGCGAGGACGGTGGCCTCGGCCGCTGCCTCCGGCGGCAAGCCGCCGGCCTCGATGATCTCGGCCGCCTTCGCTGAGTCCACCCCGGCCAGTGGATCGATCGGGATCCGGGCCACCGCGCCCGGGTTGGTGTGCGCGACCTCCTCGATCTCCACGCCGCCCTGCACCGAGCAGATGGCCACGAAAGACCGGGCGGACCGGTCGAGCAGGAACGACAGGTAGTACTCCTGCGCGATGTCGCTGGCCTGCGCGATGAGGACCTTGTGGACCGTGTGGCCCTTGATGTCCATGCCGAGGATCTGGCGGGCCTTCTCCTGCGCCTCTTGCGGCCCATTGGCCAGCTTGACGCCGCCCGCCTTCCCCCGGCCGCCCACCTTCACCTGGGCCTTCACGACGACCAGGGGGGCGCCACCGGCCGCGAAGCCCGCCGCGATGTCACGGGCCTCCTCGGGCGTAGCCGCGACTTGGCCGGGCTGCACCGCCACCCCGTACTCCGCGAATAGCTCCTTCGCCTGATACTCATACAGATCCACGTGCGTCCGTCCTCGGGTCCGGATGGATTCCGCAGGCAGCCTATCCGTGGGCGCCCGGGATGCTCGCCTCGGGCTCGCCGAGCGTCGAGCGGACCCACGCCACGATGTCGTGGGTGGACGCACCGGGGGTGAAGATCCTCGCCACGCCCATCGCCTCAAGTTCGGTGATGTCCGCCTCGGGGACGATGCCGCCACCGAACACCGTGATGTCCGTGGCGTCACGCTCTGCCAGCAGTTCCAGCACCCGGGTGAACTGGGTCATGTGCGCACCGGACAGGATCGACAGCCCGATCGCGTCGGCATCCTCCTGGATCGCGGCCGCGACTATCTGCTCCGGCGTCTGGTGCAGTCCCGTATAGATGACTTCGACCCCGGCGTCCCGCAGCGCCCTGGCCACGACCTTGGCACCCCGATCATGTCCATCAAGGCCCGGCTTGGCGATGACAACCCGGATGGCGCCCATGCCTGCCTCCTCCCGGAGCGGTTCTGGTCTTCTACGCAGGGTAGCGCCCGCCCGCGGCCCCACAGCTACAGCTTCTCGATAGGCGCATAACGCAGCACCAGGTGCTTGACCCCATAGTCCCCGCCGAAGTCGATCTTGGCTTCAGGATCGTCGCCCGAGCCCTCGACGGACAGCACCGTGCCCAGTCCGTAGGCGTCGTGCGTCACCTTGTCGCCTGGCGACAGCGACGGTACCCGCCGGTTGCCGGGTGAGCGGACCCCGGGCCGCTGCGCAAGGCGCTCCGCGGCCGGTGCCACCGCTGACGCCTCGTCCCGGCGCCATTCGATGAGGTGCTCGGGTATCTCGGTGAGGAACCTGGACCGCTTGTGGTACGCGGGCCTGCCCCACCAGGCTCGCGCTACGGCCCGGGTCAGGTACAGCCTGCGCTGCGCCCGGGTGATCCCGACGTAGGCCAGGCGGCGTTCCTCCTGGAGTTCCTTGTCGTCGTTAATCGACCGCTGGTGCGGGAAGACGTTCTCTTCCATCCCGGTCAGGAACACCACAGGGAACTCCAGGCCCTTGGCGGTATGCAGGGTCATCAGCGTCACCAGGCCGCCGTGCTCCTCCCCCTCCGGGATCTGATCGGCGTCCGCGACCAGGGAAACCTGCTCCAGGAAGTCCGCGAGGGTTCCGTCGGGCTGTGCTTGCCTGGGGGGGCGACCCCCCTGGAACCCCCCGCTTTGCGCGTCGAACTCCCTCGCCACCGAGACAAGCTCGTTGAGGTTCTCGATCCGGCTGGCGTCCTGCAAGTCGGTGGATTCCTGCAGTTCGGCGAGATAGCCCGAGCGGTCCAGCGCCGCCTCGGCCAGGTCGGCGACCGGCATCCCGGTCGCCGCCGCTTCCCGCAGCCCGCCGAGCAGGTCGTTGAACGACTCGATGGCGCGGACCGACCTGGTGGCCAGCGCGGGTGCGTCCCCGGGCCGCCGCAGCGCCTCCGCGAACGTCATCCGGTCCCGCGCCGCAAGCGCCGCCACGCTCGCCTCGGCGCGCTCGCCGATGCCGCGGCGGGGCACGTTGAGAACCCGCCGCAGTGACACCTCGTCGGCGGCGTTGGCGATCAGCCTCAGGTAGGCGAGCAGGTCACGTACCTCGCGGCGCTCATAGAAGCGGACACCGCCGACCACCCGGTACGGCATCCCGGCCCGGATGAAGACCTCCTCGAAAACCCGGGACTGAGCGTTGGTCCGGTAGAAGACCGCTACCTGCCCGGGCGTGGCCTCGCCCTCGTCGGCGAGCCGGTCCACCTCCTCGGCGACGAACGCCGCCTCGTCGTGCTCGCTGTCCGCCACGTACCCGGTGATCGGCGGCCCGTCGCCCTGATCGGACCAGAGGTTCTTCGGCATCCGGCCGGTGTTGCGGGATACGACGGCATTCGCCGCGGCCAGGATGTTCTGCGTGGAGCGGTAGTTCTGCTCCAGCTTGATCACCGTGGCGTCGGGGAAGTCCCTGGTGAACTCCTCGATGTTGCGGATCGTGGCGCCGCGGAAGGCGTAGATGGACTGGTCCGCGTCGCCGACCACGCAGAGTTCTCCCGGCGGGACCGGCTCGATGCCGGCCTGCGACTCGGCAGGAAGCGCGCCGGCGGTGCGGATCTGGCCAGCGGAGCTGTTTCCGTTAGGGAATGGTTGGGGTTTTCCGTGCCCGACCAGCTCTCTGACCAGCATGTACTGCGCGTGATTGGTGTCCTGGTACTCATCTACGAGCACGTGCCGGAACCGGCGCCGGTACTCCTGCGCGACCTCGGGGAACGCCTGCAGCAGGCAGACCGTGACCATGATCAGGTCGTCGAAGTCCATCGCGCCGGACGCGACCAGGCGGCGCTGGTATTCGGAGTAGGCCTCGGCCAGGGCCTTGTCCCGGTAGCCGCTGGCCCGCGCGGCGAAGGTCTCGTAATCGATCAGTTCGTTCTTGAGGTTGGAGACCTGTGCGTGCATGCCCTTGGGCGGGTGGTTCTTGGCGTCGAGGTCGAGTTCCCGGCAGACCAGCGTCATCAGCCGCTGCGAGTCGGCCTGATCGTAGATCGAGAATGACGACGGGTAGCCGAACCGCGTGGCCTCGCGGCGGAGGATCCGCACGCAGGCCGAGTGGAACGTCATCACCCACATGGCCCGGGCCCGCGCGCCGGTCAGCGAGGCGGCCCGGGCCGCCATCTCGCCGGCCGCCTTGTTGGTGAAGGTGATCGCCAGGATTTCGCGCGGGCTGACCTGCCGCTCGGCGAGCAGGTAGGCGATCCTGGTGGTCAGCACCCTGGTCTTGCCTGAGCCCGCCCCGGCCACGATGAGCAGCGGACCGCCCTCGTGCACCACGGCGGCACGCTGCTGCGGGTTCAGGCCTTCCAGGAGGGAATCAGTGGCTACGGCGGTCACCTGCCCAAGCGTAGGCGCTGCCGCCGACACCGCGGGCGCACCGCGACGGCGGGGCCGCGGTCGCGTCGCTACTTGGCGCTGCTATTTATCGGGCACCAAGGTTGCGGTGGCCCTGGTCAGGGTCTCCTTCTTGAAGAAGCTCGGGTAGACGAACCGGCAGTAGAGGAAGACGAGCAGGCCGACGAGCGCAGCCCCGGCCGCGATCACGAACGCACCGCCGATCTGCCAGTGGATGAAGGGCACCGTCCACATCGTGTAGTCGTTCGCCGTGGCCACGTCGTAGTCCAGCCACACGCTCCACCCGCCGAGGAAGAACAGCATCAGGGCGCCGGCGACCGGCAGGATGCCCTGCATCCACAGGTTGCGCGCGCTGCTGGTCAGATTCCGCCGGTAGTACCAGGCGCAGGCGAAGCCGGTCAGCCCGTAGTAGAACGCGATGTACAGGCCGATGGCGATCACCGCGTCGGCGATCACCCCGATGCCGTTGGACGAGTAGTTGAACGCCACATAGACGGCGATCGAGATGGCGCCCATGACGATCGTGGACACAGTCGGGGTGAGGTAGCGCCGGTGCATCTTCGAGAACGCGGGCGGGATCGCCTTGTACACGGCCATCGACAGGGTGGTCCGCGCGGTCGGCAGGATCGTCGTCTGGGTCGATGCCGCCGCCGAGGAGAGCACCATCAGCAACAGCAGGTGGCTGAGGAAGGAACCGAATCCGGAAGTGCCGAAGACATTGCTGCCCTGGATCGACAGCACGTCGCCGGCGTTCGCCACGTTGCCAAGGCCATTGCCGGTGGTCTTGATCCCGGCGAACGACTGCATGGAGAGGATCACGATCGCGTAGGTGACCAGCAGGATCACGGTGGACAGGATGGCCGCGCGGCCCGGGGTCTTGGTGCGGTCCTTGGTCTCCTCGTTGATGGCGACCGCCGTGTCCCAGCCCCAGTAGATGAAGACCATGAGGATGAGGCCGCTGGCGAAGGCGCTGAAGCTGGAGATGTGGAACGGGTTGAACCAGGACAGGCTCGGCGTGAGGTGCCCGGCCGGGGCGTGCCCGGTGCCGACTTTGACCAGGGCCGTGACCGACAGCACCAGCAGCATCACGAGCTCGATGCTCAGCAGCGCCTTCTGGAAGTTCGCGGAGACCTCGATGCCCCGGTAGCAGATATAGGTCATCACCGCGATCCAGAGCACGCCGACCAGCAGCACCCAGCCGCTGGTGGGGTTGGACCCGATGCCCTTGGCGTTGAACAGCAGGAACCCGTACTGCCCCGCGACCTGGGCCAGGCTGGCCATCACCAGGACGTCGGCGGCGATGATGGCCCAGCCGCCCGCCCAGCCCGTCTTGGGGCCGAATGCGCGCGTGGCCCAGGTGAACGTGGTGCCGCAGTCCGGGTCAGCCTTGTTCAGCTCGCTGTAACCGATGGACGTCAGCAGCATCGGCACGAATGCGAGGACCGCCACGGCTGGCGCCTGTAGGGCGACGGCCCCCACCACGAACACCAGCGTCGCCGCGATGCTGTAGGCCGGAGCGACCGAAGCAGTCGCGATGATGGTGGTGGAGATCAGCCCGAGGGCGCCTGATTTGAGGCCCTTGTCAAGCGGCTTCTCCAGAGAGACCTGTTCCGTGGTGGTGGCCATGCCTCACCCCTCCTGGCTGTCACCGGTCCAGTCCTGACAGTCGCCTGTCCAGTCCTGGCTGTCACCCACTGGCGCCACGAATCGCGTGATCACCTGCGTCGATTCTGCTCCCCGGCGCGACCGCGGTCGCGTCCGGTACACGTGCTCCCTAGTGATGCTGCGACGGTTCTAGCACGAATATGGGCCTTTCGGCAACGATTTCAGTTGTAACAGCTATGTATCACGACTGGTCCCGTGCTCCGTTGGTGAACCGAAGGCTAGGATCGCCCGTATGCGCATCCTTCTCGTCGGGGCCGGGGGGGTCGGCACGGCATTCGCCCGGATCGCGGCCCGCCGCCCGTTCGCCGAACTGGTCATCGCCGACTACGACCTGGCCCGCGCGCAGCACGCGGCGGCCGCGCGGGACGGCTACCGCGCCGTCCAGCTGGACGCACGCGACGAGGACACGACGGCGGCGCTGCTGATCGAGTACTCCTGTGACGCGCTGATGAACGCCGCCGACCCGCGTTTCGTGATGCCGCTCTTCCGCGCGGCGCTGCGGTCCGGCACCCACTACCTGGACATGGCGATGTCGTTGTCGCATCCTGACCCTGATGCGCCGTACAGCAAGACCGGCATCAAGCTCGGCGACGACCAGTTCGCCCTGGCTGACCAGTGGGAGCGGGCCGGCCGGCTGGCCCTGGTGGGCATCGGGGTCGAGCCGGGACTCTCCGATGTGTTCGCCCGGCACGCGGCCGACGAATTGTTCAGCGACATCGATGAGCTCGGGGTGCGGGACGGCGCCAACCTCCAGGTGGCCGGCTACGACTTCGCTCCCACGTTCTCGATCTGGACCACCATCGAGGAATGCCTCAACCCGCCCGTCATCTGGGAGCGCGACCGCGGCTGGTTCACCACCCCGCCGTTCAGCGAGCCGGAGATCTTCACGTTCCCGGCCGGGATCGGCCCGGTGGAATGCGTGAACGTGGAGCACGAGGAGGTGATCCTGATGCCCCGCTGGATCCAGGCCGGGCGGGTCACCTTCAAATACGGCCTGGGCGCCGAGTTCATCGGCGTCCTGCAGACCCTGCACAAGCTCGGACTCGACGCCACCAGCCCGGTGCAGGCCGGCGCGGCGAGCGTGTCCCCGCGCGACGTGGTGGCCGCGTGCCTGCCGGACCCGGCCACGCTCGGGGACCGGATGACCGGCCTGACGTGCGCCGGCACCTGGGTCACCGGGACCGGGAAGGATGGCGCGGGGCGCGAGGTCTACCTGCACCACATCGTCGACAACGCATGGTCGATGGCCGAGTACGGCTCCCAGGCCGTGGTGTGGCAGACCGCCGTCAACCCGGTCGTGGCGCTGGAACTGATGGATTCCGGCGCCTGGTCCGCCGCGGGCGTGCTCGGCCCCGAGGCGCTGCCCGCGCGGCCGTTCCTGGACCTGCTGGCCGACTATGGTTCGCCGTGGGCGTGCGAGGAGCGGACCCCGGCGGCTACCCCCCGAGCACAGCAAACACCCTGAATACCTAACGGAGGCTCGTCGTGGATGACTTGCGCAACTTCATCGGCGGACAGTGGACCGACATGGCGTTCGACCGCCGGTCTGAGCTGATCGATCCGAGTACCGGCGAGGTGTTCGCCACCGCGCCGGTGTCCAGCGAGGTCGAGGTCGATGCGGCCGTCGCGTCGGCCGCGGATGCCTTCCCCGGCTGGCGGGATGCCACCCCCGCGGAACGCAGCCTCGCGCTGCTGCGGATCGCGGACGCGATCGAGGCCCGGGCCGACCAGTTCGTCACGGCCGAGTCGCAGAACACCGGCAAGCCGCTCGCCCTCACCGCGAGCGAGGAAATCCCGCCGATGGTGGACCAGATCAGGTTCTTCGCCGGCGCGGCGCGGATGCTCGAAGGGCGCTCCGCCGGTGAGTACATGTCCGGATTCACCTCGTTCGTCCGCCGGGAGCCGATCGGCGTGTGCGCGGCGGTCACGCCGTGGAACTACCCGATGATGATGGCGGTCTGGAAGTGGGCGCCCGCCCTGGCGGCCGGCAACAGCATGGTGCTCAAGCCATCGGACACCACGCCCTACTCGACGCTGCTGATGGCCGAGCTGATGGGTGAATTCCTCCCGCCTGGCGTGTTCAACGTGATCTGCGGCGACCGGGACACCGGGCGCGCCCTGGTGTCGCACCCCGGCCCGCAGATGGTCTCCATCACCGGCAGCGTGCGGGCGGGCCGCGAGGTCGCGGTCGCGGCCGCCGCCGACCTGAAGCGCGTCCACCTGGAACTCGGCGGCAAGGCGCCGGTGATCGTGTTCGACGACGCCGACGTGGCCAAGGCGGCCGAGGCGATCGCGATCGCCGGGTACTTCAACGCGGGGCAGGACTGCACGGCCGCCACCCGGGTCCTGGCGGCCCCGCGGATCCACAACGAATTCGTGGAGGCCCTGGCCGAACAGGCCAAGGGCCAGACCGTAGCCGGGCCGGACGTGCCGGACGCCGACTTCGGGCCGCTGAACAACGCCACCCAACTGGACCGGGTATCCGGGTTCATCCAGCGGCTGCCCGACCACGCCCGGCTGGTGACCGGCGGGAAGCGGGCGGGCGACCGCGGCTACTTCTTCGAGGCCAGCGTGGTGGACGGACTGAGCCAGGACGATGAGATCATCCAGAACGAGGTGTTCGGCCCGGTCATCACAGTGCAGCAGTTCAGCGCCGAGGACGAGGCACTGGCCTGGGCGAACGGGACCGAGTACGGCCTGGCCTCCTCGGTCTGGACCACCGACCACGGCCGGGCCATGCGGATGGCCCGCGCGCTCGACTTCGGCTGCGTGTGGATCAACACGCACATCCCGCTGGTGGCCGAGATGCCGCACGGTGGCTTCAAGCACTCCGGCTACGGCAAGGACCTGTCGATGTACGGGTTCGAGGACTACACCCGCATCAAGCACGTCATGTCGGCCCTGGACTGATCCGGTGCCATGTGGGGCTGGCCATAGGATCGGATCGTGCTGGCTGACTCTGAGGTTCACCGGGTACTCGTCGTCGCCGCCCACCCGGACGACATCGACTTCAGCGCCGCCGGCACCGTGGCGCTGTGGACCGATGCCGGGATCGACGTCACCTACTGCCTGGTGACCGACGGCGACGCGGGGGGTTACGACGAGTCGGTCCCGCGGACGGACATCGCGCCGTTGCGGCGTAAGGAGCAGACGGCGGCGGCTCACTGCGTCGGCGTCCATGACCTGCGGTTCCTCGGCTACCCCGACGGCAAGGTGGAACCGACGCTGAAACTGCGCCGGGACCTGGCCCGGGTGATCAGGCAAGTCCGCCCGGACCGGCTGGCCTGCCCGTCACCCGAGCGGAACTACCTGCGCATCGGCGCCAGCCATCCTGATCACCGCGCGGTCGGATCCGTGGCGCTCGACGCGGTCTACCCGGACGCGCGCAACCCGTTCGCGTTCCCGGAATTGCTGGCCCACGAGGGGCTCGCCGCCTGGACCGTACGTGAGGTGTGGATATCTGCCAGCCCGGCCGCCGATCACTACGTGGACATCACGGAGACCTTCCCGCGCAAGCTCGCCGCGCTGCGCGCGCACGAGAGCCAGACCGGGCAGATGGAGGGACTGGAGGATTTCCTGCGCGGCTGGCTGGCCCGCGCGGCGGGGCAGGGCGGCTTGCCCGAAGGCCGCCTCGCAGAGGCGTTCCAGGTCATCAACACCGCCTGACCCCCCACCCAGCCCGCAGCCCGACTGTGGCATTGAGCGGGTTATCGGCCGCTCAATGCCACATCGACCGTGTGACGCGCATGCCTCGCTGGGGCTGGTGCCGACCAGGTCGGGCGGCTTAGGTTGGCATCACATGCCACTACCGTCTCCTGAGGAGTCGTACCGTAGCCTGCCGACAAAATGGAGGGAGGAAGCGGCGCTTCGTCTCGGCCGCGACGCCGGGGTTTCCGCGCCGCAACCTTAATGACCAGGATCACCGTCAACGTCGACGGAGTCGCTTACGAAGACGACGTCGACCCCCGTCTGCTGCTTGTCCATTACCTGAGAGAAACCGTCGGCAAGACCGGCACCCCCATCGGGTGCGATACCTCCAACTGCGGTGCCTGCACCGTGCTGATGGACGGGACCTCGGTCAAGAGCTGCGCCGTCCTGGCCGTTCAGGCGGATGGACGCAGCATCACCACCATCGAGGGCCTCGCCAACGGCGAGTGGCACCCAATGCAGCAGGCGTTCCACGCCGAGCACGCGCTGCAGTGCGGCTACTGCACTCCCGGCATGATCTTGGCCGCCGTCGACCTGCTCCGGGACAATCCACACCCCACGGACCAGGAGATCCGGGACGGGCTTGAGGGCAACCTCTGCCGCTGTACCGGATACCAGAACATCGTGAGCGCCGTGCGGCGCGCGGCCGAGGCGGGGGTGACGGCACAATGACGACGACGACAGGGGCCGAGGCCCAGGCGGCCGCGGAGAAGGCTGGCACGGAATTCGGCACGCCGCGCCCCCGCAAGGAAGACGCCCGGCTGGTCACCGGCCAGACGACCTGGACCGACAACCTCACCCTGCCCGGAATGCTGCACATCGCCTTCGTGCGCAGCCCGTTCGCGCACGCCCGGATCACCTCGGTGGACGTGAGCGCAGCCCGAGGCATGCCCGGCGTGATCGCCGCGTTCTCCGGCGCCGACTTCGCCGATGAGCAAGGCAGCTTGCCGTGCGCGTGGCCGGTTACGCCGGACATCGTCATCCCTGCCCACCCGCCGATGGCCACCGAAGAGGTCCGCTATGTAGGCGAGGCAGTGGCCTGCGTGGTCGCGCGGGACCGCTACGCGGCTGCCGACGCCGTGTCCGCGGTGGATGTGGAGTACGAGCCGCTGCCGCCGGTCCTCGACATCCGGACCGCGCTGGATGACAGTTCCCCGAAGGTGCACGAAGCGGGCAACAAGAGCTTCGAATGGGTGTTCCAGAACGGGGACCTGGACGCGGCGTTCCGCGAGGCACCCGTGGTGATCGAGCGCAACTACCGTCAGCAGCGGCTGATCCCCAGCGCGATGGAGCCCCGCGCCGTGGTCTGCTCCTGCGTGGGCGGTGAGTTCACGCTCTGGTCAGCCACCCAGATCCCGCATGTGCTCCGGGTCATGCTCGCCCTGGTCACTGGCGTGCCTGAGCAGAATATCCGGGTCATCGCGCCCGACGTGGGCGGCGGTTTCGGCTCGAAGCTGCAGGTCACCGCCGAGGAAGTACTCGCGATGCTGATCGCGCGCAAGCTCGGCCGGCCGGTCAAGTGGACCGAGTCGCGCAGCGAGGGCAACATGACCGTGCACCACGGCCGCGACCAGTGGCAGCGGATCAGGGTCGCCGCGGAGCGGGACGGCCGGGTGCGCGGCCTGTCCGTGGACTTGCTCGCCGACATGGGCGCCTACCTGATGCTGGTCACGCCGGGCGTGCCGCTGCTCGGCGCGTTCATGTTCCCCGCCATCTACAAGATGGACGCCTACTCGTTCCGCTGCACCGGCGTGTTCACCACCAAGATGCCGACCGACGCCTACCGCGGCGCCGGACGCCCGGAGGCGACCTTCGGCATCGAGCGGACCATGGACGAGCTGGCCAACGAGCTCGGCATGGACCCACTCGAGGTGCGGCAGCGGAATTGGATCACCCACGGGGAGTTCCCTTACACAACGATCGCCGGGCTCACCTACGACAGCGGGAACTACGAGGCCGCCACGGCCAGGGCCAAGGAACTGTTCGGCTACGACCAGCTCCGCCAGGAGCAGGCGGCCCGGCGGGCCAGCGGTGACCCGGTCCAGCTGGGGATCGGGGTTTCGACCTTCACCGAGATGTGCGGGCTGGCGCCGTCCCGCGTGCTCGGCTCGCTGGCCTACGGAGCGGGCGGCTGGGAGAACGCGTCGGTGCGCATGCTGCCGACCGGGAAGGTCGAGGTCGTGACCGGCTCCAGCGCGCACGGGCAGGGCCACGAGACCGCGTGGAGCCAGATTGTCGCGGACCGGCTCGGGGTGCCGTTCGAGGATATCCGGGTCCTGCACGGTGACACCCAGGTCTCCCCCAAGGGCATGGACACCTACGGTTCCCGGTCGCTGACCGTGGGCGGCGTGGCCGTGCTCTCGGCCTGCGACAAGGTCATCGAGAAGGCCAAGGTGATCGCGGCGGGCATGATCGAGGCCTCGGCCAACGACCTGGAATGGTCGCCGGGGCGGTTCGCGGTCCGCGGCGACCCCGAGAAGGGCGTCACGATCGGCGAGATCGCGCTGGCTACCTTCGCCGCTCACAATCTGCCCGACGGCGTGGAGCCCTCGCTCGACTCCGACGCCACCTACGACCCGGACAACTTCTCCTTCCCGCACGGTACGCACCTGTGCGCGACCGAGATCGACACCGAGACCGGGATGGTCACCATCCGCTCCTACGTCGCCGTGGACGACGTGGGCACGGTGGTCAACCCGCTCATCGTGGACGGCCAGGTGCACGGCGGGATTGCCCAGGGCATCGCGCAGGCACTGTATGAGGAAGCGGTCTACGACGAGGACGGCAACCTGCTGACCACCACGATGGCCGACTACCTGCTGCCGTCGGCCGCCGACCTCCCGCATTTCACCACCGACCGGACGGTGACCGCCGCGACGACCAACCCGATGGGCGTCAAGGGCGTAGGCGAGGCCGGCACGATCGCGTCCACGCCCGCCGTGGTGAACGCGATCATCGATGCGCTGCGGCAGTTCGGCGTGCGCGACGTGCCGATGCCGTGTACCCCGGAACGCGTGTGGCGGGCCATCCAGGCCGGCCGAGATTCCGGCACCCAGGCGCAGAACGGAGCCGTGCGATGATCCCGGCGAAGTTCGATTACGCCCGCCCCAGCTCGCTCGACGAGGCCGTGCGCGCCCTGGCCGATGGCGGCGAGGACGCCAAGGTGATCGCGGGCGGGCAGAGCCTGCTGCCACTGCTCAGGCTGCGGCTTGCCTTCCCCGACCTGCTCGTGGACATCGGCAGGCTTAACGAACTGCGTGGCGTGCATGACGAGGGCGCCACGCTGTGGATTGGCGCGCTCACGACCCACGATCAGGTGCTCCACGACCCGCTCATCGCCGAGCACTGCGGGCTGCTCGCCGCGGCCGCGGCCACGGTCGCTGACCCTGCGGTCCGGCACCGCGCCACCCTCGGCGGCTCGCTTTCGCACGCCGACCCGGCGGCCGACCTTCCCGCGGTGGCGGCCGCGCTCGACGCGACCATCACCGCCCGGGGGCCCGCAGGGGACAGGGAGATCGCCGCGGCCGACTTCTTCGTCGACTACCTGACCACATCCCTGGCGCCCGGCGAGATACTCACCGGCTTCCGGGTGCCCAAGCTCGGCGCGGACTGGGGTTACCACTACGAGAAGTTCCACCGGACCGCCCAGGCGTGGGCGATCGTCGGCGTGGCCGCGCTGGCCCGGCGGTCCAATGGGCACGTCGCGGAGGCCCGGATAGGGCTGACCAACATGGGCACCGTCCCCGTCCGGGCCCGCGCGGCGGAACAGGCCGCCGCCGGGGCCGAGGCGAGCCGCAGCGCCCTGCGGTCGGCCGCCGAGCTCGCCGACGCCGAATCGCAGCCGCCCTCCGACCTGCACGGCGCACCCGATTACCGGCGCCACCTGGCTCGCGTGCTGACCGGCCGAGCATTGGCGGCAGCGTCTAGAGTCTGACGATATGGAACTTGAGCACTCATTTACCATCCCGGTGCCGCCGGAGCAGGCCTGGGAAGCGCTGCTCGACGTCGAGCGGGTGGCGCCCTGCATGCCGGGCGCCACCATCGACGCGGTGGACGGCGATGTCATCTCGGGCCGGATCAAGGTGAAGGTCGGGCCCATCGCGCTGACCTACGCCGGCACAGCCCGGTTCACCGAGAAGGACGAGCAGGCTCGCGTGGTCGTCTTGGAGGCGTCGGGCAAGGAGACCCGTGGCACCGGCACGGCGTCGGCGACCGTGCGCTCAACGCTCCAGGACCTGGGCGGCCAAACCCGGGTCACCGTGCATACGACGATGAACATCACCGGGCGGCCCGCCCAGTTCGGCCGGGGCGTGATGGTCGAGGTAGGAAGCAAGATCATCGAGAGGTTCGCCGCGAACCTGGCCGCGCAACTGGCCACCGGCGCCCCGGCCGCGCAGCCGGCCACCGATGACACGGCCGCGCAGCCGGCCACAGACGACACGGCCGCGCAGCCGGCCACAGACGACCAGCCCGCCGCTGTCCCGGCCGGGGCGGCATCCTCAGACGACGCCACGCGCCTCCCGATCGAGCAGCTGGATCTTCCCGTGCGCTCGTTCAACAGCCTCCGGCGCGAGGGCGTGCACACGGTCGGGGCGCTGACCTCCCGCAGCGAGCAGGATCTGCTGGCCATCGATGGCCTCGGCCCGCAATCGGTCAAGGAGATCATGCAGAAACTGGCCGACCACGGGCTCGCGCTGGACAG